>UPTG01000620.1_pt1 | contig 28748 bp, 23 predicted proteins | sample 2160121 | NCBI WGS metagenome assembly UPTG01 (sample SAMN06266255, study PRJEB28933) | marine metagenome | isolation source: Columbia River Estuary | place: USA:Columbia River Estuary, USA | collected 2014-07-27
TAGTAAAAAGCTATTGATTAAAAATAAACAATTAATTTTATCTAATCAAAAGAATCACGTACCGTCTGATTATTCAATGTGATGTGTTTTGATTGGGAGTGTTTTATGTCTGCCGTCCAGCAAAGGCTTCAACAAGATCAACCACAGCCGTTTTTGACGGCGATGTCGGGGGCTGTAACGCAAGTTTCGGTGGTCACCACCAATGGCACTGCGGGGCGCTTTGGCGTCACTGTCAGTGCCTTCACCAGCGTCTCAGCCGACCCACCATTGGTTTTGGTCTGCATCAACCGGCGCAGTCCGGTGGTTAAAGCGATTGAGGAAAACGGGTGTTTCTGCGTCAATCTTCTAGACGACCGTCAATCGACGGTGGCCGATTGTTTTTCCGGTCGCAGTGATCCTTTGACCGCCTATGATTTTTCTTGCGCCAATTGGCGGCTCGAGGCAACCGGGTCGCCATGCCTCGATCAGGCAAATGCAAATTTCGACTGTACGATTGAAAACGCCTATGACGCTGGCACCCATCGCATTTTTATTGGCGAGGTGCAGGATGCACAGACGTCGGGTCGCGCGCCTCTCGCTTTTTCCAGGCGCAGTTATCAAGCCCTTAGCCCCCTTAATCTGGAGTAATAAAAGATGATCCGCACAGGCGAAGACTACCGAAACTCAATCAACGATGGCCGTGATGTCTGGATCAATGGTGCGCGCGTCGATGACCCGTGCAGCCATCCACAACTTAAGCCGATCATCAACGTTCGGGCGCGCATCTATGACATGCAGCACGCAGCCGAGACCCAAGAGGCAATGACCTATGAGGACGCTGGCGAACGCTTTGCCATCGGTCTGCGCCTGCCTTATGTACAACAAGATTGGCAAGACAAACGCGATGCGGTCGATTTGGTGACGCGCGATATTGGCGGTGTGGTCACGCGGATGGGCGATGAGACCATTGGCGAGATGTGGTCACTTTGGGACGGTAAAGATATCTTAAACGAGATCGATCCGCGCTTTGCCAAAAATATTGAACGCCATATCCGTCAGGCGATCAAAGCCGACCCGTTTCATGTTTCAGCCAATACTGATCCAAAAGGCGACCGCTCAAAGGCACCACAGGATCAGGATCCGGATATGCTGGTTCATGTGGTTAAAGAAACCGATGCTGGCATTGTTATTCGCGGTGCCAAATACGAGACTGCGGCGGCCTATTCCAACCAAGCCTTTTTGAAACCGACGATTGCCAATTGGGGCAATTCCGAGCTGTCTGACTATGCGCTGGGGTGTATCGTGAAAATGGACGCGCCGGGGGTCAAACATATTTGCCGCAGCGGATTTGCCGGCCGTGCCCCCGCAGAGGATTACCCGCTGTCCAATCGCGTTGACGAGATCGATACGCTGATGATCCTTGATGATGTGCTGGTGCCCTGGGAAGATGTGCTGTTTTATCAACACACAAAAGCCGCCAGCTTTATTCGTGCCACACTACACCGATATTCCGCTTTTCCGTTTGTGCAGCGCACTCTGTCTTATGCTGATATGATTATTGGTGCGGCGCTGTGGAATGTACGCCAGACTGGTCTGGAAAAACAGCAGGCTGTACAGGAGAAACTGTCTGAGCTTGCGGTTTGGCGCGAGGGGATCGATGCCTTTTTGACGGCTGCGATCGCAACCGCGCAAAAAAGCCCCAACGGATTGCTGATGCCAAACCAGTCGATGTTGATGTCTGGGCGGGTCCACGCGCTGAGCAATCTGCCCCGGATGATGCATATGGCCCGCGAACTTTGCGGTGGTCAAATTTGTGTCACGCCGGATGTGGCCTGTTTTGCCCACCCGGAGACCAAGCCGTGGTTGGAAAAATTCTATACGATCAATGACGACTGGATTGCCGAAGATCGGCGAAAATTGCTGGGCCTCGCCCGCGATTTGCTGAATTCCGATTATGCCGGCCACCGGTTGACGTTCCAACTGTTCGCCCAATCGCCGCCCTTTGCGCAATTGGCTGCAGTTTATCGTAATTTTGATTGGAGTGGACCTTTGGATCTTGCCCATGGTGCCGCCAAACTGTCTGACAACGTCTGGGGTGCCCAGAAGGTTAAAACACTCCGTCAGGGATAATTTCACACTTTATAAGAGATCAGTTTATGACATTACACAAACGCATCCGACCGTTTAACACAAAAGAAACTTATCCCGAACAGGACATTAATAATGACCTTTCCCAAGCAGTGGTGGCGCGCGGGACTATGGTTTTTCTGCGCGGGCAGGTCAGTCAGGATTTAGACAGCCGTGAAAGCCTGCATATCGGCTCTGCCACGCGGCAGACAGAAAAGACCATGCAGAATATAGCACTCCTGCTGGAAGAGGCGGGCACCACACTGGACAGTATCTGCAGGATTGTCGTCTATCTCACAGACATCCGTTACCGTGAGGCGGTGTATCAAGAAATGGGCAAGTGGCTTAAGGGGGTACATCCGTGTTCAACCGGGCTGGTGGTGCCAGCCTTGGCGCGCCCTGAATGGGTTGTTGAAATCGAAGTGACAGCGGTTATTCCCGACTAAGGAGGCGGCCATGACATCAGCTTATGAAATTCTGGCGCAGCTCAAACGCACGGCGTCGGGACCAATGACCGAGGCCCGGGGCGCTGAGCCTGCGTTTTATTGGAACGAAGAGGTTGCCAGCGCAGAAGAAAATGCCATTTTCCGACACGATTGGGTCTGCCCGGGCCTTGCCTCAGAGATACCGGATGTGGGGGATTATCTGACATTTAGTATTGCCGGAGAGCCGGTGTTTTCGATCCGCGACAGCTCCGGAGAGATCAAGACTTATGCAAATATTTGCCGCCACAGGATGATGCAGTTGCTGCAGGGACGTGGTCGGACGTCGCGGGTGACATGCCCCTATCATGCCTGGTCGTATAATCTGCAGGGACAGCTGGTTGGTGCGGGGCATATGAACCATTCTGCGGGGTTTGACAAAACCAAAATCTGTCTGCCGCAGATTCGCACAGAAATCTGGAATGGCTGGATTTATATTACGCTGAACCCTGATGCGCAGAGCATGAAAAAGGCGCTGGCCCCACTGAATGATGTGGTGGCGCGCTATGGAATGGAACACTATGTGGCGGTGTTGAACGAAGAGCATGTGTGGCAGACCAACTGGAAACTGCTGACCGAAAACTTTATGGAGGGGTATCACCTTCCTGTGGCGCATAAAGCCACTGTTGGGGCTTGGTTTGCCCCAAATAAGACCGTGTTTCCCGACCAGAGTTATGACAGTTTCACCTATCAGACTTTTGCAAAAACACACGCGGCACGCTATGGTCAGGCCCACCCGGATAACACAAGGCTGACGGGCGAATGGCGCAACACCTCAATCCTGCCAACAGTGTTTCCAACCCATATGTATGTGCTGGCACCCGACCATCTTTGGTATCTGTCCCTGCGTCCCAGAGGGGTTGGCGCGGTTGATGTGCGCTTTGGTGTTGCGATTGCGCCTGAGGTGGACGCAATGTTGACAGATACCGCAGAGCGGGCAGCATGGATCCGGGATTTGGTCGCTTTTTTTGAGCATGTGAACGGCGAGGATCGCCATGTGGTCGAAGGCATTTATGCCGGTTCACGGTCGTCGTTTGCCTCGCCCGGACAACTGAGTTGGCTAGAGCGTGAAATTCATGACTTTCAGAAATATCTGGCGCAGCGCTTGGCGCCTGACACACAAAGAGGATAACATATGACGTTTTCTATCGTTGGGCGCTGTGCGCGCACGGGCATGTTTGGCGTGGCGATCACCACATCCTCTATCTGCGTGGGTTCGCGCTGCCCGCATGTGCGCGCCGGCGTTGGGGCTGTGGCCACACAAAATATCACTGATCCGCATTTGGCCACGCTGGTGCTCGATGCAATGGCGGCCGGGCAGGATGCAACTGCCGCGATTGCCTCTGTTGTCAAAAATCGAGAGAATATCAGCTATCGGCAACTGACTGCAGTGGATGCCCGTGGCATGACGGCGCATTTCACCGGTGCGAATATTCTTGGCACCCATGCGGTCAGTGTTGCCGCTGATTGTGTTGCCGCAGGCAATCTTTTATCATCAAAAGCTGTTGCAAAAGCCATATCAGACGGCTTTGGGATCGACCCTTCCGCGCATCTTGCCGAGCGATTGCTTCAAGCGATCGAGGCGGGTGTCTCGGCGGGAGGGGAAGAGGGGCCGGTGCATTCCGCCGCACTTTTGGTGGGCGACAAGATGCCGTTTCCTTTGGTTGATTTGCGGGTGGATTGGAATGAAACTGATCCAATTGCCGCCTTGCGGCGTCTGTGGCTGAATTATGCGCCGCAGATGGATGATTATCTTAATCGCGCGATCAATCCACAGGTAGCACCCAGCTATGGTGTTGCCGGAGACTTGTGACGCTTAAAGCCCGTCGCACAGCCGGTCAATCAAGCGGGCCAACATGTCGTCACAGCGCTGGATTTGTGACACCTCGACATATTCGTCAGGCTTATGGCCCTGCATCATTGAGCCGGGGCCACAGACCACGGTCGGGATATCAAGCTGGTTTGAGAATAATCCCCCCTCGGTGCCAAAGGCCACTTTGTTTGTGTGGTTTGCGCCGGTCAGCGACTTGACAAAGCGCACCACCTCGGCGCTGCCCGCTGTGTTGAGACCGGGGTAGGAAAAGTTGGTCTCAAAAGTGATCGCCGCCTCGCTGGCCTGCGATTTGGCGGCAGTGACGATCTGGTCTGCACGGGCCTTGATCATTGTCAAAATCTGCTCAGGGTCGTCTTCAGCGACATTGCGGATTTCAAAGTCAACCTCACACCTATTGGGCACAATGTTTAGGGCAACGCCCCCCGTAATCCGCGCGGCATGAACCGTTGTATATGGCACGTCATAATCATCATCATGCGCAAAATTCTGCATCAGCTCGTTCTGTATTTCACGCAGCGCCGTTATGAAGTCACAGCCCAGATGCAAAGCGTTCAACGCCAGCGGCGCCAGTGCGGAATGCCCCTCGCGACCAATACAGCGGGCTTTGAGCGCAATTTTACCCTTATGCCCGGTTGCGACGGCCAGACTTGTGGGCTCGCCCACGATACACATCGCCGGACGCAGCGGCGCTTTTTGCAGCAGATCAATCATTGAGCGCACGCCTTGACAGCCAATTTCCTCGTCATAGGAAAACGCTAGGTGCAGTGGGGCCTTTAGGGGCCGCCGCTGTGCTTTGAGGGCGGAGGCAATGGCGCAGGCGACGAAACCCTTCATATCCGTCGTGCCTCGACCAAAATACTTTCCGTCCGAACAGGTAAGCTTAAATGCCGGTTTGCTCCAAACTTGACCTTCGACAGGAACCACATCGGTATGGCCCGAAAGCATGACGCCACCGCTGTCGGTGGGGCCTATGGTGGCCAGAAGATTGGCCTTTGTGCCCTCGGCGTTTGGGATCAGCGTCGTCTGGATGTCTGCCTCGCCAAGCAAATGCTGGATGTAATGCATCAGCGCCATATTCGAGTTTCGGCTGACCGTATCGAAAGCGACCAATTTTTCCAGAATGTCTTTTGTATTCATTTATGTCGTCCTTAAGTGTTGGTTTTGCGTAGACTTTTTGGTGGCTGTCAGCACCCTGAGCTGGTAAGAATTTCACGGCGCGGGCCGGCAGCTTATGCCGACCTCTGGGATTGGTTTAAACCCAATCGATTATAGGATCGAACGTGCATCAAATTCCGATCCGGAGTCGGAGGGCGGCACGTTTAATGAGTAATATGGTAATGCGACTTATGACAAAAGGACAGCGCTGATTGCGCGTTTTAGCCGCGTCGCCTCACGCACGGATTAGACGCTGCTTTGTCCGTTGGTCAGTCGCCGGCAAGCCTTGCAAATTTTGTTTTGATGGCGCGAAATATTTGGTGATCCTGAAACTGTATGTGCAATCAGTCGATGTGGGTACGGCACAAATTGCACCGCAGGGGCATGTAGTTCGGAAGGGTCATTTTTTATTTCCGCGCGCCAGTACATAAAGCCCTGACATTATGATCAAGATTGTTCCGACCCAAAATAATGTATCGGGTATCTTATCAAAAACCAGATAACCGTATAGCGATGTCCAGATTATGATTGTGTAATGCATGGGTGCAACGCTTACAGAGGTGGCTATTTCTAGAGATTTAATCACTAAAAATTCTCCGGCACCGCCCAATGCTGCCATTGCGACAATCATTGCAATATGGATCCCGGTCTCTGGGGTAATCCAAACCGCTGGTTGGAACACCCCGAGCATTAAGATGCTGGCAAACGCAGTATAGGCAACCGTTGTAGCCGTTTTATCTACTGTACTTAAATGCCGTGAAACGACTTGACGTACTGCAAATAAAAATGCCGCCGTGAAGATCAGAAAATATGCGGGGTGAAAGCTTTCAAATCCGGGTCTCACAATGATAATCGTGCCGAGAAAACCGACAAAAACGGCGGACCAACGTCGGATGCCAACCGGTTCCCGCAACACTGTTGCTCCTAATATTGTAACGAACAAGGGGGCGACGAATGTAATGGCTGTTGCATCAGTCAAAGCGATATGTGCGATGCCAAAAATAAAGAGCGTGGCCGAGAGTGCGGCGGCGGCGCCTCGGACGATTTGCCAGTAAGGTTTTGCGGATTTCAATGCGCCAGGACCTCTGACAATCAGATAGACGACCACCCCGACGCCCAATCCCAATTGACGCATCCAGACAATTTGCAGCGGATGAAAACTATCGGTTAAGAGCTTTGCAAGCGTGTCCACAATGGCAAAGCAAAACATGGCTGAGGCCATTAACGCTATTCCCCAGACCGACTTGATCGGGGTCTTGGGGGCAGTATTTTGTGACGGTTGCTCAGAGTGCAGCACGCGTGGTCGCCTTAAACAAATAGGGAGGCTGATAACGCCTCGGAAAACTCTACGCCTTAAAAAGAGATGATACTATAGTGTTTCTTCCCTCTGCTGCAGCGCGGGAGTTGACACTCTTGACCAAACGGTCTGTTATTAATTATCCGCTTAATTTAAAAATTTCAAAACCGAGCGCGTACAGGTTTTGCTGTTTTGTATGGTTTGTTTTGGTGCTTATAAACAGGGGGAAATATGTGAATACTGTGGAAGTTAAAGCTGAAATATTAGCGGCTTTACGGGAAACGCTTTCGCCGCGGTTGCATAGTACCCCTGTTTTGCGCTCTTTTATCGACGATTTTGCGGCTTGTGAAATCACGCGGCCCAAGGGTCAGGCTCAAGCGCATGGCGACCTTCCAGTCGCCGTCGCCGATTATTTGCCAGATCTCATGGCAACCATGTCTGTGCAACCGCTCGCTCAAATGTTCAAATCCTATTTCCCGCAGATTTCCTGGTATCAAATTTTTCGTGGAAATTCGACGGCATCCGCATTCAATCAAGGGCTTGTTGCGGCGCAATTGGTGGGGGGGAACGGTCTGCTCCATACCGAAACTTTGTATCTGGGTCTGTTTCTGCTAGCGCCCAACATAACTTACCCCCTGCACCAGCATGCTGCAACTGAGCTTTATTACGTGCTGTCGGGATCTGTGGCTATTCGGCACGGTCGCTTTGCAGAAGCCAGACATTTGGGCAGGGATGATTTTTCTGTTACCGCGCCGCATCAGGTGCATGAACTCAAAACCGACAATCAGCCCTGCCTTATGGCCTATATTTGGACCGGTGACTTGACGCCCCAGAATTGGTGGTGGGAACAGCTTGGAGACGGCACTTGGGCGCGTATTTGTTGGGCCCGTACACCGGCGGGCGATTGGAGTATGCTGCGACGTGAAGCGTTGAGTGACGCCGAGATTTTCCGTGCTGGCGACACCTAATATCCAGTGTGTGGCGCATCGTTGCAGTCCGAACTGAGCCTAGGGAGCGCGCGAATTTAAGTTATGGCTCGCGCGCGAGCCGACTTCTGCGGTGCAGTTTGCCCGTTACTTGGCGCGGAAGCCCGGTCCGATGTCCTTGGATGTATTGTCATAATCAGCAAGAAACCGTACGAAACCCCGACGGGAGATATCTTGAATTGCAATTTTCGACAGACAAACAACTGCGCAAGTGGAAACCACAAGACAATAGCACCCGCGTGCGATGCGGACAAAAACTTTTTGTGTGGGGGTTTCTGAATGGCCGCAAGGTTTTTCAAATGTGCTTTGATTTCAATGGAAAAACGACTTGGGTGGACATTAATGAGTTCCCGGCAATTTCGCTTTCTGCTGCAGTTGAAATTTCCCGGTGTGCCGACCGCTTGTTTACACAGGGCCATTGTACGATTGAAAGTCTGCAGTTCGGTCTGGCAAATAGTCGAAATGCAGAAGAGCTTGAGGGTCACTTTTCAGGCATTGAAATCGGTCTTCAAAAAACCCGCGAAACGGCAACCTTTGATGATATCTACCGCAAATGGTATCATACTCAAAAAAACGCAAATCGCTGGCCTGATCCCGCAAGCGCCCGCCGCCCAATCACCTTGTATGAGATGCATACCGAACAGCATATCGGTACATTGCCGGTTGATAAGATACGTCGCACAATGATCATAAAATTCATGGAGCCGTTGTTCTTAAAAAACCGGGCTTTGGCAGACCATTTGTTGGACTATATTTCCGAGGTGCTCGAAGAGGCTGTTGACGGCAAACTGATTGATATCAACCCCTGTCCAAGCAAACCACCTGAGGAAGTTCTGCGCCGTAAAGCGCGCCACTCCACCACGCTTGAATACACCCAGTTGCCAGAGTTAATGGTGTGGCTCGAGGATGCGCCCTTTACCAAAGCGGTCAAACTGGCCATGCGCGTGGCTGTTGTAACGGTCCATAGACCCGGCGTTGTCGCCAACATGCGGTGGGAACATTTCGATCGCGACAGTGGGGTTTGGGCCCTGCCTGAGCGCAAGACGGAAACAGAGCTCACCGATACCATGAAATCACCTCGTATGTACGAAAGCAAATTACCTGAGCAGTTTTGTGAGGCGCTTCGCCTATTATACGATCAACGTAAGAATGAGACTTTTGTCTTTTCGGTTGATGGCCACGGACCGGTAAGTGCCGAAATATTGCGGCGAAACTTTCTGAAATTTGGTGGCCTTACAACGCAAGGTTTTCGGAATACTTTTAAAACATGGTGTGTGCATCAAAGCCCGCCGGTTGATGCGTATTTAGTTGACCGATACGTTGACCATACCCTTCTTGGTTTAGGGAAAAATCATTGGTTGGATGATATGTTTGAACAACGTGCCCAATTGGCGGAGAAATATTGTAATTTTGTCATGGGCAGTTGCGGGTAAACGATCAATTCAATAGACAGCCCTGATAGTTAACCCTGTGCGTCCCGATACACGTCAACTATCCAGAAAATCTGGAAATAAGGATGGCGTTTGGTTTTTTCAGTGTGCTCTTTAATCTTTTTAAAACGCTTCATGAGACTATAATCTGCTTGTGAAAAAAACTGCAATTAGTCTTTTTTTATACGATTATTGACATTAGTGGATCAAGTTTAATTCCATAACAGGAGCGTGTTATTTATTTAATAATCCGATTATTTCATGATTGAAAAGCAGCATAGATGAGGTTCTTATCTCAGTAATGCATCAAAGCTTCACATGCATACCGGATCTGCGTGGTCAATCAACATCTGCCTGTGATTAATGTTTCTCTTATAAGCAATTAATATCCTATGATTGGAAAGCTAAGGATCATGGACTTAAGGAAACGGTCTTTTAAAATTTTTGCACGTTTTGGTTGAAATTGTTTTTTTAAAGGGCGCATAAAGTGAAAATATAATCAATACGGTCATTGTAAGCCCCTATTGGTGCTAAAAAATACTGGCTATTAAAAATAAACTGTATAGGCTTTTAAAAGTGTTACATTTCAGATGTATGCGAAATAAGTGAAAATATAAACGAAAATGTACTAGGGAGAAAGAGATGTCCAGTTCAGAGACAAATAAAGCCGCAATAGCAGCAAATAGAAAGACAATTTTTAATATTGAATCCAATGTTTTGTCAAACAAAGCACTGGTTTATCAGTCAAGATCTATGATCGAAGAAAATCGTCTGATGATTATGAGTAATTATTCAGCTGCCTTCATGGGCAATCGCCAGTTGGCAAATGCAAACACAGATGAAATTTTTTCAAACAGGGCCGCGATTCTTGCCTCAATGGATACGGACGGAGATGTGCAGGAAAACTATGTGAATGCGCAAACAAACAAGTCTTCGTTAGATTTTCTTGCGCACCGCTCTGCGTTGAATAGTTCCGTTTTAGCGATCAGCGCAAAGATGGCAGATATCAATTCACAATTGGTTGCAATCAATCAAGAGATAATGGCAGCTAACCAATCGATCGTTGACTTTAATGCCGAGCAAATTGCTTTAAACAGCGACATGCTAGACGGTTCTTTGCAGCCATCAGCTGCGACCGTCGAGGGAAATGCAGCTATAATCGCCGGGAACACCGCAGCTATGGCAGATTTGTCCGCTAACGTTGAAAACAATCGCGCGGCTATGGAAGAAATTCTTGCAACCTCTGCTTCAAATGCAAGCGCGCTGATGGCCAACAAAGACACAATCAATGAACGTCGCGTCTCCATTATGGAGAACCGTAAGGGTATTTTGGCCAATAAACAAAAGATTGGTTAAACATAACTGGGCTCATTTAAGTACACCTCACCGATAAGGGTAGTGTACTTGCAGATTGGATAGTCCGATAAAAAGCCTGTGGGTTCACCTTTGCGTAAAGCCACAGGCATTTAATATTGGGGATACAAGTAAAAATCTACAATACGTCCACTATTTTTGCGGCATTTTAACGGTATAGAAGAGTTAAATTAACTCAATCAAATGAGATTTAAGTTTCTCCTGCTCGTGGTTTGCATACCAAATGTTAATGCCTGTTCCGCCATAGGGATTTGAGGGTATTGCTGTAGCAAGGGTTTATTTCGCATGGCTTCTAAAGACTTAACCGTCTATCTAGATTAAATTGCGTGGGTTAAGTATTTGTTAGATTCAATATCCTCAATTGAAACGGGGTGCCTGTCACGGCCTATTGGGGCTCTACAGTTGCGGTAAGGCGTCTTTTAATCCTGCATAACGCAGGATCATGTTCTGACGTAAACTGATAATCTTTGCGGGAAGGAGTATGCCTATAAACACCAACACCCTCAGGAAATATAGTGCCACTGTTCTCGGTTGAAAATTATCAACTGCCGGCGGGTGATCTGGATTTCTACGGGTCTCTGGTAATCAGCTCTTGCTTGAAATAGGCTTGCCCCTCCTTAAGAATGCTGAACAACTGTCTCATCTAATTATGATGACAAAGTTTAGTTCACCATTTTAAGCGGCTCTTCCAGTTCAACATGAATCTGACCATCAATGCTGAAAAAAATCACTGGGGTTGCAGAAAGCATCTTGGCCAAAAACCCGTCTGACAGATTAAATTGTTCTCTTAGGGCAAAAAACAGTGGCGTTGACGCCAGACGAATTGTACCTAGCAGTTGAAATCAAAGCGCTAGGAGTGGGTTCAAGTGACGAAATCTAATATCGGTCTGATTGGACTGGGCACTATGGGTGCCAATTTAGCATTGAATATTGCCGAAAAAGGTTTTGGAATTTCTGTTTTCAATCGAACCACAGCGACGATGAAAAGCTTTTTTGATAACGCCGGAGAACTGGCAGCTAAAATCACCCCATGCGAAACCCTAGAGGCTCTGATCACGACGATCGAAAAACCGCGCGCTATTATCTTGATGGTACCGGCGGGCGTGGCAGTTGATGAACAAATTGCGGCTTTAAGGCTATTGCTGGATGCTGATGACATGATTATCGACGCTGGAAATGCTAATTTCAACGATACCAATCGCCGGGCATCCGAAGCTGCCGCTGCAGGTGTCCCATTTCTAGGTATAGGCGTCTCTGGTGGCGAAGAGGGCGCGCGCCATGGCCCTTCGATTATGGGTGGTGGGCCAGAGGACTCATGGAACCGTGTTGCGCATATTCTGACTGCGATTTCGGCAAAATATGACGGGTCCCCCTGCGCGACTTGGATGGGTGCCGGTGGTGCCGGCCACTTTGTTAAAACTGTGCATAATGGAATCGAATACGCTGATATGCAGATGATCGCTGAGGCCTATGGTGTTATGCGGGATGGGATGGGCATGGATGCCGCGCAATGCGCCGAGACATTCGCCCGCTGGAACAAAGGTCCGCTGCAATCGTATTTGACCGAAATCTCAGCCGAAGTGTCGGCGGCAACTGATCCCAAGACCGGGCAGGCGATGCTGGATGTGATCTTGGACCGTGCGGGCCAGAAGGGCACCGGGCGCTGGACTGCAATCGAGGCGCAACATCTCGCGGCGCCGATTCCGGTGATTGAGGCGGCGGTGACGGCGCGTAATCTGTCGGCGCAATTAACAACCCGCGCCGAGGGCGAGGCGCTTTTTGGTGCCGCACCTACCCCATTAGCGACCGGCGCGCTCAGCCTTAACGATCTCGAACAGGCACTGATTGCGGGTAAAATCTTGTGTTACACTCAGGGGTTTGCACTTTTGTCGGCTGCAAATCCGGTATTTGGCTGGTCTTTGCCGCTGCCTGAGGTTGCTCGGGTGTGGCGTGAGGGCTGTATCATCCGCTCTTCGATGCTGAACGATATGGCCAGCGCCCTGTCTGATGCGCCAGATCGCAATTTGATGTTTGCGCCGTTTTTCACGGGTCTGCTGAAATCAAGCCATAGTGCTCTGCGCCATTCGGTATCCACTGGCATGCGTCATGGGCTGCCAATGCCGGCGCTTGCGGCGGCTCTATCGTACTTTGATATCATGCGCACCGCGCGGTCTACTGCAAATATGATCCAAGCACAGCGCGACTTTTTTGGCGCTCATAGCTTTGAGAGGTTTGACGCATCCGGTGCACATCACGGGCCTTGGGGGGGGCATTGACGCCAGTGCCCCGCTTGTTGATACGTTGCGACGCTCGACGGGTTTGACCGGTTACACTTTTTATCGCTGGCCGCATGGCTTGGTATGATTTTTCGGTCAACTTCAGACGGCTTTTGCGCAGTTAGTGATGGCGTCTATCCAAACGATTCTTAGAGATTTTAACCCTGTGAATCTATCGAGGCTTAACTGGGACAAGGCGTCTCAAGCCTTATTTTAGGTCAAAAAAAGTCCGGATTCGCAAGGTGCAGCCCTTACATTCAAGTGAAAAAAGGAAGACTAAATATTGGCTTGCAGCATCCCCAGTATATACTAATGTGTGCCCTTAACGCACTAACATCCCAAAATAAATGACCTTAAGGAGGAACGCATGCAAACGAGAAAACTGTTTACAGTCTCTGCCATTGCTATTTTGACCGCAGGAGCGGTGTCGGCAGAGAACGTCTTGCGATGGACCAGCCAAGGCGACGCCTTGACGATGGACCCTCACTCGCAAAATGAAGGCCCGACAATGGCGATGAACGGTCAGTTCTACGAGGCGTTGGTGACCCGAGATGAAGCCATGCTGTTAAAGCCTGAATTGGCCAGCAGCTGGACGTCGGCACCAGACGGGTGGACATTCAACCTGCGCAAGGGCGTAAAGTTTCATGACGGTGCTGATTTCACGGCAGAAGACGTGGTGTTTTCGTTCAACCGAGCCAAGCATGAAGCGTCTGATTACAAAGAACAAGCCAAGAATGTTGTGTCCGTCGAGGTGATCGACGATCACACAGTAAAATTGTTGACCGATGGTCCGAACCCGATTTTGCCAAATCAGCTGTCAGATTTGTTCATCATGGACAGTGGCTGGGCCAAGGCCAACAATGTCGAAAACCCTCAGGATTTTGCGGGCAAAGAAGAAACTTTTGCGGTCCGCAATGCCAATGGAACCGGGCCGTTCGTTCTGGGCAGTCGCGCACCTGATGAGATGACCGTGTTGACCCGCAATGCCAACTGGTGGGGCAATGATATGTTCCCCGGCAATGTCGACAAGATAGAATATCGCCCGATTTCCAACGCAGCGACCCGTGTTGCAGCGCTGTTGTCAGGCGAAGTTGATTTTGTTCTCGACGCGCCGTTGCAGGATCTCAAACGGATTGAGGCAGCAGACGGGTTACAAGTCAAAACCGTTGCACAAATCCGGTCGATCTTTTTTGGGATGGACCAAGGCGTTGACGAGCTGAGAAGCTCTAACATCAAGGGTAAAAATCCATTTAAAGACGCTCGCGTGCGGGAAGCCTTTAACTTGGCGATTGATAAAAAGGCGATCCAGCGGGTCGTGATGGAGGGCCTGTCTTTTCCAACGGCGATGATCACGCCCCCCGGCGTTCTGGGTAACACTCCAGAGTTGGATAAAAGCTATGGTTTTGACCTTGATCGCGCAAAAAGTCTAATGGCTGATGCGGGTTATGGTGATGGGTTTGAAATCCAGCTCGATTGCCCGAACAATCGCTATAACAATGATGAGAAAATTTGTCAGGCCGCGGTTGCGATGCTTGCCAAAATTGGCGTTAAAGTCAAACTTGATGCGATTCCAAAAGCGCAGCATTTCCCGAAAATCCAGAAGCGTGTGACGGATTTTTACATGTTGGGTTGGGGTGTATCGACACTCGATAGCCACTATGTGTTTTCATATTTGATCGAAAGCAAAGGCTCTTGGAACGGAACCGGGTATAGCAATGCGCGGGTGGATGAGATCACAAAATTGATCGCGTCTGAGACGGATATTCCCAAGCGCACTGCGCTGATCGACGAAGCATGGACCATCGTAAAATCTGAGATGCCGTATGTGCCAATCCACCACCAAGTTCTGGCCTGGGGCATGAGCGAAAAGATTGATATCCCGATTTCATCGGATGACCGGCTGCGGCCTCGCTTTGTCGTGATGAAGTAAGCATATAAATTTGGGGCACCGCCAAGCGGTGCCCCATGAAAGTGCAAAAATAATGTTTTTCTTTATATTTCAAAGATTGTCACAGGCGCTTCTTGTGATGGCAGCTGTTTCGGCCATCAGCTTTTCGCTGTTTAATTTTGTGGGCGATCCGGTCAACAATATGGTAGGCCAGGATGCCACGCGCGAGCAACGGGTGGAGATCCGTCAGCAGCTCGGTCTGGATGATCCAGTTCTGACCCAATATACCCGTTTCATTGGCAACGTTTTGCAGGGTGATTTTGGCCTGTCCTACCGTATCAAACGCCCTGTCAGCACGCTGATCTTAGAGCGCTTGCCTGCGACGCTTGAGTTGGTATTCGTTTCCGCGTTGATCGCACTTGTGGTTGGCATCGGGCTTGGAGTTTACACAGGGATCAAACGCGATACTTGGGTAAGTCGAATTGTAATGGCGGTGAGTTTGATTGGCGTTAGCTTGCCGACCTTTATTATTGGTATTGCCTTGATTTATCTGTTTGCGGTGCATCTGCGCTGGTTGCCGTCGTCAGGGCGCTCGGGGACAATCGATCTGGGGTTTTGGAAAACCTCTCTGCTGTCTGTCGATGGGTGGCGTGCGATTGTTTTGCCCGCGATCACCCTGTCTCTGTTCCAGCTGACAATGATTTTAAGACTGGTGCGGGCGGAGATGCTCGAGGTCATGCGTGCCGATTATATTAAATTTGCTCGAGCCCGCGGTTTGGCGGAACGGACGATCTATTTTGTGCATGCTCTGCGTAATACGCTGGTGCCGGTGATTACGGTTATCGGATTGAACATTGGAGGATTGATTGCGTATTCGGTTATCACAGAAACCGTGTTTCAGTGGCCCGGTACTGGCTTGATGTTCATCCAAGCCGTTGATTTTGTGGACGTACCGATTATGGCGGCCTATCTGATTTTTGTGGCTCTTTTGTTCGTGGTGATTAATTTGATCGTCGATATTTTGTATTTCGTGGTTGATCCACGCATACGGCTTGGAGGGTCATAGGATGGCTGAGCCCACCACTCAAAGCCGTTGGCAGCGTTTCCTTGATAATGATGTCACGTGGTCGTTTTTGCATACACCCAGCGCAATTGTTGCTGCCTGTGTTACAGTGATCGCGGTGTCTGCGGCGCTGGCTGCGCCTTGGATTGCGCCCTACGATCCTTTTGATCCGTCACAAATCTCGCTCTGGGATGGCAAATTACCACCTGCATGGGTCGAAGGCGGCTCTTCGGCCTATTTGTTGGGTACCGACAATCAAGGGCGCGATATGCTCTCTACAATTCTCTACGGTGGGCGCCTGTCCATTGTTGTGGGGTTTGTCGCAGTGTTTCTGGGAATGCTGCTGGGGGTGACGCTGGGGGTTATCTCTGGTTATCTTGGTGGAAAGGTGGATGCAATTATCATGCGCTTTGCTGATGTGCAGCTGACAATACCGGGTATTCTTTTAGCTATTTTGATCAATGGTATTGGCCGCGCCATCCTGCCGATTGACATGCGTGACGATTTTGCGATCTATGTTGTAATTATCGCCATTGGCCTCACCGACTGGCCGCAATTTGCACGGGTGGCCCGTGGGGCGACAATGGTCGAAGCACAAAAAGAATATGTGCAATCGGCGCGGGTGATTGGTCTGCCGGGGTGGTTGATTATGATCCGTCATATCCTGCCCAACACCCTGCGCCCGATTTTAGTAATTGCCACAATTGGTCTGGCATTGGCCGTCATAGCCGAGGCGACGTTAAGCTTTTTGGGGCAGGGAATTCCGCCGACAACACCTTCGTTGGGAACGTTGATCCGGGTTGGAAATGAATATCTTTTTTCGGGTCTTTGGTGGATCACCCTCTTTCCGGGAATAGCCTTGGTGGTGCTGGTGTTCGCTGTAAACCTATTAGGAGATTGGATGCGTGATGCGCTCAATCCAAAGCTGCGATGACAAATTTACTGACCATCAATAAGCTGGATGTCCAGTTTCCAACACGTCATGGAACCACCTATGCGGTTCAGGATGTAAACTTAGAGCTGCAAGCGGGTGAAGTGCTTGGCCTTGTGGGCGAAAGTGGGGCCGGCAAATCGACGATTGGCAATGCTATCATCAACCTGCTGGAACCTCCCGGCCAAGTCACGGGGGGCGAAATTCTGTTTCAGGGCCGCAATCTACGCGACCTGAGCGACGAGCAGATACGTGATGTTCGGGGTAAAAAGATTGGTATGATCTTCCAAGACCCGCAAACCTCGCTGAACCCGTTGATCACAATTGGGGCGCAGCTTGTTGAAACCATTATTAAGGCGACGGACCTGACCGGTTCTGCCGCGGTTGATAAAGCCGTGGATTTGCTCAAATCGGTGGGGATCACCGAAACTGAGACACGGTTAAACGCCTATCCCCATCAGTTCTCGGGTGGTATGCGACAACGCGTTGTCATTGCTTTGGCTCTGGCGGGCGACCCTGACCTGATTATCGCCGACGAGCCTACAACCGCGCTCGATGTGTCGATCCAGGCGCAGATACTTGACTTGATTAAATCACTGTGTCGCGAACGGCAGCTTGGCGTAATAATTGTAACACATGATATTGGTGTCATTGCCAATATCGCTGACCGCGTGGCGGTTATGTATAACGGCGCGGTGGTCGAAACCGGCGAAGTGCGTCAAATCCTTACTGCGCCAACGCATGAATACACCCAAAGCTTGATCGCCGCAGTCCCGCGTGGCGATTTGAAAGTCGACCGGTTCACGTCGGTGGATTATATCGAGGGTGGCGCGCAGACCCACCGACGGATTGATCTTGACAGCCATTGGCTGGGCGAGACTGTGCAAGCCAACCCCTTGGGGGAAGCGATCACCATAGACGGTTTAAATAAGACCTTTGTATTGAAAAAGGCCTTGTTCAAAAAGAACCGCGTGACCTTGCAGGCGGTGGATAATGTCAGTCTCAGCATTCAGGCTGGCGAAAGCTTTGGGCTGGTGGGCGAGTCTGGTTCGGGCAAAAGCACCGTTGCGCGTCTGGTGGCAGGACTGCATCAGGGCGATGATGGTCATATTAAAATATTTGGTCAGAACGTGGCACGGCAAGAGCGGTCAAACGATGTCACTGCCGCGCGGCGCAATTTACAAATGATTTTTCAAGACCCCTATTCATCGTTGAATGCCCGCATGCGTGTTCTAGATATCGTGGCCGAGCCTATCCGATTCTACAAAACCGCGGATTCTGAAAAACAGGTGCGCCAGATTGTTTGCGACATTCTAGATCATGTTGGGTTGGGCAGCGGTGCGATGCTGAAATACCCGCATGAGTTTTCTGGCGGACAGCGACAACGGATTTCGATTGCGCGGGCTTTGGCGTCGCGTCCAAAGATTCTAATCTGTGACGAGCCGACGTCGGCGCTTGATGTGTCAGTGCAGGCGCATATTCTGAATTTGCTGAAAGACCTGCAGGCCGAATTGGGGCTGACAATGCTGTTCATTTCCCATGATCTGCCGGTGATCCGCCAGATGTGTGACCGCGTGGCGGTGATGCGCCATGGCGCCATATGTGAGATTGCCCAGACCGAAACCTTATTCGACACGCCTCAGCATGCGTATTCCCAGCATCTTTTGGATTTAATGCCGCGCATGGATTTGTTCGGCTCCGCACCTGCGTCACTTGCAGGTCAACCGTGATTTATCGTTAAGGCGTACGACTTAAGAGGTTTTTGGCAGATATCTTCATGGTATTTCACCGTGCCCATCAAGCACCAGGGCGGGCGGTGCGCGACCCTAAAAACCCGATGTCTCTGTTGACCGGTTGAACACTATGCTGAGCGGAGCCTCATACCGATCGACGCTCGATACCAGCTTACATAAAAAGCGTTGGTTAAATCCCAATGCGCAGAGATGCAAAGTGCTTTGGATGTTGTGGGCCAGTTGTCTGGTGCTCACTCTGTTTGTTGCAAAAGGTGACTGTTACTGCGCGTCAAGGCTCGGCAGTTTTAGCGCTTTCATTGACTGCGCCAAGGGTGATCGGCGTGCGACCCTGTTCAAAGTCGCTAAGGGTCTGTTGTTGTCTCGAATACGGACCTAATTTGTGCCGAAGGTTTCGCCATTAGGACAGTGATACGTTAAAAAACGGCAACAGCATCACTGCGGGGGTAAGATTGACGAGTAGAAACAAATGTCGCGAAAGCGATGGGCCGTGGTAAAGAAGCGGATCAAACAACGCTCAAATCGTCGCCTGATCAAGGTTTCATTCATTTTGGGGCATGACGCGGGCCAACTTGGTTTTCTCAAAAATATGCAATATTTTATACTTGGCATGTCACCAGCTCAGTCTTGAAAAATCTTACAGATCGCTGAACAGCGATGCTCGAGGACGTGGCACAGGTGTGGTAGGATTCAGGCACGGCTTAAAAGGCTCTTGAGCCGACAGCAAGCGCCGAACCGTATTCTGAATATTTTTGCCAGCCAAGCCAAGCTCTCACAACAAAACCTTTCTTGGCTGAGATAAAAAGCTCTAACGCATCCAATCAAAGGGTCCTTACCGTGTGCCGACATTGCTTTTGCTCATCGCGTATCTGCAAAGGCGGTTAGTGGGATTAGATAGGTCCCTTTAGGGCGGCCGGGCGAGCCTCAGACTTCCATTTTCCACGATCTGGTAGCGTACATGGCGTCGTATGCATGTATCAGCGGTTATTTGTCGCGCAATATTAAAACTATATATTGACATTCATTGTAATTTTGTTTCATAGAGAAATTTCAAAACAGTGGCTTTTAGGAAAACATCGCTATGAACGCTATTATCAACAGCTCTTTCTTGCGCTTGATACAACAAGACATGTCGACGCCTGCAAACTTGCAGAATGAACCAGATACTCATGGGGAATTGAAAGCCCGGGTCATTCCTTTCAGGGTTCCAACATCGTTCGATGTACGCAGTACAGAAATGATTGATTACCATGAATTTGAATAGCGTGGGCAACTGCTTATGGAATACACCGTTCTAACGCTGTATAACCTTGATCAAAGAATGTCGTCACTAACCCCTGCCCACTGTGATCCCGCAAGATCTTCGATCATCACAGTCTTTGTTTCACCTTGTCTGGTCGCCAGCCCAGATAGGTTATGGAGTTAGAACGCTTGATCCCACAAAAGGACTGATCGACTTTGCAGGGCTCTTCTTAGCTGCCAATGCACTCGGCAAGGCAACGCCGCTCGAGAATGATGAAATTATCAGTGCCAGAGCCCGAGAGACATGGGTGTGTGTCTCAGAGTGCGCCGCCCAGTTTCTTGCCGTAATCTAGATTATAGTGGCCTAAGGTGTGGCAGAGGCATGATGCCGCGCTTCAGAACCTTGCGACCGCTCCTTTACTTGTATACTAGTGCATACCAATACATTGACCGCCTCGCCCAGCAATCGGCGCACCTGCGGTCTCTTCCAGTCAAACACCTAATTATCGAGGCCGCCATGAGTTTCTTCACAGCCTATTTAGATGAAATTAAAGACCGAAAAACACAAGGTCTGAGTCCAAAGCCGATTGAAGACAGCGAACTTGCGCTTGAGGTTATCGCCCAAATTAAAGATGTGAAAAACGAATATAACGAATATAGAGAACAGTCCCTCGAATACTTTATTTATAATACCCTGCCCGGCACAACCAACGCGGCGGGCGTTAAAGCTGAATTTTTGAAAGAAATCATTCTTGGCAACTGTGAGATTGAAGAAATTTCTCCGACTTTTGCCTTTGAGCTCTTGTCTCATATGAAAGGTGGACCCTCTGTTGCGGTCCTTTTGGATCTTGCTTTAGGCGATGAGGTATCCATCGCAAAAAACGCGGCCGAAGTCCTGAAGACGCAAGTTTTTCTATATGAGGCCGACACAGACCGGTTGAAAACGGCGTATAATGCTGGAAATGAAATCGTCCGGGATATTTTAGAGAGCTACGCGATTGCGGAATTTTTTACCAAACTGCCCAACATCGAGTCCGAAATTAAAGTCGTGACCTATATTGCTGCAGAAGGCGATATTTCCACCGACTTGCTGTCGCCCGGAAACCAAGCGCATTCTCGGGCAGACAGGGAATTGCATGGTAAGTGCCTGATTTCAGCAAAAGCTCAGGGTGAAATTCGAGAGCTGCAAAAACAACACCCTGACAAGCGCGTGATGTTGATTGCAGAGAAGGGCACGATGGGTGTGGGTTCGTCTCGGATGTCTGGTGTTAATAATGTGGCTTTATGGACGGGTCAGCCCGTCAGCCCTTATATTCCCTTTGTCAATAACGCTCCAATCGTTGCCGGAACAAATGGAATATCGCCGATCTTCCTAACCACTGTGGGGGTCACCGGTGGCATTGGGATTGATCTGAAAAATTGGGTCAAGAAACTGGATGGCCAAGGCAATCCTATCTTGAATAACGATGAGAACCCTATTCTTGAGCAGGCTTATTCTGTCGAGACAGGGACTGTTCTCACCATCAACACTGATGACAAAAAGCTTTATGATGAGGCCACAGGCAGAGAACTTGTTGATGTTTCTTCGTCATTCACCCCCCAAAAGGTCGAGTTCATCAAAGCCGGTGGATCTTATGCAATTGTCTTTGGTAAAAAGTTGCAGAACTTTGCGGCGGAAACGCTGGGGATTGAATTAAAATCTGCCTTTGCACCTTCAAAAGAAATTTCCCATGCGGGGCAGGGGCTTACCGCAGTCGAAAAAATCTTCAATAAGAATGCAGTTGGGGTGACTTCTGGACAGGTTTTACACGCTGGATCAGATGTCAGGGTGCAGGTGAATATCGTTGGTTCTCAGGACACGACCGGGTTGATGACCTCACAAGAGCTGGAATCTATGGCGGCCACAGTCATTTCACCTACCGTCGATGGAGCCTATCAATCTGGCTGCCATACGGCGTCGGTTTGGGATTTAAAAGCACAAGCAAACACCCCTAAACTTATGAGTTTTATGCATAAGTTTGGACTGATAACAGCCAGAGATCCAAAGGGCGTGTACCATTCCATGACGGATGTGGTTCACAAGGTTTTGAATGACATTACTGTGGATGACTGGGCGATTATTATTGGTGGCGATTCGCACACGCGGATGTCAAAAGGCGTCGCGTTCGGAGCTGACTCTGGAACTGTGGCTCTGGCTTTGGCCACAGGCGAAGCGACGATGGTTATTCCTGAATCTGTAAAAGTGACCTTCAAAGGCAGTATGAAGGATCATATGGATTTTCGGGACGTCGTGCATGCCACGCAGGCGCAAATGTTAAAGCAATTTGGCGATAACGTTTTTCAAGGACGGGTTATTGAGGTTCACATCGGAACTTTGCTTGCCGATCAAGCGTTCACTTTCACAGACTGGAGCGCTGAAATGAAAGCCAAAGCGTCTATTTGCATTTCGCAAGATGACACTTTGATTGAGTCTCTCGAAATTTCCCAATCACGCATTCAGATCATGATCGACAAAGGCATGGACAATGACAGCCGAACGTTACAAGGCTTGATTGACATTGCAGCTAAGAGAATTGCAGAAATTAAAACGGGCGAGAAAGGCGCGCTGACCCCGGATGAAAATGCTAAGTATTTTGCTGAAGTCGTTGTAGATTTGGATCAGATTGATGAGCCTATGATTGCAGATCCGGATGTTAATAATGCAGATGTGTCTAAACGTTATACACATGACACGATTAGGCCTATTTCGTTTTACCGTGCAGAGAAAAAAGTAGACTTGGGATTTGTCGGATCATGCATGGTCCATAAAGGCGATGTGAAGATCGTTGCGCAAATGCTCAGGAATTTGGAAAAGAAACTTGGGCATGTTGAGTTTAAGGCGCCTTTGGTTGTCGCTGCGCCAACCTATAACATCATTGATGAGTTGAAAGCCGAAGGTGATTGGGCCGTCTTGCAAAAATATTCTGGGTTTGAATTCGATGATAATGCACCAAAAGTCTCAGCCCGGGTGGATTACGAAAATATTTTGTATCTTGAGCGGCCTGGTTGCAACCTGTGCATGGGAAATCAGGAAAAAGCGGCCAAGGGTGACACTGTTCTGGCCACGTCTACGCGGCTTTTTCAAGGTCGGGTAGTAGAAGATACAGATGACAAAAAAGGCGAGTCGCTTCTCGCATCAACTCCGGTTGTGGTACTGTCGGCTATTCTTGGTAGAACGCCGACTATCGAAGAATACAAAGTCGCTGTGAAAGGTATTGACCTTACTAAATTCGCCCCGCCATTAGCCAAACCGGCCAATTCCAGATCAACGCATTTTTAGGGATGCTGGTCCGGATCGTCTTCTAAAAAGCCCACTGAAAGCATCAGCATTCAGTGGGTAATTTTGCCCTCCCGGAATAGCCCCCTCCAAGTGTTCCACCGACTGGGATACGTATATCCCTGTTAAAAGAGGGCCGACGAATGGGTGTCAAACGCGAGAAGCCGGAAGACATAGGGCTGAAGCTTCGCTGAGTTGAAGTTCTGCAAGGCCAAGGCAAGGCTTTAGCGGATGCTGTTGGTCATATTCCTGATTGCGTATTTTGCCGCAAATTCCGTTGACGCCATGGAAGCCCCTGTTACGCTATGCTTTCTTGTCAAAGAAGGCCAAATTATTTTTGAGCGCTTAATACTCTTTTATCGACATCCTTTTGCACATCTGAAATCAGCTCATGGTATTGATGTTTTTACACCAAATTAGTCAGCGTCGTTTTTCCATTACCCCAATCAGAAGTTGGTTGTGGTTCTGTTAAACTTTTACTACTTTCGCGTCCTTTTCTTTGCCTGCTGCTGTAATTGCTCGCAAAGACGCGGGACTAAACCGCGACAGGTCCGTTCTGAGAAAAGTTATCTTCGCCCATATTTTGAATTAATAAGCAGTGACAGGGTTTCAGCTTAACACCTTTAAAAATAACTTGAATGAGATGTCTGTCATCGGCATGTTATAAAAATGGCGATCCACTCGGGGTAGCTTGCTGTCTTTGTCGGAACGGTAAGAATGCGGACTTTGATTATAAAATTAATTGTAGGACCTTTATTCTGTCCGCTAATTTTGACAGCTGCATCTGCTGGGGAATGGGAGGTTTTCACCGGTACCTTAACTGAATATGAAAAATATGATGCGACACAGAATACGGTTGAGTTCAAAAATGGTATTGAAGTAAGCGGACGGGATGAGCTTTTCGAAAAGCCAGTAATTAAAAATAAAATTAGTTTTGGAGGCACTTCCAAGCATGTAGACCCAGAAATTGTTGATTTGGCCAGTGAATTAATGTTGGAGGGCTATAGTGATTTTATTTTAAAGTCGTCAGTTTTTGGCGGAAAATCACTGCTGGCGATCAAAGGACGGCAGCAAACTAAGCTGGGCCTATCAAGCGATTATTCAGTGATACGCGCTGAGACCAGACTGGATAAAAATAATGACGGCAAATTTGAGCGTTACGAGACTATATCTGAACATGGTCAAGAAAGCCTTAACAAAAGCATTGAAAAAGTGAAAGAACGGTATGATACACAGCGTGAGAAACTGAAAGAAAAGCGATTACCAAATCAAAGCAACGGTGAGGAAATTGCCGGAAATAAGGGCCAAGATGGTTCGAATAGCAACGCCGAGCGTAACACCGGGACAGAAAATAAAAGAGGGCAGGGCGCTAAAGCTAAGCCAGATCGAAAGCGCACGCCTGAACCTGGGCCGGCAAATAAGCTTAGGCGAGACACGAAGCCTGATCATAAGCCTGAAACAAATTCAAAGTAACCAAGCGAACGCGTAGGCACTATTTTTGGGGAAGCAAATGGGTAAAATAATAGCTTTGGTTACAATAGGGGCCTTGTTTGTTGGCCTTGCTTTCTATGCGGTTGTGTTGAAACCCGAAAGTTCAGCAAAAGGCTCTGGCTTGGGTCTGCCGGGCCCCACTGCCAAAAGCACCGGATTGGGTTTGCCCGGTTATTCTAAGTGATTAAAATACCCGCGCCCCGGTTTCTTGTTGGGTCATTTGGAGTGAGATTTTGGATATAAAAGTTGTAACGGCTTTGCCAACTTGCAGAGGGCCGTAGATGAATGACTATGAAAAATTTTCCCCGTCGCTAAGAGGTAAGCAGAACCAGTTTAGAGTATAGTCAATATTGCGCAATCAGCACTTTTCGGCTCTGCACCAAGGTGCTGGCCGTAGCTTAGACACTGTTTTATCCGATGGACATTCAGTTCAGATTGATCTGTCGACCCTATTTTAGACCATTCAAATTTGCGTCGGGGCGGTCTCTCGTGCAGCCGTTCACACGGCCTCGGCCCTGTTTTTTTCTGAACCAGTCTCAGTATAATGTGCCTTCAGATAATTGATCTGCTTGAAAATATAATATAGCTCCAGCCCTCATAATATTAGCATTGATCCTGAGGCCGGTTATATCCAAGCTTTTTTGAGATTGGTTCGCGTGGAAACCGATCGCGCATGACGTCGTAAGACAAAGGCGACGTTCGCCGGACAGTTTCTCGTTTGGGGTGGGATAATCAGGTTAAAGCGTTTACCTCAATAACCTGTATGGATTTGAAAATTATGGTCTGTTGGTTGGGTGCGAGAGTTTTAAAAACAATCGACCAAAGTTTTCGCCATGTTGCGGATCAGCTGTGGGTACAGCGTCGGACCTGGCTCTAATGCGATCCCGAGTGGGTCAATAATGCTTGTTTTTGCATCTGTCCCCTCTAGCACTGTGGCGACTAGTCCCTTTTTAAATTGTGGTTCAGCGAGCACGCATTGTACCCCTTGATCCTTTATTCGGTCTTGAATTTTAGTAATACGCGCTGGGCTTGGATCCGTTGCGTCGCCAAGCGAGATTGCGCCCGAGGCCGGAAAATCAAAGACAGTTTCAAAATATTGATACGCATCATGGAAGACGATAAATCGAGTGCCTCTGATTGGCTCAAGCATGGTACTGACCTCTGTCATGAGGGTGTCAGTCTCGGTGAGTGCAATTGCGGCATTTGTAAAATAAGTGCCCGCATTTTCTGGATCAGCGGTTGAAAGCTGCGCCGCAATCAAGTTCAGCCAAATTTTTGCATTCTCTGGAGAAAGCCATGCGTGAGGGTCATAGGTCCCATGAGCGTGTTCATCGTGGCCGTGCTCTTCGGTTTCGTCATGGTCTTTGTCGCTGTGGTCGTCATGTTCGTCGTGGCCATGCTTTTCGTGTTTGTCATCGTTGTGGTCGTCATGATTGTGTTCTTCAAAGAGAGCGCTCTCCCTGAATTCAAGGAGCGCGGTTTCTTCTTTTTTAAGAAGAGACATTGTTAAAGCCTCGCTGGAGAGGGTCGCCACTGCGTCCTCCATCCACGGCGTAAGGCCTTCACCCATCCAAATTACTACATTTGCATCCTGCAGTGCTTTAGCCTCGGAAGGGCGCAGGCTATAGTGATGTGGTGATGCACCTGATCTAATGATAAGGTCTGGCGTGCCGACACCCTGCATGACGCGGGCAACCAATGAATGTACTGGTGCAATATCAACCGCCACATTTGGCACATCAGCCATTGCTGTGCTGATCGATAAAGCAGCAACTGCCAACACTGAACCTAGTTTTGTTGACATCGGCCACTCCCACGTTATAACATTACAAAACGACGTATAGTCAATATGTTATACCATTTCAATAGGAGAAAAGATTTGTCTGAGGAAAATCCAATTTCGGTTGCCTTTGAAAAACATAACCATGACGTATGCTTGACCAATGCAATGCAAACCGCGGAAGAGTATTGCCATAAGCAAAAGCTTCAGTTGACCCCGGCGCGGCGCAAAGTGTTGGAATTGCTTCTTCAGGAACACCGTGCGCTTGGGGCCTATGACATTCTTGATTTATTGCGTGAGGCGGGATTTAATTCTCAGCCACCGGTGGCATATCGCGCGCTTGATTTTCTAGTAGAGAACGGATTTGTGCATAAAATAGAAAGACTAAATGCTTTTGTGGCTTGTGCACTTCCGGGCACTGTTCATTCGCCGGCTTTTATGATTTGCCGCCGATGCGATATGGTGGCTGAAACGCAATCATCCTCATCCGGTTTTGACCTTTTGGCAAATGCAGACGCGTCGGGTTTTAAAATCGAACAGACTATTATTGAGGCCAAAGGTTTGTGTCAGACCTGTGCGGAAATAGAATAATTATGAAGTTAGTGTCCGTTGAAAACCTAAGCGTAAGCTACGGTGCCAATACAGTATTACGCGCGATTGATCTTGAGATTGAATCGGGCGAGATTGTAACGGTTGTTGGCCCAAACGGATCGGGTAAAACCAGTCTTCTGAAGGCGATCATCGGAGCAACGCAGCCTGCCAATGGCTCGGTGAACCTCAAGCCAGGATTGAAAATTGGATACGTGCCTCAACGCCTGAATTTTGATCCAACGCTGCCGATCACGGTCGAGCGATTTATGCGGCTCACTGGAAACGTGGAAAGAAAATCGTGTATGCTCGCCTTAGAGACAGCTGGGGTGCCTCAGCTGCTAAAATGTCAGATGTCCGAGCTTTCTGGAGGTCAGTTTCAGCGTGTGCTCCTTGCAGGCGCTTTGATAAATGGCCCCGAAATCCTACTTTTGGACGAGGCCACACAAGGTCTTGACCAGCCAGGGTCTGCAGCGTTTTACCACCAAATAGAGGCCGTGCGGCGTGAGACAGGCTGTGCTGTACTTATGATTAGCCATGACTTGCATGTGGTAATGAGCGCTGCTGATCGGGTCATATGTCTTAACGGTCATGTTTGTTGCGCGGGCACCCCTGAAGCTGTTGCCTCTGCTCCGGAATACAAAGAGCTGTTCGGGGCCGGTACAGGTGGCGCTTTGGCACTATACCGACATGATCACGATCATGTTCATGACCACACTGACAACTGTAATTTAAATTCCCCTGAGGCTGCAGAATAATGCTTGATGATTTCATGACGCGTGCTGCGCTCGCCGGTATTGGCGTCGCCGTGGCTGCAGCTCCGCTCGGCTGTTTCGTCGTGTGGCGTCGGATGGCTTATTTTGGCGAAGCGACCGCCCATGCCGCGATCCTTGGTGTGGCTTTGTCGTTGGCGTTGGATATTTCAATTTTTGGCGGGGCGCTGGTGGTGGCGCTTAGTATGGCTTGGCTCGCAACACAGCTTTCGGGGCGCGGCTACGCGATGGATACGATGCTTGGTGTTTTAGCACATTCGTCACTGGCGGTTGGATTGGTCGTTGTTTCGTTCCTTTCAGGTGTTCGCATTGATCTTATGGCGTATCTTTTTGGGGATATACTTGCTGTCTCACGCCTTGATATCGCAATCATCTGGGGCGGGGCCTTGCTGGTAGTGGCACTTGTTGCTTGGCGTTGGTCTCCGCTTTTGATCACAACATTAAATGAGGAATTAGCCTATGCCAGCGGTTTGAACCCAAACCGTGAGAAGCTTATCCTCACGGTGTCATTGGGGGTTACTGTCGCGGTGGCTATTAAGGTTGTGGGTGTCCTGCTTATCGCGGCCATGTTGGTCATACCTGCCGCCGCTGCGCGAAGCCTTGCCCGTACGCCCGAGGCTATGGTGATAATTGCTGGTATGATTGGGGCAATTTCTGCCGTAGCGGGCCTCAAGGCAGCGTATGTTTTTGATACGCCCGCTGGTCCATCAATCGTCTGTGTCGCCTCGATTTTCTTTGTGTCGCTCAGTGTCATAGCAGCATTCAGAAAAAGGTCCGCTTAGCCTGCTTGTCCATCCCGAGCGCAAGACATATTTTTACGCCCCGATCCTGCCTGTGACTTTTTTAATTTGTTGTAAACAAGAACCATTTTTGTGACTTTATTTGGATTTACCCAGAGCTATGACTGCATCTGGCGTTTTGGCGGTTTAAAGGTTGGCGGCATATCTGGTTGAATTGTTGTTGCGAGACAGCAGCCCGACCGAAA
>UPTG01000627.1_pt1 | contig 28552 bp, 24 predicted proteins | sample 2160121 | NCBI WGS metagenome assembly UPTG01 (sample SAMN06266255, study PRJEB28933) | marine metagenome | isolation source: Columbia River Estuary | place: USA:Columbia River Estuary, USA | collected 2014-07-27
CCGCCAAAGCTCTTTGGAGCTAGATTCAATAGTTATTGATGACTCAACGATTTCGGAGTTCACAGCTACTTTCCACCGCCATGATGGGAAGGATTTTCCCTCTGAGAATTACATCATCGAGAAGTATGGAGTTTACCCCGATGCCTCAGATCCTCATCTAAGGCGCTATACGATTTTAATTCCAAATCACTAAAAATAAACTAACCGAACAAGTCGTAGCACCCGACGGAGAGTAGCTGCGCAGCCAGATTTTCTGGTCGTTTTAACCATTCAAACACAGTGAAGTATCCCGCCACTCTCCGCCGGTGAGCTTTACGTTAGATAATAAAAAATATAAAAGAGCTAAAAAATGATCTTCGTAATAATCTTTATGTCATTCATAATCCTTAGTATAATGGCGACATGTAATTCTTTGAAAAAAGAAAATGAAACCATGCATAAAAAATTAGACTTACTCTTAAAGAATGCGGAAATAACTTTTATTGATGATAAGAAAATGAAAGATACCAAAAACACGGTCAATCAGTTATATGCAGAAGGAGATGTGGAAAACGCCAAGAAATTGGAAAAAACATTAAATCCCTTTTCGGAAACTAAAAACAATATCTAACCATGAGCTGCAGAGGAATTTCTTCGCTTCGCTCGAAATCCCTAATCTCGGTCGTTAGGAGAGTACCTCAGTGAATAAGCCTGATCGTGGATTAGGTATTTAGATGTAAGAATTTGGGAATTTATTTAAATTTAAATAAAAATTAAGTATTCGTCTCGAATCCTTTTCTTTGATCGCGCTTCTGCCATTGATTCGCATCATCATCCCCTACAATTTGTTCCTTTTTCGGATTCCATTTGAGTTTTCTTCCAAGCCGGATTGATATGTTAGCCAAGTGGCAAGTGGTCATTGCATTGTGGTGAGTATACACATCAGATATAGGATCAGAACGATCTTTCATGCACTCGAAGAAATTTTCCATATGATTGGTGGTCTTCTTCCCTTTGTAGACATCTAATATGGTTTGTGCAGAAAGTGGCTTTTCCTTAAGCTCATCAACTGCAGGGCCGGTAATTTTGGATCGGGTTACAAATAAGTTTCCTTTTGAACCTTCAAAGAGGATTCCATTTCCTTCTTCGGACTTGCTGACAATATTCATTTCCACCTTTTTGGGGAACATACATTTGATGTGAAAGTTATGAGATGTATTATAATGGTTGTCCTTGGTGGGCATACCATTTTTGAGAGGAATAGGATGATCCCCAACAATGGGGTCCAGAGAAAGAACTCCCTGCCCTACTCCATTTTGTCCAAGTGCCCATTGGGCGATATCAACATGGTGAGCCCCCCAATCGGTCATTTTCCCTCCGGAGTATTCATACCACCAGCGGAATTGGTAATGACAACGTTCTTTAATGTAATCAACAAGAGGAGCTTGTCCTAGCCACATATTCCAATCGATATTGGAGGGAGGATCTGATTTTTTGAATGGTCCGCCTTGGGGACCTCCGCCTATATTACAGGTTATTTTTTTGATTTTTCCGATTCTGCCTTCGCGGATTATTCCAATTGCAGTAAGAAATTTTTGTCCCATTTCACTTCTTTGCTGAGTACCTACCTGAAATACTCGGCCTGTTTCTTTGGTTACTTTACAAATTTGCTTACCTTCTTCAATGGTAAGAGTGAGTGGTTTTTCACAATAAACATCTTTCCCCGCTTGCATCGCATGAATAGCGATTCGAGAGTGCCAATGATCGGTTGTTCCAATAGTAACAAAATCAATATCTTTACGGTCAAGAATCTTTCGGTAATCCTGATATCCCTTTGCCTTACCTTGAGCCAATGATTTGTTAACTCGATCAATGCGTTGTGTGTCCAAGTCGCAAACAGCAACGATGTCAGAGAGTCTTCGTGCACTGTTGGCGATTCCTGCCCCCCTGCCCCCTACTCCGATTGCACCAAATCGTAAGCGTTCATTAGCTGATTGCTGGGCTTTTCCAATGTAAGGAAAAGAAAGAGTAGATAAAATGGCACCGGAAGCGGAGTATTTAAGAAAAGATCTGCGATTTTGGTCAATTGATTTCATAAGAACGATTAATCTTTGAGTTTATTGATGGTTCAAGCTTTTAATCACGAAATTTTTTTTTAAAAAATGGAGCCTTTATTAAAAAGAATGAGGTGATCGAAAGAATTTGATTTATAGTGACTGGTAACATTAGCTAACGATTTGGAGATGAAATTAATCAATATGAAAGCAATCATTTTAAATTCTTACGGGAATACAGCTAATTTTGAGAAGGCAGAAATACCGTTGCCTAAAATATTACCCAATCAAGTGCTGGTTCGGGTGGTTGCCTCCAGTGTTAATCCGGTAGACTGTAAAATAAAAAAGGGTTTGTTATCCGTGGGACCCCCCTTACCAGCGGTTCTTCATGGGGATATGTCAGGGGAAATTGTGCAAATAGGTGAATCTATTACGGAATTTAAAAAAGGCGATTTGATCTATGGATGTGTGGGGGGCTTTGGGGACTTGCCGGGAGTATTAAGTGAATTTGTGGCAGTTGATTCTCAGCTTATTGCTTTGATCCCCAAAAATTTGACGATGGAGGAGGCAGCTAGTTTACCTCTGGTCGGTATCACTGCTTGGAATGCTTTAGTAGACAGAGCAAATGTAAGGAAGGGTCATAGAGTGCTTGTGCATGGTGCGGCAGGTGGAGTTGGCCATATTGGATTGCAATTGGCCAAAGCTTTAGCAGCTGAAGTCCACACCACTGCATCCACAGATGCTAAGATCAAATTTGGAAAAGAGATTGGAGCGGATGTTCTTATAAATTATAAGAAAGAAAAAGTTGATGATTACATTTCTACTCACACAAATGGAGAGGGTTATGATGTAGTCTTTGATACCGCTGGAGGAGAATGTTTGGACAATTCTTTTACTGCGGCAAAAATTGGTGGATCGGTAGTATCTATTGCGGCAAGGGCCACGCATGACTTAAGCCCAGTACATATAAAGTCTTTGACTCTGCATGTTGTTTTTATGCTATTACCCCTTCTTCGCGGAATGGGTCGAGCTCATCATGGCAATATTTTAAAGAAACTCGGGGAGTTGATTGAAGATGGTCTTATTCAACCCAAGTTACATAATCGAAAATTTAATTTTGAAGAGGTAGAAGATGCACACCGTTGTTTTGAAGAGGATGAAATTATGGGAAAGATTTCATTGGTATCGAACTGGTGAAAGGGTCGCTTATTTATGACATAAAGAAAGTTTGCAAAAACAATGTAAAATCTTCTATTATCGAATTTCGTTCTTTTATATTTAGCCACTTACCGTATCCGAAGACAACCTAATGTAGGTTACCAACCGAGCACGAGAGCTGCTACGGTGGTACAAGGTCGATTTAACCGGGATGCGCGGTTTTGGCACAACCGAAAATAAGCACTCCTCTAGCTATCCTAGGGAAAGTGCGTTAACCGAGAGGAAAACGCTCAATGAAAATTAGTATACATAATGAAATCGAAGAATTAGCTCTTCGAATAGACGAAGATAACTTGAATCACCATCTTTGGAATAACAATGGAACATGGTGGATTCATTATACTGTTTACCCATCAGCGGTAACTGCAGAAAGAAAAAGATATTCTCTTAAGACAAAAGATGTTACGACAGCTAGATTGCGAAGGGATCATCATTTTGATCAAATTTTAAATCGATTGCCTGAGTTGGCTGCCTAGTTAATTAATTTTTTCTATTAAATGGTTCTTGTCGTTGAGGACTAGGGATGAGCCGTCGCAAATTGGATGAAATACGAAGAAGTAATAATCTCTTTTTCCTATTGGTTTTGCCCAAACTATAAAAACTATAATGAACAGGAAGCCACTTGCATAGTTGATCAGTATTCCTTTTTCAGTTTGATTGCAGCACGGCTATTATAGGTGGCATTTGCATAAGACGATTTATGGACCGACTTTGAAGGCTGAATTTAAATCTTTACGGTCGACTGATCCAGTTTACAAAATTGTTTGAATTTAAATTAAATTCTACTTATTAATAAAAAAATAATCGTAATCTAGGGATAGAAGAATTCAAATTAGATCGAATGAATTATCATGCTGGAGACGGAAAGCATGATGTGACTACCAACGACTGGAGTCGATGCTTCGGTTTTGTAAACCATAATTTTCTTGATAACCAATAATCTACTAGAGCCAGTATAAGCCTTAAAATAAAGGATATTTTTTAAATATACTAAAATTTGCAACTTCAATAAAAAAGCTGGGTGTAGCATCGGAAGGAAATTAAACTTCTTTAACAAAGGTACTAATTGAGTTCAGGAATTTATTTAAATAAATTTAAAATTAATCACTAAATAAACTTGGGTCAGTTCCTAAGCATCCAAAAATCCGATCAACGGCTGCTTTATTATCTGTCAATTCAGCTAATGCATTGAGGGCAAAATCCTTTTTTTCCAGAATGGAAAGTCTTTTACAAGTTTCCTTGTTTGCTTGATCTTTTATAAAATTATCTAAGTAATCAACTCTTGATTCCCAGTAATTTTGCGTGACTTGAATTCGAGTTTCCAGACGCTCATGGTACCAGTCACTTTGAAGAATATTTGATGGTTCAAACAAATCTCTAAATTTTTTATCAGTCAGCTTGTTTCCTTCCCATTCACCTTTAGTCATTATGTTGAGCAATGCTTTCAGTGGAGGGCATGCTTTTTCAACGGAATTATCATTAAAATATCTTTGAGCAATATTTTTTCCTGTTTCCAATAAATTTTTTATACTATCTGCATATTGATCTTCATCCTGTAATTCAGGCTTTAGCATGTCTTCCGGTAAGACTGAAACTGGATCGGTGAATATTCTGCCCAGGAATTCATGAGTAAAACTTCTGGTAATTCGATACCCAAGGAGTGATGTGGGTAGATTCTGACCTTGGTAAGAAAAATCCGGGACTTTTTCCAAATATCCCTTTGCGATCATTTCTTGGGGATTATCTTCAAAATCTCGAAGCCTACTCCAAATTTCAGGAATCAAAAGACTAATGTCATGATTCACTTGGTACTTTGGCCCCACATATCCGGCAGATGTGACGAATGCACCTTGGCCAGTTGACGCATATGAAATTAGAGCGGCATTTAGATCATGTATGGGCAATAGAGCATTGAAAGGACTTTTAGTCATCGCTCCTTCAGATCCAGCTCCTGTGGTGGAAGGAGATTTACCGGTAACGCTTACAATAAAATCCATAAAAAGCTCAGGTAGCTCTAAATAATGGATGGGAGCAAAGCAGCACAATGGTCTTACCTTGGCTTTTTTATCTGCTGGATTATTTCTTCTACCTGGTAAAACTGCCCGCACTGGGTAAAGTACCGAATTTTCAATCTTTATTCCTCTCTTTAACCTTGTACCAGCAGTGGCAAGATAGACGGATCGTGGATCAAATAAGTCTGGTCTGGTTTGAAGGTAGCGAGGGTTTTTCGAAGGTTTTCCATCTACGATTCTTGGATTTGCGGAAGAGACAAAGGATAGTTCTTCCTTTTTGTTTTTTGCTACTGAATTAATGAGTTCCCTCATCGGCTTTGTGTACTTTTCGAATGATAGTGTGTTACCGATTTGATCTTGTGCGTCTTTTTTTGTGAGGGGTTCGAAATTACTAATAAAGTTTCCTGGTCTTGCCATATCTTTCTCAGTTTGTTTATCAAAACCTCTGATAATCGCATCATCCGGTCGCTGGAATAGCCTGTATTCACAATTATGGACGAACTTTGCTGATTTCTTGAAATTACCATGACCGATATGTTCAATTAGATTTATGGGTGCAAGCGTAGAAGCTGTGATATCGTCTTCTGCTAAAATCTTATTGGCTGGGACAAAGTCTTTTCTTAGAGCAAATAATCTCCACGACCCTTTTTGATCAAAACCGATACGCAAATGCCGGGTAATTAATTTAGTACCGAGGTACCTTAATTCATTGGCGGGTTGTCCGTTGACTGAATCAACGCTGAATGCTTCTTCCCAATTGTCACCCCATTCAGCTCGATGTCTCCTCTTTATAATTAAGATTAAATCTTTCACTCTTTGTGGAATAGATTCTAACCATTTATTAAAATCTTCCGTGTATAAAGATCGTGATGGTGTAAGTAGTTTTATAACTGAGCCAAGTGAACGACTTGGGCTTAAAATGGGCCGATTTCGAAGATCATGCTTTTCGGGTTCTATAAAACGGTTTGAAAAATCCTTTTTAAATAGTTTTTTGGCCATCGTCATGTCTTTTTCCCAATCTGCAACATAAACTGGTCCACTTACTATGGCATCGGTAATTGGTTTTGATATTTCGGATTTGCCTCCACCTGAAACAGTGCATGGCTTGTGGCATAAAAAACCTTCTCCAACTGTTCCAATTAACTTCCATGGGCCATTATGTTCAGCCTTTTTCATTTCAACTTTGTAGCCAGATGGTAAAACATAGGCGTAGTTTGGTTGCATCCTTAAGCGGCGAGATTCCTTCCCCTCCCCTTCCCAATTAATGCTTTGCTCCCTCAAGCTGAAAATGGCATTTTCTGGGAGATAAATAATTGATTTGAAAGACGGGTCAACAAGATGGCCGTTATGCAGGTCATTGATAGAGCAGCCCATAACTGACAATGTGTCAGAAAACTTTTGTGGAGTAGGAGGTAAAATTTCCAGAGGATTAAATTCTTCTCCCAGATCATAGCTCGGAAAGACCACCGCACCCCCTGCATGTTCTTCTTCGCCTAGACCCGATAAATTGGCTGAAAAGCTAATTTGTGTTTTAACTTCCTTTTTACAATAACCGAAGTAGTTATCGGCAAGAATTGTTACAATCATTCCCGATGAATCTCGAAATGTAAGTTTAAAAGGATCTCCTCCGTTGTAGGCTTCATCAGGATCATCAAAGTACATACCGTCTCGAATTTGCCTATCAGTAGCATCACACTTTTTGGGTAATTGAAGCAACTTCTTCGGTGTTCCGGCTAAATGAGGAGCCACAATGACACAACCTGTATGTCCTGTCCAACTTTCGATATCGAGTCCAGCATCGTTTTCAGCTAGAAAAGGGTCCCCTCCGTTTCCAAAAATGCTTTCAACAAAGTCAAGGTTGGCGACACATCCACCCGGTGCGAAGAAACGTACTTCCAAAGATTTTTCGCGTATAAAACCTTCAACCTCCGGGCATACCACAGGCCTTAATAAAAGGGAAACCCAACACTTTGCCGGGTCTTTTTCATTAGACGCAAAGGGGAAGACCATATCTTCTCCTGGTGGATTTAAAGCAACCCTTAACAACTCTTTGGCTGCTTTTAAGGGAACGACTTTTTTATCGTCGGGAGCAGGTAATCCAACATCAGCGACATGAAAAACTCCCGAGGTTGTCCGTCTGTCCCGAGATGGATTGTGGAGAACTCCTTGTGCTACTTTATAAGAATTGATTATTTTTGACTGAAAAGAACTACCGTCGAGGGGCAATGAAGTGACTCGAGCTAATCCATGACGATCTAGAACAAAGGATTCAGTGGGTAGACTGGGTCGGTCGCTACCTAAAATTTTACTTAGAAAATTTTGTATGCGCTCATCGGTTGGACATAAGTGTCCTCTTAGTAATCGTACTTTTTCGCGGTATTCTTTAATTAAGGAACTACTTAAGCGTATGGCAGGATTATGGCTTTGATCTCCTACTGTTGGAAGAGCTAATGTAGCAAGCTTGAGGTTCGCATAGTTAATAAGTTCTTGATATTCATCAGTATCGGAGGAGTAACTGGCACCGATTCCTAAAGCTGATTGTTTACTTTTAACATCGACTGATTTCATGGTATTTTTGGATTAGTAAAGAGATTAAAAAGATAGAGAATAGATCATGCCTCATTTAATGTTAAAAGACAATATGGGTAATATTTATCCACTTTATCAAAGATTTACACAAGTAATCTAAATAAATACTAAAAAAAATTTATTCTGAACTACAATTCTCAATTTAACTTAAGTTGCTTGAATAAAAGTTTTGATTGTGTAATAAGAATTGCTAGGGCCCTTAGCTCAGTTGGTTAGAGCATGCGACTCATAATCGCCAGGTCGTCGGTTCGAGCCCGACAGGGCCCACCACTTTTTTGGAGATTATTAATCCTTTAAGTATTAGTAATCAATTACTTATTTGATTTGGTAGTGGTGCATCTACCCATTTATCAGACCACTTAAAATATTCTGAAAATTCGACAATTTTAATTCGATGATTAATCACTCGAATTCTTTGATTTGTTTTTGTAGTTAAATATTCGAAGTTTTCTAAACTTCTTTTATTTTTGCCAAAAATAGTTTGAATTTCTTTATCCCTTCTGGCTTCCAGTTCTGCATGTACGGTCCTTGGATCGATTAAAGCTTCTTTTATGACAGGTGCAGAGAAGTTATCAGTCTGTTCATTTAGTTGCTCTGATGCTCCTAATTCTACTGAATCTGAGCTATCAGAATTATTAAGAACTGGAGCCAATTCGTTTTCAGCTTCTTTTCTTTTTTTGTCTTCATACTCTTTTAGTATGGAATCGTCTAATTCAGGTATTGGTTCCGGGGCAGGGATTAATTCTGGCTTATTTATGAAAGTCTCACCAGGTTTGGCATAACTGTTGAGAAAGCAGTTTAGCTCGACATCAGGAAGTTTTTTCTCATCAAGGAACTTCACACAGGACTGGGCAAATGCTTTCAGTGCTTCTGTTGAATTATAAGCCATAAAATACTTCTCAACAGGCAGATCCTCGTCTAGAGTATAGTTAACTTTGAATTCAATAAGATCGGGTTCGCGTTCAACTTTTTTTCTCATTGGGCAATGATGTTATAGTATATAATTTCATTTGGGCACGGTAAATGAAACACAATTAATTCACATCTAGCATCGGGAAAAATGCAAGTGCTAAGTAGTAAAATTAGGTCGGTACAGGAAAAAAAATCTGCCCATTGGTAGTGAAATCAATAAAAGGCGTATTTATCCTATAAAATTAAATTAGTTAACCAGATTTTTTTCGGGCAATTTTCTTTGCCATTTCAAAGCGGGCAGCGGCTTCGAGCAAATCAATTTGTGATTGGTCGAGTTTACTTTTCTTACCTTCTTCCAAGGCAATTTTTGCCCTGTTAGTAGCTTCTTCAATCGCAAGTTCGTCCTCGTTGGACACATCCACTGCTTGATCGACTATAATAGAGACCTTATTTCCGTATGATTCAACAAATCCTGAACCGATCGCCAAAATTTTCTCTTCACCGTTCCATTTAATTTTGATGTCACCCGCTATTACTCGATCAATGATCGGAATATGCTTTGGTAATAAATCGATTTTACCATTAACTGTTGGTACCACTACATGTTCAACCTCTTCCGAAAAGGCGATTGAATCTGGAGTAACAATTTCTAGGATAACTGGCATCTTTTGAACTCGGTATTAATTAGGAATTTTCTTGGTTTATAACCCCGTCAATTCCGCCTTTCATGTAGAAATCATTTTCAGATACCTCATCCAAGTCGCCGTCTAGAATCATTTTAAATCCCTTGATAGTATCCTTTACGGAAACATATTGACCAGCAACCCCTGTGAAAACTTCAGCAACATGAAAGGGTTGGGATAAAAACTTTTGAATCTTCCTGGCACGAAAAACAGTTTGTTTTTGTTCGGGTGATAATTCGTCTAAGCCGAGGATTGCAATGATATCTTGTAAGTCCTTGTAAGACTGAAGTACTTCCTGAACTCCACGTGCGACTGCGAAGTGTTCCTCACCAACAATATCGGGCGAGAGTGCATTCGAAACAGATGAAAGAGGGTCTACCGCAGGATAAATCCCAAGTTCTGCGATTGAACGTTCTAAAACGATAGTGGAATCAAGGTGAGCAAATGTATTAGCAGGTGCTGGATCAGTAAGATCATCCGCAGGGACATAAACTGCCTGGAAAGAAGTAATAGAGCCCTTTTTGGTCGAAGTAATTCGTTCTTGTAGAATTCCCATTTCTTCGGAAAGTGTGGGTTGGTAACCAACGGCGGAAGGAGATCTTCCAAGAAGAGCAGAAACTTCTGAGCCTGCTTGTGAAAACCGGAAAATATTATCTACAAATAACAATACATCCTGCCCCATTTCATCTCGAAAGTATTCTGCCATTGTTAAACCGGATAGCGCTACACGCATCCGAGCTCCGGGAGGTTCATTCATCTGGCCATAAACCAAGGCTACTTTAGACTTTGATATGTCATCTTGATTAATAACTCCTGCTTCAGACATTTCTTGGTAGAGGTCATTACCTTCGCGGGATCTCTCCCCTACCCCGGCAAAAACCGAATATCCACCATGTGCTTTTGCAATATTATTAATAAGTTCCATAATAACGACGGTTTTACCAACGCCTGCACCACCGAAAGCACCTACTTTTCCTCCTTTAATGAACGGACAAATCAAGTCAATGACCTTGATTCCAGTTTCGAGGATGTTTGCCTCAGTGTCTTGGTCCATTAATTCTGGAGCAGCTCGGTGAATCGGGCGAGTTTCTTCATGCCCGCATGGTCCTTTGTTATCTACAGTATCTCCAACCACGTTAAAAATACGCCCAAGAACTTTCTCCCCCACTGGAACGGAGATAGGAGCTCCTGTGTTAAGGACTTCTGTTCCCCGAACCAATCCTTCAGTAGATGACATAGCAACAGAACGAACTCGGTTACTACCCAAGTGCTGTTGGGTTTCGAGAACGAGCTTTTTGCCCTCTTCTAATCCTGGGACAGAATAAGTGACCTCAAGTGCATCATAAATTTTCGGAGTTGAACCTTCTGGGAATTCAGCATCCACAACAGCACCAATGACTTGAACAATGTTGCCGAGATTTGAGTTTTCGATATCCATTTTATTATAAAGGTATAAGAGTTATTGAGAGAAGGAGGCAGCAGAAATTTCTAGAATTTCTTGTGTAATCGCAGCTTGTCTCGCTCGATTATATTGTAAAGTAAGATCGTCAATGAGAGAACCCGCATTATCAGTTGCACTTTTCATGGCTACCATCCGTGCACTGTGTTCAGACGCTTGCGATTCTAAAATAAGTTGAACGATTTCTTGTTTGAGGTACAGCGTGGCTAATTCTGCTAATACTACATCTTTATTTTCAATTAAAATTTCTCTATTATCCTTTGGATAGGGAGAAGAATCAGATTGAAAACGGCTGTGTAATTTTTCGACCATTGAATCCAAGTCGTTAAGGGGGAAAAGACGGATAAGCTCCGGTTCCTGCCTTAGTGTGTTGATGAAACTGGTGTAAACCACTTCTATCGTATCTATTCTACCTTCATCATAGCTTCGTAGCATAAATTCTACGATATTCCTGATGTCGGCAAAAGTGGGTTTGTCTGGTACCGAAAAATCAGCTAATAAATCTCTTCTTGTTCGAGATAAATACTGAGAGGCTCTTTTTCCAATAGAAACAAATTTAGCTGAATTATCAATTTTAGAAAGTTCGCGAAAGAGATTACCATTTAGTCCGCCGCATAATCCTTTATCCGTGCTAACAACTAATATACCTCTATGTTTGACTGGCCTTTCAATAAAATATGATTGCGTAACCTCTTCAAATTCATCCGCAATGGTGCCGATGATATCAGCGAGTAACATAGCATAGGGTCTGCCCGAACGAGCAGAATCCTGTGCCTTTTTCATCTTCGATGTGGCTACCATCTGCATCGCACGAGTAATTTGACGGGTGTTTTTAACCCCCTTAATTCTGATTCGAATGTCTCGAGTATTAGGCATTTACAAAAAAGGTGTTAAAAAATTTAGGATTGAGTGCGCTTCCAATCCTCCAACGCAGACCTTAGTTTTTCCTCGGTTTCTTTTTCCAGTTTTCCGGATTTATAAATTTCTTCACATGCCTCAGTACCTTGAGTAGTGAGGTATTCCTTTAAGCTATTAACTGATGATGCAATGTTCGAAACTTCGATTGAATCAAAGAAATCATTTTGAACAGCCCACATCACTGCCGTTTGAATTTCTACGGAAACAGGATTAAAGGCGGTTTGCTTAAATAGTTCAACAATCCTTGCCCCACGATCGAGGCGGGCTTTTGTTGCTGCATCTAAATCTGATTCAAATTGAGAAAAAGCGGCCAATTCGCGAAATTGGGCAAGCTCTAGTTTTACTTTTCCTGAAACCTTCTTGTAGGCTTTAATTTGTGCGGCAGAACCAACTCTGGATACAGAAAGCCCCACCGAAACTGCTGGTCTTATGCCTTTGTTAAAAAGATCAGTTTCGAGGAAAATTTGTCCATCTGTTATGGAAATCACATTGGTTGGGATATAACCGGATACATCGCCCATTTGAGTTTCGATAATGGGCAGTGCCGTAAGAGAACCATTTCCATTATCTTCGTTCAGTCGGGCGGAACGCTCTAATAATCTAGAATGAAGGTAAAATACATCGCCAGGATAAGCTTCTCGTCCAGAAGGTCTTTTGAGAATTAAAGAAATTTGACGATATGCAACTGCATGTTTTGAAAGATCATCGTAAACAATTAGTGCATCCATACCGTTTTCCATGAACCACTCACCCATTGCACATCCTGCATAGGGAGCGAGGTATTGGTTTGCGGGATTATCGGCAGCAGGAGCAGAAACAATCGTCACATACTCCATTGCACCCGTTTCTTCAAAAACCTTGATCGTACGAGCCACATTTGAATTCTTTTGCCCAACAGCTACGTAAATACAATAGACAGGTCGAAAATTGGTATCTCCCGACTCCTTCCCTTTTTTATTAATCTTTGCTTGATTGATAATCGTATCAATTGCAATGGTAGTCTTTCCCGTGGAACGATCCCCGATGATCAGTTCTCGCTGTCCCCGTCCGATCGGAATCATTGAGTCCACCGCCATTATTCCTGTTTGAAGAGGCTGTGTAACTGATTTGCGAGGTATAATTCCTGGTGCAATGCGCTCGACTGGGTAGGTTATATCAGAGTCAATTGGACCTTTCTCATCTATGGGTCTACCGACCGCATCCACAACTCGTCCGAGTAATCCTTTGCCGACTGGTACTGATAGAAGTTTGCCTGTTGTTCGAGCTTCATCTCCTTCTTTTAGCAAACTGGTCTCACCGAGAAGAACACAGCCAACGGAATCTTCTTCCAGATTGAGTGCTATTCCTAAAACATTGTTAGGAAATTCGACCATCTCGTTGTACATGACTTTTGATAAGCCCTCAACTCTGGCAACACCATCAGCAAGTGTAGCAATTGTACCCACATTTGTGCGGGTGGCGTCGGTGGAAAGATTTTCAATTTCCTTGCGAATTAAATCAGTTATGGAACTCATTAGGTTTATTCAAATTATGTGAGAGATTTTTTAAGTCGTGCGATTCTACTGGCGATAGAGTCTTCGTAAACATCGTCTCCGATGCGCATTCTGAATCCAGCAATAAGAGGTTTATTTTCTTGAATCACTAGATTTATTTTTTTTCCTCGAGCGTGAGAGATTTTATCCGAAATAAGGTTAGAGGAGGAATCGGCATTTGAGTCAAATTTTTCAAGGCTGCCCTCGTAAGTATTGATCTGTCGTTTAATCAAAGTGAGGAACTTGCGCAGAATAGGCAAAGCTCTTCGAGCTGGCTCTTTTTTTAATTCGGTTAGGATATGGTTAATTTTCTCAGGTTCTACCCTACCCTCTTCATTTAAAGAAAGCACAACCAATCCCTTTGCGATTTTTGAGCTTTTTGCTTCTTTTAACATCAGAGAAGTGCAGTTTTAGGCAGAGAATTTAATTTCTTTTGCCGCTGATTCAGAAAATCGAGATTTCTCATCGTCTCCGAGTTCGCGTTGAAGAACTTTGCTTGCTGTTAAGACAACAAGAGAAGCAATCTCCTCCCTTGCATCATTTAACACTCTTTGTCGTTCAAGTTCCATAGAACTTTTAGCTTTCTCAATGATTTCTTCAGCCTGTTTACGCGCTTCTTCTTTTTGAGACTCAATGTAAGACTTTGCTTTCTCTTGAGCCACTGCTATTGTTTTTTTTGCCTCAAGTGAAGCTTCTTGCAATGTCTCTTCTTGTTGTTTTTCGGTTGCTTCGAGTTCAAGTTTGATCTTCTCGGCGTTTTTTAAAGAGTCCGCTATTTTCTCTTCCCGTTCTTTAATTGTTAAAAGAACTTTCTTTAAAGCAAAATGCCAAATTATGACAGCAACGAGGATAAAATTAAATGCTTGAGCAACGAGCAAAGGCCAATCAATCCCAAACTTCTCAACGATGCCTGATGTTGTTTCAGATAAACTTGCTAAGGTAATCATAGGTTTCACCAGGGTTAAGAAAATGTAGGATTATAGGAATAAAGAGTAAAACGCAACCGCTTCGGCTAGCGCCATACCGATGATAGACTGAACTAGAATTTGGCCCGATGCATCTGGGTTTCTTCCCACAGCTTCCACACCTTTCATGCCAACAATACCTACGCCGATTGCTGCTCCAAGACACCCAAGGGCTCCTTGTATACTTCCAGTAATTCCAGTTGCTTGTTGAGTTAGTTCGGGTGCTTGGTCAGCTGCTTGTGCGATTATGTCGATCATGATAATTTAATTTTAATGTTGTTGTTTATGTTCGCCCACGCTCTTGGATGGTCGCGAATAGAAATTTAGTGATTTTCTTCCGCATGGTTACAGATTAGCCCAATGTACACTGAGACTAAAAGCATAAATACCATCGCTTGCACGAGTCCGATTAAAACTTCCATGAAGTAAAATGGAATCGGAGCAATGGCCATCGAAATGTTGATTAAAGTTTCATTTAAATTAAGGGTTTCACCCAGGTAAAACATGCTGTGCAACAAACTTTCCCCTCCGTACACATTTCCAAATAAACGAAATGTGAGAGACACGGGTCTGAATAGAATGGATAGCACCTCAATGAAACCAACAGCGATGAATAAAATTCCTAGAAGACCAAAAATCAAAAAATTAACCTGCGTTTTGTCGGCTTTATTACCGAACCAATCTTTAATTATAGCTTTTAATCCAGCATATCTGACTATAAAATAAACCCAGCATAAATTCGCTACTAAGGCTAAAGCCAAAGTCATATTTAAGTCCGCATTACCCGGGCGAATTAAAGGTTTTGTAATTTTAAAATGGTTTCCTTCTTGAATTCCTTGACCAATTGTTCCAACGCCGGGTAGTAATCCACTCCAATTATGGATCAATATAAAAATAAAAAGCCCCGATAATAACCAAAAGGAAGGGTAAAAAACTTTTTTGCCTACAATTGGTTCTAACATGGTGCGGAGTGAAGTGATTGCTGACTCAACAATTAATTGTCCTTTTGAGGGAATGAGTGAAGTTCTGCCAACTAAAAGTTTAACAATAATCACTATCGCAATAGATATGATCCAACTTGTAACCATAGAATTGGTAACTGGAAATACTCCAAGTTTGAAGATTTCTTCAGACACTAAACTAACGCCTTCACCTGAAGCGAGCACAGGTAAAGATGTAAGAAGGAAGGAAAATGGTATTAGAAGCTTCAAAATAAGTGGTCTACTATAAGTTTTGTTTAACCAAGGTCAACGAGGTTTTTCTATAATTAAGCTTAAATTAATAAATACATGAACCTTCAATCTTGTGTGAAACAATAAAAGGTCAACGAGAGATTATACCGAAAAGACAAATTAAGCCCATAAGCTAAACTTATAGCCAGCTGGCTGACAAACTTGAAAAATTGGGTAAAAGTTCCTGAAAGTAACTTTCGTGTTCAAGGGGCCAATCATGATTTGATAATTCCCAGGAATCAGAAGTTTGAATTTGTGTCTTAGTCCACTGAAAATATTCGAGATGGTCAGTTCTGAAAAACAACCTACTTCGAGAATGAGTATGAAGCTTAAGTAATTTAAGAAATGAATCCTGTATCAATCTTCTTTTATGATGTTTCTTTTTGGGCCATGGATCAGGAAAAAAAACGAATACATTGGTGAATACTAATTCTTTGGGTTTGTAATTAATAAACTCAATTGCTTCCGCTTTTAAAAAGCACAAATTAGTATTTTTAGCATTTTCTTTTTTTACTGTCGCTTTCTCAATTCGTTTGGAAATTAAGTCAATACCGATGCATATTTTAGATTTGTTTCGTTGAGCATATTCATTTATCCAATGCCCGTGTCCACAACCAATCTCTAAATCAATTGCGTGCTTGTTCGATGAATTAATAAGCGGAGTAATCTGATTGGAGAAAAACTGCTTTACCCTACCCTCTCGCTCCTTTTGGAGGGAAAAAGTTTTAAGAAAGTAATCCATTTTAAATCAATTAGTATATGATTTAGCCAATAGTATCATTAGTACGCTGATGTCAGATGGATTAACGCCAGATATCCTGTTCGCCTGGGCAAGTGTCTCGGGTTTGATTATTGCAAGTTTTTCAGCACTCTCTTTTCGTAGTCCAGGAATGTTTTCGTAACTGAAATTCTTTGGGATTTTGATACGTTCTGAATCTTTCATTCTTTCAATGTTTTTTAATTCTCGTAACAAATAACCTTCATATTTAACTCGGTAAAGAATTTCAGATCTGGTTTCTTTATGAAGTTTCCTAAAATTATCAGGCAAGACCTTTTCGTTTTCCCCTCTTTTAACTAAATCCGCGTAGGTGTCGTTTGCGTGTACCTTTTCTGTTCTTAACCGCAAAACCCACTCATTAACAAGCTTAGCTTTTAAAAGTATAGCCTGTTTTCTTTCTTGTGAGACTAAATCAATAATTTGTAGTTTTGGTATATATCTTAATTCAGAACTAGTATGGTTGAAGAGTAATCTATATTCTGCACGACTTGTAAACATACGATATGGCTCAGTTGTTCCTTTAGTAACCAAATCGTCAATGAGCACACCAATATAACCCTCGTCTCTTCCCAATATTATAGGATTCTGTTCTAACGATTTTCTCGCACTATTAATTCCTGCAACAAGGCCTTGTGCGGCAGCTTCTTCGTAGCCCGATGTGCCGTTGATTTGACCAGCGAAAAATAAAGATTCGATTTTTAAAGACTCAAGTGATCTTGTAAGTTGGGTTGGATTTGCATAATCATATTCAACCGCATACGCAGGACGGATTATAATCGCTTGTTCAAGACCAGGTATAGATTGAACCACATCTTTTTGTACATTGAAAGGTAAACTAGTCGAAAGCCCATTTACATACCACTCATCGGTGTTGATTCCTTCTGGTTCAAGATAGATTCGATGACCTTCTTTCTCTCCAAATCTAACAATTTTATCTTCGACACTAGGACAATATCTTGGACCTGTCCCTGATATGTCACCTTTATATAAAGGTGATAAGTGAAGATTCTGTTTTATTATCCCAGCCGTTTGAGAGGTAGTTCGTGTAGTAAAGCATTGAACAGTGGGAAGCGGTTGGGATTGTTCCACGTGGAACCATCTCCCTTTTTGTTCCACGTGGAACATTTCTTCTTGGTTGCGGGTATCATAAAAGGCAAACTTAGTAGGCTCTTTGTCGCCATACTGTATTTCGGTCTTTTCGAAATTTATGGAACGGCCAAGCAGGCGTGGTGGAGTGCCGGTCTTAAATCGATTGAGCTCGATTCCGTATTCTGTGAAATCAGCAGATAATCCCTTAGCTACATGATCGCCGAGTCTTCCGCCCTCCGCTTTTTCTTTACCAACATGCATCAGGGCACGCAAGAATGTGCCGGTTGTAACAACAATTGATTTTCCGTAAAAATTTATACCAAGGGTTGTTTTGACGCCTACACATTTACCTTTCTTAATAATTAAGCCATCTACTATGCTTTGAAATGTAGTAATATTATCATTTAACTCGAGAACATGTTTCATTCTAAGTTGGTATGCTTTTTTATCACACTGTGCTCGAGGTGCTTGGACAGCCGGACCCTTTGAGGAGTTAAGTAATTTGAACTGTATTGCCGACAGGTCAGTGTTGAGAGCCATTTCTCCGCCTAGGGCGTCAATTTCTCTTACAATTTGCCCCTTTGCTTGGCCCCCAATTGCTGGATTACAACTCATTTGAGCGACTGTATCGAGGTTGCCCGTTAAAATAAGAACTTCAGCACCACACCTAGATGCTGCTAGAGCTGCCTCGCAACCAGCATGCCCAGCACCGCAAACAATTACATCATAGGGGTTTAATTCATCTGTTTTTAATCCTGTATTCATTTTCCAATACAGAAATTTTTAAACAACTGGTCTAGCATATCTTCATTATCAGTGCGTCCGATAATACTGTTAATACATTCAATTGATAATTTTAATTCCTGTAATATGATTTCTTCATTGATGGAAGATGAAATGAGAGATACTACTTCATTTAAATGAGCTAGAGCATCTATAAGGTGATTAGACTGTCTTTTACTAACCAAGATGTCACTTGATGGGTTTATTTTAAACTGATCCGATAACACTTTCTCTATTTCTGATATAATATTTTCGGAACAATTATCTTCTATCATTGAAGTTGTGATCACTTTTGTGTCTCTAGGATAATCCTTGGAGGCTATCTCGCGATTTAGATCATTTTTATTTTCTACAACTAGTATCGCTTTCGATTTAATTTCTTTCCGGATACTATTATAAAATTCGGTAGGGTAGGGGAGTGAAGAATCAAATACCAAAAGAACAATAGCCGAATCGTCTATAAGCCGAATAGAATTTTGGATCCCCAATTGTTCAACTTCAGAGGTTGTTTTACGGATTCCAGCAGTGTCAAATAATTCTACTTTATAGCCTCCTATACTCAATTCCTTCGATAGATAATCTCTTGTTGTCCCTGAGTCCTTGCTTACCAGTGCACGATTTTCGTGAACAAGTTTATTAAACAATGTACTTTTTCCTACATTGGGAGGACCAATCAGTGAAATTTTAATACCTTGGGACAATGTTGATTTTATATTTGTCGAATTAATTAGTTGAGTAATTGCAGATTTGAGAGGCTTCACAATAGCCAATATTTCACCAACATTTTTTTCTTTTATTTCATCTTCAGGGAAATCTATACTTGCTTCGAATTGAGCCTGTAAATTAATTATCCCAGACTGAATAATATGAAGACGTTTACTTAAACTTCCTCTCAGTTGGTGATTGGCAATTTCAATCTCAATTTCACTTGTGGCTGAAATTAACTCCGCAACTGCTTCAGCTTGGGAAAGGTCTATTTTCCCATTTAGGAATGCCCTTTTTGTGTATTCTCCAGGTTCGGCAAGCCTACATTTTCTTTTAATCAGGTCATCCAAAATCTGATTAGCAATCAATGGGTTTCCGTGAAAAGTAAGTTCTAGTGTTTGTTCTCCAGTGTATGATTTACCGTTTTCGAAAAATGTGAGTAAAACTTGATCGACGGTTTTACCTTTTATAGATAAATAATTTCGTAAAATTGCTGACCTCGGGGTAGGGGACGCAATGTTAAATATTTCCTTGCAAAGATCTTTACATAACTTACCACTTACTCTAATTACCCCCAATGCAGACTCTCCTGCGATGGTAGCAAGAGATACAATCGTATCGCCTTCACTCACAGCTATTTATGGAATTAGTCTGAGTCCTCTTCGTTGTTCTGTGCTAAGACAGAACCGACGGAGACTTCAACTTTTTCTAAGATCGCGGCTGTGATTTCAGCCATCAATTTTTCATCTTCTGCAAGAGTTTGTTTTGCAGCTTCACGACCTTGGCCTATCAAGTCCCCTTTGTAGGAAATCCAGGCTCCTTTTTTCGTCAAAATTTCATGTTCAATCCCAAGATCTAATACGGAGCCTGTTCGTGAAATACCCTCGCTGTACATGATATCAAATTCACATGCTGTAAAGGGTGGAGCAACTTTGTTTTTAACAATTTTTACCCGTGTCCTGTTGCCTACTACCGTTCCATTTGATTCCTTGATTTGACCAATTCTTCGAATGTCCATTCTGATAGAACAGAAGAATTTTAACGCTCTTCCACCGGGGGTAGTCTCCGGACTGCCAAACATTACGCCAATTTTTTCCCGAATTTGATTTGTAAAAATACAAACACAGTTGGTTTTAGAAATTGCTGCGGTGAGCCGTCTCATTGCTTGACTCATCATACGAGCCTGTAGACCGACTGTAGCATCACCCATTTGCCCATCTAGTTCCTGTCTAGATACTAATGCTGCTACTGAGTCTAAGACTATAACATCAATGGCACCTGAACGAATGAGTGTTTCAGTAATATTGAGTGCGTCTTCACCACTTTCTGGTTGTGAAACCATAAGATTATCGAGGTCTACACCAACTATTTTAGCATATCTGGGGTCTAATGCATGTTCTACATCAACAAATACTGCATTTCCTCCATTTCTTTGAGATTCTGCGATCACACTTAAGCAAAAGGTTGTTTTACCGGATGATTCAGGGCCATATATTTCCACAATTCTACCTCTGGGTAAGCCACCAGCACCTAACGATAGATCAACAGCCAATGATCCAGTTGAGATAACCGAAACATTCATTTTAGTTGCGTCCCCAAGTCTCATTAGGGCACCTTCTCCAAATTTTTTATTAATTCCCTGAAATGCTAAATCAAGGTCTGGGTTTTTGTCTTTTCGTTTATCGGTAGTGTTTTTAGCCATTTTAAATATATGTATATAATTACAATGATTTTTCAAGAGATAGAATCAAGCAGTTTTAGTAAATTTGTTTATATTTCTTACTGTTTAGTTACAATGTATGTATTTATTATTAATAATTATGATCGAGTCTGTTCCTACATTTTGCTTCTCCTTTAAGAATGGAAAAGAGGGTAGGGCACGGTTGTTCCAAAATATGGTCTTACTTTACACAAACCAAAACATGTAAATGAAATATTCGCACATAATTTGGGATTGGAATGGGACAATAATCGACGATGCTCGTCTTTGCGTAGATTTAGTAAATGAAATATTAGATGAATTTAATTTAGAGCGAGTTACAATAGCATATTACTTAAATAACTTCAGTTTTCCTGTTAAATCTTATTACGCAAGACTCGGTTTACCTATTGATTCAAAAAACTACAAGGCTTTGTCGGAAAAGTTCATAATTAATTATCGGAAAAGTTTTCCAAATTGTAAGTTACAGAAGGGTGCAAAGAAATGCCTTCAATACTTCCAAAAAAATTCAATAAAACAAAGTGTTCTTTCAGCTGGAAATCAAAAAGATCTGAATAACTTTATATCTTTTCATAATCTTTCTCCATTCTTTGATTTCGCAAGCGGTGTGAATGATGTATTTGCTCGAGGGAAAGCGGAACTTGCTAAGCATCATTTTAACAAAATTGGTTTAGCGGCATCTGAAGTTTTACTCGTTGGGGATACTTTACATGATGCTGAGGTGGCAACTGAATTAGGTCTGAATTGTATCTTATTTAGTGGAGGGCATAATTCAAAAGAATTACTTTTGAAACCATCATATCCTGTAATTGAATCTTTGGAGGAATTAAGTAATTGGGTTCAAGATTGACCCCAATTTTACATAGTATATCAATTCTACATTCATGAATCGTGTATTTATCAAGACATACGGCTGCCAGATGAACGAAAGGGATTCAGAAGCTGTGGCGTTCAAGTTGAAGGCCAGAGGATATGAAATCGTTTCAGACGAGGAAATTGCAGACGTTGTTTTGCTTAATACCTGCAGTGTTAGGGATCAGGCAGAACAAAAAGCAATCGGAAAAGCAGGCCATCTTGCTCATCGTAAGAAAAAAAATCAAAAATTTATTTTTGGAGTTATGGGATGTATGGCACAAAATAGGGGAGAGGAGTTGTTTGATATACTTCCTGATCTCGATTTGGTTGTCGGTACGCAAAAATTTCATCGTATCCCGGAATATTTAGACAAAATTACTGGAAGTACTGAACCAAAGACTACAAATATTATTGATTTAGAAGACGAGGAGTTTTCGCAGGAAGAAATTCGAGATCATTTAGATACTTCTCAAAATAAAGTGACCGCATTTGTATCAATCATGCAAGGTTGCAATATGAACTGTACTTTTTGCATTGTTCCAAAAACAAGGGGTAAAGAGAGATACAGGAGCATCGCAAGTATTACGAAAGAGGTACAGGAACTAGTTGACCGAGGTGTTCGGGAAGTTACATTACTTGGTCAGATTGTGAATGCATATGGGCGAGGTTCATTACCTCGTATCGATAATAAAACCCCCTTTGTTCAATTGCTTGAAAAGTTAAATGAAATTGAAGGTTTGTATCGTATTCGTTTCACTTCACCACATCCAACCAGTTTTGGGGATGATTTAATCGAATGTTTTGCTCGTTTGCCAAAACTGTGTGAGCATGCACATTTACCCATGCAAAGTGGTTCAGATAGAATTTTGAAACTGATGAATCGTCCCTATACCCGGAAAAAATTTTTAGCTATTACAAAAAAATTACGAAATGCACATTCTAAAATGAGAATTAGTACAGATGTGATTTTGGGTTTTCCGGGTGAAAGTGACGATGATTATGCTTTAACCAAGTCGGCTTTTATCGAAGCAACTTTTGAAATGGCCTATATCTTCAAATACAGCGAAAGATCAGGAACTCCTGCAGTAGAATTATCCGATTCTGTCCCCAAGGAAGTAAAAGAAATGCGCAACCAAGATTTACTTTCCCAGCTTGAAAAACAGTCGTATACTTCCAATTCTAGTAGTGTAGGAAAACGATATGAAGTTCTTGTAGAGGGAAAAGCTAAAAGAGGAAAAGGTATGCTGATTGGTAGAACAAGGTGTAACCGAAGAGTTGTATTTGAAGGGAATCAGGCATTGGCAGGTGAGTTATTAGATATCGAAATTAAGGATGTGAGTGTGACTACTCTAATCGGAACACATAAACCATGAATTTATATTATTACACTTTAACTACAGCTTTTTTAATGGGTGTTATGGGTTTATTAATTTGCAGTAAACCAAAAATTGCATTGGGAAATATTAGTGGATTATTAAGGTCGAAAAAAGCAGCGATCATTTTTCTTTTTATTGGACTAGTCTGGTTTTTGTATGAACATGTACAAAATTTAGGGGATGCAGATTTTGGTGAATACAAATATATTATAGGAATTATTGCCGCAGGAGTTGCGATTTCCTCGTATTTTTTTATTGGTGACTTTCTATCTGTACGAGCATTCTGTATTCTTGTATTATTGTATTCTAGGGAAGTACTTGACTCAGCATTTTTACAAGAACCTCTATCGAGACTCTTTTTAGTTTCTGCGATCTACTGTATTATAATTTTATCACTCTATTTTGGTGCTTGGCCCTACCGAGCAAGAGATCTAATTAAATGGTTCGATTTCAGTTTAAAAAGAACAGCTATATTAGGTGCGATTTTAGTTATTTATGCCGTACTATTATTTGTAGTCTCGTTTAGTTATTGATTATTTCTATATGAATAGTATTGCCTTAGTGATTTCAGGACCTGCGGGTGTAGGAAAGACAACTTTGTGCGACAGGTTATTATTAGACTATGAAACTCAATTAACTCGGGTTATTACTGTAACAACAAGACATCCAAGAGAAGGAGAAGTAGACGGAAAAGATTATCTTTTTATTTCAAAATTGGAATTCGAAGATCTAATTGAAGTGGATGCTTTTATTGAATATGCTCAAATCCATGATAATTACTATGGTAGTTTAAAGAAAACATTTCTTGAACTTTTTCAAAAAGATCAAGATGTCTTGTTGAATATCGATATTCAAGGTACCGCATCTTTAAAAAACCTAGAAAGTAGTTATCCATTTCTCAAAAATCGGGTAATTAGTGTTTTTGTGATGCCTAAATCGTTAAACGAATTAAGAGATAGATTAAAAACGAGAAATTTGGATACGACTGAGGAAATTGAAAAACGATTAACGACTGCAGCAAACGAGATTAAGTCTAACGGAATTTTTGATTACACTATAGAATCAAGTACTAAGGAGAAAGACTATAAAAGGTTAGTCGAGATTTATAAATTACACTCACAAAATCCGTAAGTTTTTCTTACATTAAACCTGAAGCTCAGGACGATTTGGGTGGAGCCAATCGAGGTGAAAGAATTTACCACGTGCTTCATCTGTTCTTTCATAGGTATGTGCACCAAAATAATCCCGTTGTGCTTGAAGTAGATTTTGAGGAAGTCGTTCAGACCTGTAACTATCGTAATAGGAAAGTGCGGAAGAAAAAGTTGGCACAGGTATACCAGATTCAACAGCAAGGCTAATTACTTTTCTCCAGTTAGGCTGATAGATACTTAAGCATTCCTTGAAGTAATTATCTAAAAGCAGGTTAGCTAGAGTAGGTTCTTTTTCATATGCTTCTGTAATCTTTTGTAAAAATGCGGCTCTAATTATACATCCCCCTCTCCATATCTTAGCTATCTCTCCAAAGTTGAGATCCCAGTTGTATTCTTTCTGAGCTTCTCGCATAAGTTGAAAACCTTGGGCATAGGAACAAATTTTAGAGCAGTAAAGAGCGTCTCTAATCGCGGATACGATAACTTGTTTATTATCAGATTTAATTTTGACGATTGGACCAGTTAAGATCTTTGATGCAGCAGTCCTTTCATCCTTAATTGCACTAAGGCATCGTGCGAAAACTGCTTCTGAAACAGTTGGTGCAGGTACTCCCATATCAAGAGCATTAACAGATGTCCATTTCCCTGTTCCTTTTTGCCCTGCTGTGTCCATGACAATATCAACGAATGGATTATCCGTGCGGGGATCTTTTTGTTTGAGGATATCGCCAGTGATTTCAATGAGAAATGAATCGAGTTCTCCCTTGTTCCATTCATTAAAAATATCACCAATTTCACAGGGAGTTAAATCCACAATTGAAGACATTAAATGGTACGCTTCGCAAATCATTTGCATATCACCATACTCGATACCGTTGTGAACCATTTTAACATAGTGACCCGCTCCGTCATTCCCAATATAGGCGGAGCAAGGCACACCACCTTGGATTGGCTTTCCAGGAAGTGCTCCTTCCAAAGGTTTTCCGTCATCAGGATTTACTTTTGCGGATATTGAGTCCCAAATTGGTTTTATTAAATTCCATGCCTCTTGGGATCCTCCAGGCATCAAGGAGGGTCCAAACCGTGCTCCCTCTTCGCCCCCGCTCACCCCCGACCCAACAAAGAAAATATTCTTTTCCTTAAGCATTTTTTCTCGTTCGATGGTGTCTGTCCATTTCGCATTTCCACCATCAATAATAACATCACCCTTTTGAAGGAGTGGGACAAGAGATTCAATAACAGAATCAGTCGGACGACCTGCTTGAACCATGATGATAATCTTCTTGGGGCTTTGTAGAGAATTTACAAAAGACTCAATATTTTCGTAACCGGATAAATTGGGAAGATTCTTTCCATTTTTATCTAAAAAACTTTCTGTTTTAGAAAAAGTTCTGTTATATACAGAAATTTTATAGTCATGGTCCGCGATGTTAAGAGCCAAATTTTGCCCCATCACTGCTAGTCCAATAAGCCCAATATTTGAAGTTGAATCTGTCATCTGTAAGTCAATAAACTTCTATCCCGTAGATCGCGAGAAAAAACACAAGTTAACGGACTAAAACTTCTATCTTTTTTGAGTCTAATTTTATATTGGCGATGCGACCGGGAATTTATCTTTAAATGGAAGTGATTCTTCTTCTACAGCATCTGGATTTGAAAAAATTCGCGTCGGATTTGTGTAAAGTGGATTTATGTTAAACTTTCTCATTAAAAAGAGCATATCCTGTGAGCTGGTTTGAATGGTTTTAACTGCCATTGAGCTATTAGCTTTTACGGCAGCTTCGTCGTTTGTTTTTTTGATAGCAGATTTGATCGCTATTGATGATTTGAGTTCAACTATATCAGCTATCGCACTGTCATAACCTAAAGCAAGCGAGGCACCCACAGTTGCGCCTTCCGAAGTTCCTTGGTAAATCGCTTGTTTAATAATGAGCCCATCTTCTCCTGATTCTATTCCACCTGTAATTGCACCATAAGTGGAACCGTAGCTTACGGCTTCTGCGGCGGCAATTGTTTCGAAGTCATATGTCCTTTTATCTGGCATGGAATCGTTCTTAAGACCTACAACTTGAAATAATGCACCATGAGCGGCACCATGTGCTAATGCTCTTGCAATTTCGATTTCAAATTCCTCTGTAACCCCCTTTGGCTTATCAATTAAGGATAAGTTCTTGGCTGTTATTCCACCCGTTGTTGCTCCTTGTGCCGATTGACTAATAATGGGTTGTAATAATGTGGGATAATAAACTGCTAAACCAGTATTTCCAATTAACGAACCTAGGGCAGATCCACTAGCTATATCAAGAATTTCTCTTCGTGAAGTTTTATCATTAGTATCTTCAACAGTGGGGTCGTTTTCAATGTACTGGCTTGCGGCATTAATTGCACCATATGCACTTCCTTTGGAGGTAGCCTTCGCTAAATTGTTCCGATTGTATAGTTCCCAACCATCTTCAAATTCCCACGATTTATCTAATACGCTTGCCATCTGTGCTCCCATTGCAGATCCAAATGATGCTGATTCTGCTAGCCGATGTAACAAGTGACCATTTTGTTGAGCAATAGATGAAATTATTATTTGAGATGAAATTGCTTGAGAAATTGATTCCGCCGCAATTTCTGCAAGCATCAGTTCCCTGTATTCTTCAGTGGAAGCACTGTTGTAAACTGCACTAAGTGTAAGACCAGTGGAAAGAGCTTTCGTTACCGCGTATGTAAATAAGCTATTATCGCCTTCCAATGAAGAAAGGTATTCAACCGCCCCAGATATCGTAGACTCTCCCAGGACTTGGGAATAAACTTGGATGTTTTCTGCTGAAAGTGGGGTAGAATCATTGGCAAAAAAACCATCCGCAAGACCTTTGGCTGTAAACTCCAGCAATCGCGTTTTTTCAGTATCAAACTTCATAAATGATGCGGTTCCATTGAAAGACATTTCCTGACTTGCTACTTCCCTGGAGGGATCTACGGGAGTAATGGTAGGTAATAAGCCATTTGACTTAATTGTGGAGTCATTAATTATCTGTAACACGGTTGAAGTAGTTGCTTTTGATGCCCGTTTTTTTAATTCGTTCTTATCTGCTGTTATGTTAGCTTCGGAAATCGATTCCATGAGGGTAATCGATAATTCTTTTGCCCAAGTTGGAATGTTTCCTCCCCAGGAATCAACTTTAACTGGAATTAAATTTCTGAAGACAATTCCAGGTAAATTGGAGATTACTTCCAATAAGTCGTCGCCTTTTGATTCGCTTGAATTAAGAAAAGCAATTACACTAGATTTAATTCCAGCAAGTAAATCTTGGTCAGTTAAATTGAAATTTTCTTTATTATCTGAAAGATAATTTATTGAGTATTCCAACGCTTCCAATAAATTCTCGTTAGTAAAACTAGAAAAAGTACTGGTTAATGAACTAGTCAGTGGATCGATTTGGGGAAGTGATGATCTGTTTAAATCAATGATTCCCTGAATAGAAGTACCGGCATTCCCACTCAAGCGTCTTTGATTTGTATTTCGAATGTTGTCAGTAGAACTGGGGAACTCCTGCAGATTAATTAAGATTGCAGATTCAACTAATGCTTTGTCGATAGTTGCCCCTACGCATATGTTTCCACAGTAAAACAATGAAAAGAATAACAGAATTATGGGGCAGCAGGATCTTCTATACATAAAAGAGAGGGATTCTGAAGAATACTTCTAAATATTGTGAAGTTCAACCCTAATGCAATTTAAATTTCTTTTGGGATAGGTAAGAATATTTTGCAGCTAATCCGATTACAGTAGAAAAGATCAATAAACAAACGGGTGTTTGAGAAGGAAAATCAACTATTGAATAAGCTAAAAAAACAACAGCACTAATTATCAATATTTTTGAAATTATCGATGGGGATTTTGTAAAAATAAAAAATAATTTTAGTAAATAAGGTAAAGAAATTAAAAAACCTACTAATCCAAACTCCGAAATTTTTTCTAACCAATCATTGTGACCATATTTTATTAAAGGGGTGAACCGATGATGCGCATTGGAAAGAACGATCGATCGCATAGCACGAACTTCACTAGATTGGTATATTGGATTAACAGCACTGTAAGAGTTGAACCCAAAGCCAAAAATTGGTTTTTGTGAAATTTGATTACATAGATCTTTCCATAGTAAAATTCTTAATGGTGATTTTCCGTACTTCAAACCATTCACTTGTGTTTTTAAATTAGTAATCATCTCGGTTTGTGAAGCCTGATGTAACTTACTCACAAAAAGAAAAAGTAGACAAATGATCACTGTACTACTGGTGGTGTATAGAAACCAAGTCTTAAGCCTTTTGATTTTCCGAGATTTAAGAACAAATAAAATTACAATAAAAATGGAAAGTACTAATAATAATGAACCCGATCGCGATCCAGAGAGTGGAATTGAGACAATGGTAAAACATAAGCTTAAAAATAGCAGCAAAGTTTGGATGTTTCGCAGGCATTCAGTTCCGTATTTTCTCCAATTATGGTTCAATAAAGAAAGTGTTATATAAACACTAACAAGAGCAAATGCG
>UPTG01000631.1_pt1 | contig 28455 bp, 20 predicted proteins | sample 2160121 | NCBI WGS metagenome assembly UPTG01 (sample SAMN06266255, study PRJEB28933) | marine metagenome | isolation source: Columbia River Estuary | place: USA:Columbia River Estuary, USA | collected 2014-07-27
TGTAACCATTCATGGTCAAGTGGGGGTGAACTATACTGATGGCTCTTCTACCGTTGCTGAGGATGTGAGTTTTGCTATCAGCGTGGAGGATGTACTGGGCGATGACGATATGCTCAATCTGCCAGATGACGAGGGGTCTGTTGCAGCAGATAAAGACCCAGAAGAATTAGGTGGGGCGGGTGTAGTATCTGACTACGATGCGGCCATGTTGGAAGTTGACCTCATGAGCGCCCAGAATAACGATGACAAGCCTGAGCTTCAATCGGATTGACAGAGGTGTTGGTCTTCGAGTGCTGCCATTCCCGTTTTGGGAATGGCGATATTTTTTGTCGGTGGATGAAATCTCTCCGGCGATTTGCCATTTTCCCTAATTTTCGGCGTTCTCAGCCTCAGTCAATGTTACTGTCATGCTGGTCTTAGCCTGCACTTAACTGGCTTGATACCTGGCTTTCAGCGGCATTGGTGCTTTTGAAGGTCACTGGCAAGCAGAGTTTTAGGGCACCTTTGTGCCTCTTCAAAGTACAATCCTTTAAAAACAATCAACATTGTTTGTAATCACCTCGGACTTATGCGAAGCTTTTAGCTGGCAGTAGAAGGCTGCAAAAAAAAGCTCCTAGCTCAAATTAAGGGCGACGGCATAATAATATTGAGGAGATCCAGCTATGCGACTGAAAAAGCGCCATCATTTCCCCCTAAGTAAAAAATATGTATCCATGGCTGCTGCCATTGCTACCGCCGGAGTTTTTGGTGGCCTGCCGCAGGTTGCTCTTGGGCAAGACTCGGTGAGTCTTATCGAAGAAGTTGTGGTCACTGCAAGAAAACGAGAGGAGTCATTGCAGAACGTACCCGTAGCGGTGACGGCACTCTCCCCGACTCAAATTGAACAAAGTGGCGTGCAGACGCTTATTGATGTTGCCAAATTGGTGCCTAACGTCGAATTGCACCAGGTCACACAATCGGGAGCAGCATTGGGCGCCTCCATACGCGGCATGGCCTTTGACGATCTTGAAAAAAGTTATGAGCCGACGGTAGGGATCTCTGTGGATGGCGTTTTTATGGCCTCCAACGCGGGAGCCGTTGTCGATTTCTTCGATATAGAAGGTGTTGAGGTGCTGAGAGGGCCGCAGGGCACGCTCTTTGGGCGCAATACAATTGCTGGTGTCGTCAATATAAAGCGAACGCAGCCTACCGGTGAGTTTGGTGTAAAGCTTGAGGGTACTTTCGCAGACCACGACCGCCAAGACCTGAAAGGCGTTGTTAACGTGCCTTTAGGTGAAAAAGGTGGTGCGAAATTTTCATACCGTGATTTAGAGATGGATTCTCACCTCTACAACACGACCAATAACGAGAGGCCTTACAACCGTGACTCTCAGGTCTGGGGTGCGGCTATTCGTTATGACTTTACCGATAATTTTACGGCCACGCTCAGCTATGACGACTACGAGCACTGGACCCAACCACCTGATGTTGTTGCGTCAGGCACCACTGACAGCGTATTTTGTTCTTTAGCTGGGTTAGGTTTGCCTTTTGGCGGCGCTTGTAACGAAAATTCAGCCGCGCTTTCCGAGGCTAGTGGCTACAAAACATCCAACGCCTCTGAGCAGATATACAGCTACATGTGGGGAGATAACCTGACTCTGAATGCGAAGTACTCGGGTGACGGTTTTGATGTTAAGTACATTTTCGGAAGAATGGCCTTTCAAGAGGAGGCCTACTTCAACTCCTGGGGAGCGCCGCAACCGTTGTTTGAAGTACTGCGTCAACAGGATTATGAGCAAAACTCTCACGAGCTGCAGTTTTTGTCAGACTGGGATGGCCCGCTCAACGTAGTGGCCGGTGCCTATTATTTGGAAACAGAGGCCTTCATTACTTCAGGCCCAGTGTCTAACTTCCAAACAACTCAAGATGCAGATGCACTGGCCTTGTTTGGTGAGCTGAATTACGCGATCAACGACCTTTGGTCTCTGACCGCGGGTATGCGTTGGACAGATGAAAGTAAGGATCTGGATAACCGGCAATATGGTAGTTCTGCCGATCGACTTGCAGGGGCTCCCATTGCTAATCAGCTGACTCCTAGCTACGAAGATTCAAATGTGACCTACCGCTTCGTGTTGCAGCGTGAGTTAAACGTGGGAATGGCTTACTTATCCTATGCAACAGGCTATCGCGCGGGTGGTTTTAACAGCCGAGGTAATAACTCAGATACGGTTGGACCTTATGATCCAGAGGAAGTGGGTAGCTGGGAGTTGGGTATTCGGACTCAACCTACCGATCGGTTACAGCTAAACCTCACCGGTTTCTATGCGACGTATGAAGACAAGCAGCAGTTTGTTGTTACCGACGGCACGCAATGTGAGCAGGCAGCAACCGCAACTTGCACGTTCATTCGCAACGCGGCTGAAACGACTAACCAGGGTATTGAGTTTGAAGGTGTCTGGGTGCCCACCGATAGTTTGAATATCCGCGCTACTTACGGCTATCTTGATGCGGAGTTCGATAAGTACGATTTTGGTGGCATTGATATTTCCAGCCAAGCTCAGGTGATCTATGCGCCCGAGCACACGTTCAGTGTGATGGCTGACCATACGTCATCAATTATGGGCGGAACATTGGTTCTATCGGGAACTTGGAGCTACCGTAGCGACCTTTGGGGTGCTGCAGAATTTGCGTTCTACAACTACGATACGGGTCCAGACATTAATATTGATTCCCATGATCAGCTCGACTTGAGCGCGACGTATCTTCGTGATTTACCACAAGGTGCATTAAAGTTGATGGTCTACGGTACGGATGTTCTCGATGGCGATGGCCGGGTTGCACGAGCTTATGATGCTGGCGCCTTCGCGTGGCAGGAATTGGTACCTGGTCGTCAGGTTGGCGTCACGATCGGATATGAGTTCTAAGATTGCAGCGCTGAATGAAGCCACCTTAGGGTGGCTTTTTTTTTGTGCCAAATTGTGCCGCGAGCCGGAATTACCGTTGCGGGATCTTGTTTCGTCGCTTGAAGTGGTCGTTTAGATGAGCAGGGTGGGCTCACGTAGAAAGTAGAGCTATATCCCCAAGAATTATTCATTCATCGAAGCAAAGTACGCTATTAGGTTTACTTCACGCGTGGAGGCTACTTGGACTCTGCTCAAGTTGCGAAAAGTGCAAAAAAGCAGAAATATTGTGTTGTATGTAGTCAATACGAACTTCCCGGTCTCTGCGATCACCCCCGCCTCTCGTAAAGGCACCATCCTTTGTTTGAAAGACTAGCTGGTGCCGCAAGTTTTCCTCAATGCACTTTAGGGCCGTGTTCTGAATTGAGCCTGTTGCGGTATCAGGTGGGAGCATGCGAAGAAAGGCGAGCAGCCCCTCTGTGCGGCAGGCGGTTGGTGTGCTTCTGCCCCAATTGAGATAGTTGGGTTTGTCGATTATCTCGGTCGCGATTTGTTCAGCGTGCACGAATATATGCGGTGATTTATCAAACTGTTGCAGCTGCTCCAGGGAGTAGAGCATCCAATGCGATTGCTCGCGTACGCCATAGCCCTCTGCCGCTAAATCAGCTTCGACCTCTCGTACAGTATTCAATAAGATCGAATCACCGGTTATTCGATAGCATGCTAAGAGCGCGAGGAGAGCTTCTCCCACATAGTACTCAGATCGAAAGCTGGAGATTTTGCCTGATTTAAAATACCGCTTATGAACGAAATCTCCGTGGAGCTTCCGCTGCTCTAAAATGAACAGGCACAGTCTATAAGAAGTATCGCGCAAGACATCGCTTTTGTTGATCTCATAGAGCTTTGCCAGCGCGAGAGCGGCCAGGGCATTGCCACCCAGCTTGATGCTATTTTTTTCGAGAATACAAAAATTAAGGTAGCTGCGAAAAAAACGCAGGTGTTCGTTAAAAAGGTAGGTTACGGCTCTATTTGCAGCAGTTAAAAGTTGCTCGTCCTTGGTGACGGAAAACACGTCGAGCATTGACCAAACAGTTCCTGAATGTCGGAGAACGTTATAACCCGAGAGCTTCGCGTTACTGATGGCATCGTAGCGGTAACTGAACTTTCCTGATTCCAAGGTCAGTTCAGCGAGCTTATTGGCACCTGCCTTGGCTACGGCTAGCGCATCGCAGGATAGAATATTCCGCATTACGTTGCGTTGTCCTTAAGTATTTGCGTCTTAAATTTTATCCTGGTGAAGTCAGAGCGATAACTGCGTAAGGCCACAAAATTTTGTGACAGGCTCTTAGCGAGCATTACACCTTTCCTGTGTTTTACTGCTATGAAGCACTTACTGCATTGATATAGTCCACATGCAGAGGTGGCCATCATTCGTACTGAACACCTTGTCCACAGGCACCAGATACGCCTAATTCGAAAACGGCGCTTAGCGCATCAGCGCTGTTAATGCCCTCAGCAATACAGGGTAGCCCGAGTGATTGAGCGATATTGATATACGTGCGCATTAAAGCGGCATTGCCAGGGCTGTTATTAATGTCGCGACTGAACAGGCTGTCCATTTTTATGTAGTCCATGCCCAGATCGCCCAGCTTCCCAATATCACTAATTCGGTATCCCATATGCTCAATGCCGATTTTCACACCCGCTGCGTGGGCTACGGAGACCAAGCGCTTGAAGTTGTCGGGCTGAGCGAAGGCGGTAGCTTCGCCAATTTCTAAATTAAGCTTGTTCGCATTTTCGGTATGGTTTTTCAAGAACAGCTCTAACCAAGTGCTAAAGCGGCCATCGAGCAGCGCAGCAGAGGTGAGGTTGGCACACGTGCTTTGTCCGGTCTCCCGAATTTTCTCTATCGCCAAACCCGTAGCAATCTGGTCAATCTCATAACTAAGATTTAACCGATGCACCCAGGGCATGAACTCCCCAGCGCTACGTAATTGTCCATCAACATTAATGCGTAACATGCCTTCGTGATGGATAAGTTGGCCGTCGGGGGCGACCACTGGAAATGTGGCAATGACTAGTTGTTGTTCTTCGATGGCTGTCAGTAATTGAGAGTGCCAAAGGCTCGCTTGTTCGCGGATTGGTATGGCACTTCCGCTTGTTAGGTTGGCTACGATAACTTCCGATTCTTCTTGTTCATCAGATACAACCAGCGCGCCGTCTAGGGCAGCCATTACATGCCCAATGGTTTGGCCTGAAGTGTAAGTTACGCAGGCGCTAGGCAGCGGCGTCTCCGTCATCTCAAAGTTTGCGAGTACCTCCCAGATAATGCGTTGCAGCGCTTCTGCGGCCTGTTTTGGCTCATTGGCAAGAGGGGCCAGCAAGCAGAAGTCGGAGCCATTGAGCCTGCCCGCGACCCAGTCGGATTGGGAAAGATTGAGGCGCGTTATAGAACTGCCAATTTCGGCCAATACGGCATCCATGGTTTGGCGTCCGAAGTTTTGATTGAGTCGGGCTAAGTTGCTTAGCCGCACTAGTGCAACACTGCCACTGGCATCAGCATCCTCTGATTCCAGTTTTGCTCCTAGGCGCGCCATGAACGGACTGCGTAGTAATAGCCCTGTGCCGGCATCTATCTCTGTTGCCTCGCGCTGACGAGAGAGACGTTGAGATTCTTTTTGCAACATTTCCCCAACGCGTCGTGCAAGTTCATTCATGGCCCGGGTTACCTCTGCGAATTCCGTCGTAGAGGGTTCTGGTGTGGTTATAAATCTGCGCTCTCCAATGGCCTTGGCTTGGGTGACGACACCTTTTAATGGTGCCAAGATTCTTTGCAGCAAAAATGAACCTATGAGCCCGGCAAGAGCAACAGATGCCAAGAGCGCCCAAAACATATTTTGAGCGGTTTTCCAGAGTTCGTCGTAAGCGACATCATCGTGGCGCTGTACTTCTAAGAGGCCCTGTTGAGTCCAGCCGGGTTGAAGCATTGCCTGGCCAGGCGCGGACTCTATGGGAAACCAAGTCTTGAGGATGCTGGGGTAGTTACTGATAGTGCCCGGGTTACTCCAGTCAAAAAGGGGTGGAGCCAGAGGATCTGGGCTCAAAAGTCGTATTCTTAAATATACGCCCTGATTGGCCATAGCAGAGAGGTAAGTCTCCAGCTCGATGCCATCGAGGTTGAGTTTGTTCAGATGCAGTGCGGTACCGTTAGCATCATTGAGGTTCTCAATGGCAAGTTGCTCTTCAAGATACTGGCTCGATCGCTCCCCCATAATGATAAAGGAGATGATAAAAATCCCTATAATCATTGGCCCAATAAAGGCTAGCGCTAGCTTTTTGTATAACGACATGGTTGTGCGCTCCTAAAATCCAGTGGTGAAGCCTTCCTGGCGAATTTTTTCTACGACTTGGCCCCAGCGAGATAATCGAGCAGTGGGCCGTTGATTAGTAGCTCGCGGTCCTGTGCCCACCCACAACTGTTCACCATTAAAGCTGAAAACAGGTTGTAGGTCGCCTCGCTCCGTTGCAGGCCTAATCACGTAATCCAGATTGTCGAGAATTAAAGGTATCGCGGTTGGAGATTTGTACCAAGCTAACACCATGTGGGCTTGGTTTAACCCGCCCCGCTTTGCCTTGACGTAGACGAGTCTTAGTGAAGACGGTGGTACGCCCATGAGCGTTAACGTCGCGTATTTTGCGATGGCATAATCTTCACAATCGCCGACGCCTTTACCCATTGTCTCCAGCGGCGTAGACCAATAATCCTCAGTCTCCCACCGGTAAGTGATGTTTTGGTTAAAGAAATCATTAACCGCAACCAGTTTTTTCTGCGTATCTGCGTTGGCAAAAGTCCCAATCATCGACTCCCATCGCAACACTGTTTGCACCGCTAGCGAGCCAAATCGGGAGCTCGCTTGAGCTTCTAAATTAGGGATTTGCATGCCCCGCAAGTTGCTGGGCGCTACCAGTAATAGTTGAAGTAGGGTCAATACCAAAATCAAAGGTATTAAGTGCACTTGCAATTTCCCGACAAAGGTCCACACTTTATCATGTTAATCAGGCACCTAGATCTTTACTCGAAAGTAAATTGTACGAAATGTTGGGTAAGGAGCGGGTGATGCCTTCAAATCTTGTTACTCCGGAAGTAAACGATTAACGGGATGATTTTAAGCGTCACACGCCAGGATAGGCCCTTGCGATCACAAGTTGATAATAGGATTTGATGATGATTACTGAAAACTCAAAAGTTTGCTATCGAGATGTTACCCGCATCATAGTCTTAGCAGCGCTGTTGGGTGCGGTCCCTGCCTTGGGGCAGGAGAAAATTAGTACTTTTGGGGCTGCGGTATCCGCAGCGCTGGAGTCAAACCCCGCTGTAGTTTCTGCTTATTACAATTTTGAAGCCGCACGGGAGGGGCAGCGCTCAGCTGAGGGCGGCTTTTATCCCAGCGTCGACCTCAATGCAGACTATGCTTGGGAGGAACGCGAAACGCCCCTCAATGATTTTGGTGATTACGAACGTGATTCGGTTCGTTTTAGTGTGACGCAACTACTATTTGATGGCTTTCAAACCCGGGACCGAGCGCGGTCGCTTGGTTATGAGAAATTAGCACGGTATTACGATGTCCACGGAGCGGCGCAGTCTATTGCACTCGACGCCACTGTGGCGTATTCCAATACGGTGCTGTATCAAAAGTTAGTTGGATTTGCGGGTGAGAACTTTGACTACCATAAGAACGTGTTTAGCAAAATCCAACAGCGCGCCGCCGCAGGGCGCGATGAGGGCGTAAATCTTGATCAGGCTAAATCACGGTTGGCGCTGGCGGAGTCAAACCTGTTGACCGAGCGGACGAACCTTTATGACACCGTCAGCGAGTTTCAGCGGATTGTGGGTGCTTTACCTGGCGATAACTTACCTATGCCGGCATTACCAAGCGGTGTTATGCCAGGACTTCGTAATGATGCACTGAAGGCCGCTTACAATAGCTCCCCCGAAATTAATCGAACAATTGAAGAGGTGCGTGCGGCTCGCGAGGCTTTAGGTGCAACGCGGGGGCCGATGTACCCTCGTCTCGATTTGCGTTACCGAAACGAACAAGAGTCTAATATCGACGGTTTCCGAGGTGATTATGACTTGCAAGCTGTTGAGTTGGTGTTCACCTACAATCTTTTCCGGGGCGGCAGTGACAGCGCTCGGCGTAGGGAGTTTTCGAATCGATACTACTCGGCAGTAGAGGATCGCAAGCAAGCCTGCCTCAGTGTGCGTCGCGAGGTGACCATTGCGTTTAATAATGTAAGGGCTCTGAAAGAGCAGGTGCGCTATTTATCGATTCAGTCTGAGGCGCAGGACAAAACACGCAAAGCGTATAACGATCAGTTCGATCTCAATCAGCGCTCACTGCTCGATTTGCTTGACTCACAAAATGAGTTTTTTGATACCCAGCGGGCGTTGGCGTCGGCAAAAATTAATCTGCTTCAAGCTCAGGCCCGAGTTCTGGCTGAAATCGGCATGTTGACCGATGCTCTCGACGCTCAGGGTTTTAACGCCGATAAGATCGAAGCATTAAATCTTGATTTAGTGCGACGAGACGATGAGCAAATCGCCGTATGCGACTCGGGAGTCGTTCCTGAGATGGTTATCGTGCAAGACGCATCGCTCGATGCTGCTCCTTTGGTGGTCACTAGCGACTATGGTTTTTCAAATGCGACGGACACGCCTGAGCTGGCTACGGCAGTAACGACAGTGTCAAATTCTGAGGTCCTTGAGGATCCTGCGCCGATGAAGACTCTGGTCATTGCCCCAGAACCTGACGACATGTCTTCATACGGCAACTACGAAGCTGAATCAGATGGCGTGACCGACCCTAGCAACTGGTTTATCAATATAGCCACATACGCTGATATTGTTTGGGCAGAGCGCTGGAAGGCATCACTGTCTGAGGAAGGGTATCCCGCCGTTATTATCCCATTTGAAAAAGATGGGGTCACGCTACACCGCATTCGCGTTGTTGGATATGCGGATGAGGGAGAGGCGCAGTCCGACGCTATTCTTATTGAAAACTCACTTGAAACAGGCCCTTTATGGGTGGGGTGTATGTCTGAGGCATAGCCTGTTAGGTTTTTGGCTAGGGCTCTCACAGCCCGGTACCATGCAGATCAACCTTGGCTTGAACCGAGCAATCAGAATAAAGGTTTTAGAAGGCTGAGGGCCTTGGTGCCGCGTTAATTTTCGTTGGGCACCGCAGTGAATTCGCGTTCTTCAAGAAACAGTAAAAGCGCGTCGATGTCAATTGGCTTACGCATGAGCGTCACGCCCTCATTATTAATGTGCTTCAGATCTTCGTCCGCGTCTAGGTGGCCAGAAATCATAAGATATTCAAATTGTCGGCCGGGCATTTCTTGCAGAGCCTGAATTAACTCGGCGCCGTCGCGGCCAGGCATCCGCATGTCGGTTAATATCAGCGTTATATGCAGGTTTGTCTCAATGAGAGCCAAAGCTTCATTGACACTCAGTGCCTTTTGACAGGTGTAGTCAAAAGACGATAGAAATTCACATAACTCCTCAGCAATTACGCTCTCATCATCTACGACTAATATTCCTGAGTGCTTCATTGCCACGCCTTTTTTGTTTATTTGAGTCCAAGCATAAGACGCAATTTGCGAATCGGAAAGGGTATACTTGCATAATCAGTGTACAATACCGCGTCTGGGGCCGATTTGACATGGTGGGAGTGAAATGCAGATTCGTATGAGAGCCACCGCCGTTAGGTCTCTGACCTTACTCGCGATACTGTGCTTCATTCTTGAGGCTCTCGTTGTATATCGACTTTTCGTCCTGCGTGATCTTCAGCAAAGCGTGTTGCAGCTTCAGGTAGAAGCGCAGCAGGTGGAGCGTGCTCTGAGCCCTACGATCATTTTTAGCGATCGAGACGCGCCGATACCCTTGGTCGCTCTGTCATTGCGAGATGACGTGGTGTCGGATGCCTGTTGTGCCGTGCCCCTGCAGTTGCTTAATGAGGCTCACAAAGCTTCAAGCCTTAACGATTATTCACGGGCTTACAGTGAGCTACTACGCGGCCTCGATGGCTACTCTGCAGTGCGGCGCGATCAGATTGAAAGCATGCTAAAAACAAACGCGTGGCTCCCCTACATTGCGACAGTTATTTTGGTTGCTGTATTTTTGATCGCTTGGCAAATTTTGCAAAATAATTTTCTTGGGCCTATCAGCCGACTTCATCGAGCCGTCAGAGAGGCAGATTTACACGGTGGTTTTGATTATCGCAATCGCGCAACCGATCCTCAGGAGATAGGCGATCTAGGCGTATCCTTCTCAAATTTGTTGTCGCGGCTTGTCGGTCAGCTGGCCGGGCGTGAGCTTGCACTTCGCGAGGCTAAGGATATGTCGCGGCGAGAAACTGAGCGGGTTTCTGCTGAGCTAAATGAACTTTTTGAGGGCAGCCCTAACCCCATCTTTGTTCTTGATAAGGCAGGTCTTGTCGTTACTTGGAACCCTAAAATCGCCGCTATTACAAATCTGCCCGAGTTGGAGGCCATTGGTGGAGGTTTTGAAGATTTATGTTTGGCTACAAGCCTTGACAGAGAAGATTTTCATGCCCAATTCGTTCGGGTTTTAAAGGGTGGGGTACAGGACGATATTCGGTTGCCCCTGGTAAGTCGCGGGGCGGCAACGGTTGTGATCAGAGCAAACCTGCGGCCGTGTCGAGCTTTTGGAGGCGAAATTGTAGGCATAAACTGTTTTGGTCGCGAGATAAATGGCGAGCTGCAGCCGAGTGTTTTAGAAGTAGAGGCTCAGCAGGCTAGTTATTTCAGCCAGCTGGCATCCAGTGCCGCGCATCAGCTTAACCAGCCTTTGCAAAAGATGCGTTTGTATCTTGCCAATGCTCAAAATCGTTTGCGCATGCCAGAGATTGATCAACAGAGTTTGGCGGAAAAATTAAGCGGTATTGATGCTGAATTATCAACAGTATCGGAGATCATTGACCACTTAAGAGAGTTTGGCCGCCCTATTGAGCCTATGCCTAATGGCTTTCAGATAGCAACGGTTATTGAGCGTTGTTTGGATCTGTCTCGAGGCAGCTTGGTTGAGCACGGTATTGAAGTAACACTGGATTGTCAGCTGTCCAATGAGATGGCAAATGGCCACCCGCTTCAGATTGAAAAGCCGTTAATTGCGCTCCTAAACAACGCTCGGGAAGCGGTGCTCGAGGGTGCGCCTAGCAACCCCAAAATTACTATAGTCGCCACAGCTGTCGAGGCTGATATCGCAAAGATCGTGGTGTCAGATAATGGCTGTGGTTTTACGGAGGACCTACGCGACAGGGTCTTCGAGCCATTTTTTTCCACTCGCACAGCGGATAAAAATGTTGGCATGGGGCTTTCTGTGGCACAGGCCGTCCTCAACGATCTAGGGGGACGTTTAAATCTGGATAGTGATAATGGTTGGACAACTGCCACAATGGTTGTTCCGCTGCGATAGGAGAAAAATGGGTTTGTTGAATAGACGACTTAAAGCCGCCAGGAGTTATCCATTTTCAACGCAGATGGCCGATATGCGCTGCGCTAGTGGCGTGGCCAGCTCTTCCGGCCCAGCCACCTGCAATAAAGTCGGCGCCTTTACCTGGAGTGAAGTTGGCAGGTTGCTAGCAAGCTTTATGGGCTCATTAGGAACAAAATCTTTTTTAGCTTTGAAGGGTGATGCAAAGTCGGAAAACTTAGCCGTGGAAGGGCAGGCCACGGTAGACTCGTCAGCACCGCATAATAAGCTGCAAAATGCGACTGCGCGTTTTGTTGAGTTGAATGGAAGCCGTCCGTGAAAGTACTAGTTGTCGATGATGAATCTGATATTCGCGAGGAACTCGGAGAGTTTGTTGAGCAGTTGGATTTTTCAGTGGTGCTGGCCAGTAATGGTGAAGAGGCGTTGGGTAAATACTTTGATGATCCTGAAATCTCGATCATCCTGAGTGATCTTATGATGCCGGGACTTAACGGCCTCGAAATGTTGGATAACATTAATAGCGCTCCGGGCGCACACCAGCGGGTTCGACGTGTCATCTTCATGACGGGAAACGGAAACACGCAATCAGTAATCCGTGCGATGCATCTCGGAGCAAAAGAATTTCTTCTTAAGCCAGTGGATCTCGATCAACTTGAGCGACACATAATGAGCGCCAAGAGAGAAGTTGCTACCGATCGAGCTCGCCAAACTGAGGAGATATTGCTGAAGCAGCAGGTCTCTTTAAATAATGCCCAAATATCTTCCTTAAATCGTGATGTTGAAGAGGCTTACGCTGAGGCCTTGGCTTGTTTGGCTGCCGCTGCAGAACACAAGGATCCCGAGACCGGCCAACATATTATTCGTATTGGCGAATATGCCGCTGTGCTTGCACAAGCGTTAGGTTGGGACAAGGAATGGAGCGAGATGATTAGGTTGGCCGCGCCCCTTCACGATGTAGGTAAAGTCGGTATGCGCGATTCGGTACTGCTGAAGGAGGGCCCTCTCGATGACGATGAGTTGCATCATATGCGGCAACACCCAGAGACTGGATATCAAATCCTCTCGGTCTCGAATTATCCAACCATGAAGATGGCTGCCCGCATAGCACGCTGTCATCATGAGCGTTGGGATGGAACCGGCTATCCGCGAGGGCTTAAGGGATCAGAAATTCCTGTGGAAGCTTCGATTACGACGTTGGTAGATGTCTATGACGCGCTGCGGTCAAAGCGGCCTTACAAGCCTGCGTTTGATCACAAGCAAGTGATGGATATTATTTTAAATGGAGATGGCCGAACAGAGCCCAAGCATTTCCGACCGGATGTGCTCGCTGCTTTTGAGGCTGCCCAAGACAAGATGGCAGATATTTTTGAGCGACTTAGCGACGATACTGATTCTTCCAGTCACACGAGTTCATCTAAGCGCGAGGTTTTGTAATGAAGACGTTGATTGTAGAGGATAGCTCCACACTCTGCGCTATTTATGAAGCGTATCTGGATGACTCCGGTTACGAAGTACACACGGTCGAGACTTTTACGGGTGCTCTGATGGCACTGGAAAGCTTAAAGCCTGATTTGATTTTACTCGACATAGAATTACCAGACGGTAACGGGTTAGACCTGTTAGCAGAAACAGTGCTCATGAAGCCCCAGCCTGCAGTCGTTGTGATGACAGGGCACGGTATCGAATTTGCAGACCAGGCGATCGAGCGTGGGGCCGACGACTTTTTGGGTAAGCCATTTGACGCTTCCAGGCTACGCGTGACCCTTGCCAATGTGGCGCAACGGCTGGAGCTCACCCAAAAGCTCAGCCAGCTTGGCGAAAAGCGTGAACGCCTGGGCTCCATCTTGGGTTCATCCGATGTCATGCAGGTGGTTTATACAACGATTGAATCCTTAGCCTCGAGTCGTGCGACTGCCCTGATTACGGGTGAGAGCGGCACTGGCAAGGAGCTTGCGGCGAGAGCGATACATGATTTGTCAGTCCGTGCCCCAAAAGAGTTTGTTGCAGTTAACTGTGCCGCCATACCCAGTGATCTTATTGAGTCTGAGCTCTTTGGAGAGGCGTCTGGCGTCAGAGGTAATGTTCGTGCCCGAGACGGCCTTATAAAGCAGTCAGATGGAGGAACCTTATTTCTTGATGAAGTCTGTGATATGCCTTATGAATTGCAATCGGTGCTTCTTCGGTTTATCCAAAGTGGTTCTTTTAAGCCGGTAGGCAGTGATAACGAGTTTGTTGCTGACGTACGAATTTTAGCGGCTACTAATCGAGATCCGTTGTTTGAAATGCGTGAAGGACGGTTGCGCGAGGATTTGTTTTATCGGTTACATGTGGTGCCTTTACGGGTACCGCCACTGCGAGAGCGCGGTGATGATGTGCTGTTGTTATCTACCTACTATCTCAAAGTATTCTCTGAGCAAGAGGCTCGAGAGACGTGTGGATTTTCTGAAGATGCCCGAAGAGAGTTTCGACGATATCCCTGGCCCGGAAACGTTAGGCAGTTAGAAAATATTATTCATCGTTTGGTGCTTATGTCGCCAGAGCAGACCATCGGTTATGAACAGCTCCGTGTCGCTATTATGGATAGCGACATGGTCGATAGTACCGCCTCAAATCCGAGTGCAATTACCCCGCTTACTAGCGAGGCGCGTGTTGGCGGCGTGGAGCCTTTGTGGCTCACTGAAAAACGCGCGATTCAGTCGGCTATTGATCACTGTGAGGGCAATGTAAACCGTGCCGCTGGTTTGTTGGAGGTCGCACCTTCCACCATTTACCGAAAAATCCAAAGTTGGAAGTCATAAAAAAATAGCTAATAGCAATGGAGTCGTGGAATGTATGGTGTCATTAATAAATCGCTGAGAGACATGGTGGTTGAGCAATTTGGTGAGAGTAAGTGGCAAGAGGTTCTCCTGCGCTCCGGTGTGCCCGATGACAGCTTTTTGGCAATGCAATCTTACGATGATGATATTACCTACAGCCTGGCTCAGGCTTGCGCTGATGAAATGGCTATTGATCTCAGCGATGCGTTAAGAGCTTTTGGAGTACATTGGGTTGAGAATACCGTGGCACGGCAGTACGAATCGCTTCTGCGGGCTGCAGGCTCAGACATGCTAGGTTTTCTGAGTAACCTTAATAATCTCCACGATCGCATTAGTTCTACCTTTTTAAATTACCGACCTCCTAACTTTAAGGTGGAAGAACGTAATGAAAATAATGTCGACATTTTTTACGTGTCTGAACGAGTCGGACTGACGCCCTTTGTCGAGGGTCTGTTACACGGATTGGCACAGCGATTTAATCAGTCTATGGAGATTTTGGAAATCGAGCCCCAAGCAGTCGATGCCGGGGAAAGAACGCTCTTCAAAGTTCGCATGGGTTAACGGTTAGTTTTTTGTGAACAAACCAGATCTATTTTGGGGTGAGCTTCAAAAACTTTTTACGTTAGTCGGCCAAATTGACAGTGACGGGGTATTGGTTCGAGCTAGCCCCCTACTCGCTGACAAGTGTCGGCTTGATAGCACTAGTACGGTCAAATTTTTTGAGCATTTCAAATTTAAGCGTCCGACACTGTTTGACGGATCTATGGTGTCTGCCAAAGAGGCGGTGGGTGAATTGTTTTTGGGGTTTAGTGAAGACTTGGGCTTCGCCATCCGTGGGCAGATCATTGACTATGCTGAGATGGGCTTGGAGGGACTCTGTTTTGTAGGTGTGCCTTGGTTGTGGTGGATAGAAGAAAACACAGTTGATAGCGCTTTGACGATGTCTGATTTTCCTGCGCATGACGTACAGATGGATCAGCTGTTCTTCATGAGTACGCAGCAGTCGATGGTAGATGATTTACAAGCACTTAACGCGCAACTGAAATCTGCGAAGCAAGAAGTAGACCGTGCTAATGAGGCGCGTCAAAAGTATTTCCATCATGTCAGTCATGAAATGCGCACGCCCTTAAATGGTGTGATTAGTTCCCTCAGCCTGATGAGTGACTTTAAGCTTGAGGGCAAGCTTTTAGAGTATGCGGAGCTGGCCTCGAAAAGCGCCGATCGCCTTTTGGAGGTTATTAATTTCACCTTGGATACGGCCTCGCTGGAATCCCACGTGAGCGAGGCAGACAATAGTGCATTTTGCCTTGATGACTTGATAAATGAGTGCCTAATGTTGGCGCGACCTAGGGCGTTAGAAAAAGGACTGGAGCTGGGTCGCTCAGGAGAGCGTGGTTTCAGCAAAAATTATAGCAGTCGTTTAAAACTTCTGAGGCAGGTGCTCAGTAACCTCCTATCAAATGCAGTTAAGTTTTCGCAGTCAGGGACCATTACTGTTGGTGCTCTTAGTCTTGGTAGTGATGATCCTCAAGGCGATATGGTCGAGTTCACCGTTTCTGATCAAGGCCCGGGTATTCCTGCCGATGCCATAGAGAGCTTGTTTGAGCCTTTTTCCACAGGACTAAGTGCGGCCACCCAGCATGCGCAGGGCACGGGCTTGGGGTTAAATATTGTAGAACGCTTCGTTGAAGCCTTGGGCGGCGAGGTGAGTGTGGAGTCTTCTGTAGGTTCGGGAACGATTTTTAGCTTCAAGATCCCACTGTCTTTCGCCCCCGAAGGTGCCGTTCTGAAGTCGAATAGCATGGCTATAGTTCAGGAGACTGATGAGTTTTCTGGCACTGTGTTACTGGTCGATGGGCGGCAATTGAATCGCCAACTCAACGGTAAGCTGCTGGAGTCCTTGGGGTGTAACGTTGCAATAGCAGATTCCGGTGAGAAAGCAGTTGCGCTCCTTCAGTCAAATGCTAAGGATTTTGATCTCCTTATTATGGATGCTGACATGCCGTCACTGAGCTGTTTTGATGCGATGCGGCATATTTTTGATATTTCTGGCGCAGCAAATATTCCAATATTTGCGTTAACGCCCCGCTGTGGCCCCGGTGAGCAACTAAAAGTTGAGCACGCTGGCATGGCTGGAGTTTTAGGTGAGCCGCTGCTAGCAGACGACCTTCGTGACGCGCTTTTGCTACATTTACCTTTGAATTCGAGGGATACAGAGGCAAGCTCAACCGAGCATTTAGTGGATATAGAAACAGCCGACACAGGTGCGGGTTCTGCAGCTGTATCGGATGACGCTGCAATGGTAGATAAGGGCGGAACCAATATGACTGAGAACGAAAAATTACTAGCCGTTGGTGATGACAATATGCCCCAGGACACCGTTGCCTTTGATGGTAAGCCCATTAACCGTCTGGTCCGAGAGGTTGGCATTGTAGTGCTCGATTCCCTAGTCGATAAATTCTTGGGTGAATCTACAGACCGATGGGAGAGCTTACGCAAGGCAATGGCGGAACAGGAGCGAAATATCATTATTCGCGAGGCGCATACTTTAGGTAGTGCCTGCTTGACCTTTGGGTTGGAAGCAGCGGGCGTGAGCTTCCGACAGATCGAGGCCTCGGCGCTGTCGGGTGGAGTTTTGCCCACGATAGATCAGTTGCCCGCTATCTCAGAACAGCTTGGACTCGGTATTAGTGAGCTTCAGCAGTTATTATCTGAGCAGCGCTTGAAGTAGGTAGGGATTCGCACTCGGAATGTTTATGGCGCGGGCTTGCTTCAAGGCGAGGAGTAATATTCCTTATTAGGTCATTAAAATACATTGGAAGGGCTTTTTATGCTTTTGATATCTAGGTTGTTATCGGGATTGTTTGGACTTCTGTTTCTCGTAGTGGGCACAGGATTGTGGTTAAACACTGGAGACGCCGCGGCTGAGCTGGGTCTGGTAAATCTTGCTGCGGCGGGCTTAGGCACCGTGAGAGCAGACATAGCCGGGTTCTTCTTGGGTGGCGGACTCATTCTAGTGCTAGCAGCTGTACGTCGGGATCCGGGTCTACTTTGGCCCGTGCAGCTATTGGTGCTCATTGCCTTGCTAGGCCGGACCCTGACGTTAGTCATAGACGGCCCGGTGGCGGCAGGGGTGCCCAGTATGGGGGTCGAGCTGCTTATCTTACTTGTCCTTTTTTGGTGTAAAAGGGCTTGGGCTTCGCAGCCTGAATAGCCTGTTGTTACCGGGGCAAAGCACTGCTAATCACTGACCGGGTATCCACGGGGTCAATCACACTGTCGAACTCAAGAAAGCTGGCGGCCTCAGTCGCCTTTCCACGCTCATAGAGTTTGCCAAGAAGTTCCTCAAAATGGGCGTCTCTTTCAGGCCCCTCGGGCAATGTGCTTAACTCTTGCTTGTAACCTAAGTGTACGGCGCCCTCCAGCCCCATGGGTCCAAATTCTCCTGTGGGCCAGCTGGCAGCATAGACAGGGATTTCGAATGAGCCCCCCGTCATTGCCATAGCGCCAAGTCCGTAGCCGCGCCGTAGAAAAATAGCCACTATTGGTTGGGTCAGTGTGGCGCCTGCGGTGAACATTTCCGACATATACCTTGGTGCGCCGATAGCCTCGCTGTCTGGCCCCACCATGAAGCCCGGTGTATCTACAAAAGAGACTACGGGTAGTTTCCATCGCTCGGCGAGTCGGTAAAGGTCCGTAGCTTTGCTCGCCCCCTCAGAGTCGATGGCACCACCTAGATGCCGACAGTCGTTGGCTAATACCGCAAAGGGAATGCCGTTTATCCTCGCGAGGCCGCTGACGATGCTGCGCCCATAATGACTGCGAAGGGGTATGAATGAGTTTTTATCAAATAGGCGCTCTAGGATTTTTACAGGGTCGTAGGCCATTCTTCGATTAGAGGGGAGGGCGTTGCGCAAACCTGATTGCTCCGCAAATTCGAAGTCAGCTGTTGGGCCTTGGCAGAAAGCAAGTGCCTGCCTCGCTTTCATTGTTGCCTCGGCTTCGTCCCGAACGACAATATCAATGACGCCGTTTTTAGAATGTACGGATGTTGGGCCTATCTCTGTGGGTTTAAAGTGGCCAAGACCACCACCCTCAATCATGGCAGGCCCGGCCATGCCAATATAGCTTTCTTGGGTTGCAATTCGAAGATCCGCTGCGCCAAAAAGCGCTGCATTGCCCGCAAAGCAGAACCCGTGGTTTACCGCAATGCGCGGGACTTTGCCAGTTAAGGCGCACCATCGGTGAAAGGTGGGAACATTGAGGCCGCCGCCCGATACCAACACATCGGTATCGCCGGGCCGACCTCCACCGCCTTCGGTATACATGATTACGGGCAGCTCTTGTTGCCCAGCCAAACCTAATAAGCGATCAATTTTTCGATGATGAAAATATCCTTGAGTCCCGGCCAGAACCGTATAGTCGTTAATAATGAGCGCGGTTTTCGCCAAGCTGTCACTGAATAAGCCGCCATTAACGGGGCCTATAGCTGTTATTACGCCATCACCTGCTGTTTGTTGCTGCAGTTCCTCAACGTCCCTGCGGCTGCGTTGAGCCGCTACAACGTACTGGCCAAATTCGTTGACGGATGCGCCCTCTACGAGATCATGCAAGTTTTCCCGGGCAGTGCGCCCCCCCCGTCCGTGCCGCTTTTTAACGGCTTCATCTCTGGCTTCGTCTTGGGTGCTGAGAAGGCGTTGTTGAAATTCTTCGAACGGATCTTTCGCCATGAGTTAGTCCTCCTCGGGACCTAGGGCCTTGCCGGTTACGCGTTCTGGACTCCACCGATGTTTTAACATCGATACTCTTTGTTGATGCACTTCTATGCCTTCGCGGGTTAGACGTTTTGCTGCGAGATCAGCTCGCGGGCACGTCAAAGTTCCTTGGGAATTTACAACGCGGTGCCATGGTAGTTTAGTAGTCGAAGGAAGCTTTGAAAGTACCCTGCCTACCCAGCGGGCCCTTCTAGGATACCCTGACATATCGGCGAGGTCGCCGAAGGAAACAACCTTGCCAGCCGGTACTTGAGCAAGAACTGTGAGCACTTGAACCGTATCTAATGGCGCTAGTTGATCTGTCCTTTTCGTCAAAGGCGCGCTCTAGCTTTAGAAAGCGAATAAAAGTTCAAAACCGCCATAGTGGAAGGGTCTGTCGTTGATATTACCGGTCAGTCTAACTGAGAAGTTGAGGGACTGCTGTCGTGGCTTTGCGATTGTTTGTGCGCAATTTAATTCTAGGGCGTTTTATAAAATTCATAGGCTTCAAGGTCTAGGCAGGCAGAATAAATAACAGAAGTTGATGTACTAAGGGTTTGAGACATGCAGCATTTTGGAAAAGTCAGTAGGGTCTGACTGCTCATTAATGTCGGTTGGCTTTGGAAAAGCTTTTAAAACCTCACGTACCAAACTCCATTGATCAAACGCCGCCCCGTTGTAGTCGAGGCCGCGACGAACAATGACTACGTCGTAAGAAGGCACGATGGTGACATACTGTCCCCGGCTGCCTGCGGCGCTGAACGCTTCGGCGGGTACTTCGTGTTTGCGAGCGTCGGGCACTAGCCACCAGTGGCCTCCGTAATCATTGCCTCTGAACGCAGACGCGGGTGTTGGCTCTCTGATGAAGTCGATCCAGTCCTCGCTAATAATTTGGTCGCCAAACCAGTTTCCTCGGTTCAAAAAAAGCAGCCCGAATCGGGCAAGATCTCTAGCATTGCTGAAGGCCTGACTGCTCAGTATAAAATCCCCGAAGCGATCTGTTCCGAGCAGCGTGCTGTGCATGCCGATCTTTCTAAGCAGCGCAACATAAGGGAATTGGCGATAGGCTTGGTCAGTTTCAAAGGTTTTTTTAAGAGCATGAACTGCTAGTAAGGAGTCGTAGTTTTCATAGTCCCAGTGGCTGCCCGGATCGCGAATCAGGCCCCGCTGGCGTATCGAATTTGCGTAACCGGCGCCGCTCCAATAAGCCAGCCCCGAACCCACAGAATCAGCCATTCCATCGTTGTCTACCGGATAGAGCCCAGTGGTCATATTAAGCGCATGCCTAAGTGTGATCTGCGAGCGGAGGTCGCTGTCCGCTTCCGTTTGCAAGGGCAACCAGTCGATGGGAAGCGGGGCATCCAATGTCATATGACCCGAATCGACTCGCAAGCCAATTAAAGCCGCCTCAATACTTTTGGCGGCCGACCATGTTCGAGTGCGTGTACGGTAATCAAAGCCTCGGGCATATTGTTCTAGAACGATATCGCCTCGGTGCACCACAAGAAGGCTGGTTGTGTCTTCACCTTCTGCTCGGGGTTTAAATGCCCAGTCAGCGGCCGCATTTAGGGCTGCGCGGGACACATCGTCGTGATGTGTATCTTGGTTAACCAAGTCGCCATGAGGCCATGGCAATTGCTCGACACCTTTATTGGGGATCGCTAATTCTATCTTTGGAAGTTGATCAAAACTTTCCGTTGTCATCTCCGGCGCCATGGCTAGGCAGCCGATACCCGAACGGAACACGGTGGTTACTGCAGGTCCATCATATCCGCCGCCGACTTCAACCGACTGGATTTCAGGATCTATACGATAATTTCCAGTGTTTGCATCGCCAAGGCGTTGATCGCCCAAATAGGCTAGCTCTTGATCAAAAATTTGGCTTAAAGAACGCTGAGAAGTGAATAAACCGTTGCAGATAAACATGGATTGCATGCCGTTGCGCACGGTTTTTCGAGTAGTCTCGAAGTAATCAAAATCTTTGGCAATTACGGATGTGCTGCACAACAGCACTGCAGCCAAATAGCTGAATAGTGTTGAGGTCCTTGGGCTTATCGGAGTGTCGATAGAAACTACCTCGTCATTATTTATAGATTAGACATGGTGACTCAGAGTGAACGAATCGCGCGCTAAAGTCGGGTGGGCGATGCATTAATAAAGACCTGTTCATCAAAAAAATCTTAAAGTTGCTAACGTTTAAAGTATCAAAAATCGGTATCATCGTGGAAAAATAAATTCCTAAGGGGAAGTATGGAAAGCCAAACATTGACTGGCCAGTTGGCTCATTGGGCGCAGGAATGCCCAGAGAGAGTGTGGCTGCGTGATCTGAATGAGCACGGGGAAACGCCCTACTCATGGAGTGAGGCTCAGGATCAAGTACATGCGGTGGCGGCGGCTCTTGAGCAGCGATTGGGCGCTGGCAATAGCATGGCTCTACTGTCAAAAAATCGCGCTCACTGGGTGCTTGCAGATTTGGCCGTCATCGCTTCTGGCAATATTTCAGTGCCTTTGTTCACGACGCACACTGCAACCACCGCGCAATACATACTGGAGTTTACTGATACTAAAGTCTTATTTTTAGGCGAGACCACAAACTGGGACGCCGTGAAAGAAGTTATGCCCGAGGGTAGTTTGGTCATTACGTTGCCTGGTGTTAGCTGTGACGTAGAGCATGTGACTTGGGACACCTTGCTTCAGGAGGGGCAGCGGAAGCAGCCCTCTCACCAAGGCGAGGCTTCGGATCTTATTTCTCTGGTATTTACATCGGGCACGACGGGTATGCCCAAAGGTGTCATTCAGACCCACGAAACTAACTTGATTCCAGTACGACGCGGAACAGAGGCGTTTGCATCTCGTGAGAGGTCACGGTTTTTTTCTTACCTACCGTTGTCACACATCGCCGAGCGGCAAATTGTTGAATATGGCTCGATGGTCGCCTGTGGAGAAATATGGTTTAACGAGTCCTTAGACACGTTGCTTCGTGACTTACCTACCTGTAAACCCAATGTATTCTTTGGCCCTCCTAGAGTATGGGAGCAGTTACAACAGGCGGTGTTAGGTAAAGTTGGGGGACAAGAGGCTCTCGACAAATTGCTGGAACAAGATGCCGAGGGGATGAGTGCGCTGGTTCTAGGTGGCCTTGGGCTGACAGACGTCGATTACTGTTTAACTGCTGCTGCACCCACACCTCCTGCTTTGATTCATTGGTGGGACAAGTTGGGTTTGACACTTTGCGAGGGCTTTGGTCAGACAGAAGCGATGTCATTAATCGTGACCAAAGTCGATGATCGACGGATAGGTTCTATAGGTAAGCCAATTTCTGGAGTTGAAGTGAAAATAAGCGACATCGGGGAGTTGTTGATTCGTGCGGAGGGCTGCACTCCTGGGTATTACCAACAACCTGAGAAGACCGCTGAACTTTGGCAGAACGGATGGTTGCACACGGGCGATAAAGCCTATGTCGATGATGATGGTTTTATTTTTATTACTGGACGAGTGAAGGACTATTTCAAAACCATCCAAGGGAAGTTTGTGGCGCCCCCGCCCATAGAGGGTTTGTTTGCCCATAATGTGCACGCCGAGCAACAGTGTCTTCTGGGACGGGGATTTTCTAAAACTGTCATGGTCACCGTACTCAGTGATGCAGCGGCGGCCTTAGAGAGTGCTGTAGTACAGACGTCCGTGCTCGATACCATTGCGTCGATAAATGCCGAGATTGAGAAGCATGCGCGAATCGGCGCAGTGATTATCTCAAAAGATCACTGGACGATTGAAAATGAAATTTTGACGCCGACTCTGAAGATTCGACGCGAGCGCGTTGAAGCAGTATTTGCTGAAAAGGCCGAACAATTGGCGCGTCAATCTGCTGAGCAAGGTGAGGTTCTGGTTCATTGGTTCGATAATTGTTAAGAGAAAAACGATCTTCGAATTGCTATTAAATAGGGGAGGGCGCTACACGGTGCAAACATGTCTTAATGTCAGAACGTTTTCTTTATCTGCTTTTCTTATGAGTATTTTGATGGGTTGTGGGGTGGAGCCAACTCCCATTCAAGTCAGTACTGGAAGTCAGGGAAATTCGGCACCGACACCTAGCACTCTTGCCATGAATCAGGGTGTAGCAGCGTCTCTTGATCTTAAAGACCCCCAAGATTTCAACGACGCAACGCGTGGCTTAATTGCCCGAGCCGAGGATCTGCAGGTAAATATGGCGGATGGCTCAGCGGTATGGAACCTCAGCGACTATGACTTTATTCATGGAGATGCGCCTGATAGCGTGAATCCCAGCCTGTGGCGACAAGAGCGATTGAATAATATTCATGGGCTATTTGAAGTCACTCAAGGCGTTTACCAGTTACGGGGCTTTGACCTTTCTAATATGAGTATTATTGAAGGCGAGCGTGGCTGGATTCTGGTAGACCCATTAACAACTAGGGAAACCGCGGCAGCCGCACTGGCCTTCGCTCGTCAGCAGTTGGGTTATCGGCCGGTGACAGCGGTTATTATCACCCATTCACACATCGACCACTTTGGCGGCGTACTCGCGGTTTTGGAAGAAAATGGCGACACCGAAATAATAGCGCCTCAAGGTTTTATGAGCGAGGCCACCAGCGAAAATGTTATTGCTGGAACGACAATGAGCCGTCGCTCAATGTTTATGTATGGCAGTCAGCTAGAGCGCTCTGCTTTTGGGCATGTAGGCTCGGGGCTGGGTAAGGGGCCCGCTTTTGGGAGTCCTGGGCTGGCAACCCCGACCCGGATAATTTCTCAAACGGGGGAAAAGGCGAGGATTGATGGCATTAACTTTATCTTTCAGAACGCTGCTGGCTCGGAAGCACCCGCAGAGCTAACTTTTTATTTGCCTGAAAAAAAGGCGTTTTGCGGTGCGGAAGTTGTGTCGCGCAATATGCATAACCTATATACGTTGCGGGGAGCCCACGTTCGGGACGCGCGTAAATGGAGTTACTACATTAATGAGGCTATAGAGATTTTTCCTGAGATGGAGGTCTATTTTGCCAGCCATCACTGGCCGATGTGGGGCAATGACGGCATTGTAGATTTTCTCAAAAAGCAGCGAGACGGTTACCGGTACATTCATGATCAAACTTTACGTCTAGCCTCTCAGGGACATACTCCTGGTGAGATTGCCGAGACCATACGGCTTCCTACTGCACTGCGAAACAGTTTTGCTAATCGTGGTTATTACGGAACGTTGAAGCATAATTCTCGCGCTGTATACCAACGCTATTTCGGCTGGTACGACGGCAATCCTGCAAGTTTAGATCCACTGCCTGAGGTTGAGTCCTCAAAGCGGTACGTCGCGGCGATGGGTGGTAGCGACGGCGTGATGGCAACCGCGAAGTCTGCGTTTGATAGTGGTGAGTACCGCTGGGTTGCTGAGCTTCTCAATCACTTGGTGTTCGCTGAGCCCAATCATACAGAGGCAAAGATGCTGTTGGCGCAAAGTTATGACCAGCTGGGGTATCAGGCTGAGTCAGGTCCTTGGCGTGATGTGTATTTGACGGGCGCTCTAGAGCTTCGAAGAGGTCCGCCCTCACAGGGCCTAGGCATTGCTAATGCCGTCGATTTGATACGACAAACGCCAATCAGTGAATTTATGCAGCTTATTGCTGTCATGCTTAACGGTGAAAAAGCGGATGGCGAATCTTATGTGTTCAATTTCACCTTCACCGATTTGGCTGAGACCTATATTTTAAGTCTCGAAAATGCGGTGTTGCACCAGCGCAATGGTGAACCTGCGATAAATGCTAATGCGACATTGCGCATTACCCACGAACTGTTTATCAGCATGCTGGTGGGACAGGCCGGCATTAAAGAGACATTGTTTTCTGATGATATTTCTATTGAAGGATCACGGCTGGATTTGCTGCAGTTTTTTGCCATGCTCGATCCCCCCGATGATGTCTTCAACATTGTGACGCCCTAGGAGGAAGTCGCGGTGCGTGGCTAGCCTTGGCGTTGTGGGGCAGCTAGTAGGGCGTCACCGGTTTATTATGAGCTTTAGGTAAAGTTGGTCAGCTTCCTATGGGTTTGCACGTAGGTTGCAAACCCAGGTTGAAGCTCGCGGGCTTTCCCCCGTGCCCCAGGCAGCCTTACAGCGGTTTTTTCGGGTTCTTTGGCTTTAGTTTTGGTTTGGCTTTCGATTTAGCTTTGGGCTGCGCCTTAAAAATAGGTTTTTTGGTCCCCTTGGGTTTGGCTGCAGTAGCGGTGGTAGCCCGTTTAGGTGGTGTTTTTCGTTTTGCCTTGGGCTTTCTCGGAGTGAGCGCTTTGATTTTTTCTGGTGGGAGCAATCCTGCTGCGTCCTCAAGTGCGACCAAAGCCTCTTCCATGTAGTCAATAAAACGTTGCACTTGGGGCACCGATTTACGACAGGCAACAATCCCAAAATCTACATTCTGGTCGTAGGTAATTAACGTAATGTTCATGGCCATGCCATCGGTAACAATGGAAACTGGATAAGATCCATCCATGCGCGCACCGTTCCAATACATCGTTTCACGGATGCCCGGTACATTTGAAATGGCGACGTTGTATGGCGGCAACCGCGCCATAAGACCCAAGGGTAACAGCAGCATGGTCGGCGCCTGCAATACGGCGCTCACCAATTCTATTTCTTTGGGTGACATGCCAGCGTAGAAGGCCTTGCCGGCACGAACCGAAGCTATAATGGCCTGAATGCGTCTCGCGGGATCGGCGACGTCGGTGGCTAAATTGGCGCTAATGGCTGCGATCGCATTGCCCGACTCGAGGTCGCCCTCTCTACGTAATGACACGGGAACCATCGATTTCAAAGGCTGTTCTGGGAGTTCTGCGTGGGTTTTAAGGTATTGGCGCAGTGCACCTGAGCACATAGCAAGCACCGCATCGTTGAAGGTGCCACCAAACGCCTTACCGATAGCCTCAATTCGAGAGAACGGCCATGACTGAGCAACAAAACGTCGTGCGCCATGAATTGAGTGGTTTAGCGAACTTATGGGCACTTGCTGATGCGGCAGGCTTAATGCCCCGCCTCGACCGGCCCAAGTTTTGGAGAAGGCCGATAACGCTCTAGCTAGATTGGTGCTGCTATCAAAGGTGGACTTTAGTACGTCAGCGACGTTACGCAACTCCTCATCTGTATGAGGCATTTGTTTTCCCGAACGCAGCGCATTTTTGTAGCGTTGCCAGGACTGAAGGGATAGCGGTGATTCTTCTAAGACATGATCGGGATCGGTAGATAGCATGCTTCGAGAGATGTGTATTGAGCGAGCTCCATCAACCGCTGCGTGATGGGTTTTCGTGTAAACCGCAAATTGCCGATTTTGCAGTCCCTCAATGACGTGCATTTCCCAAAGAGGTCGGCTGCGCTCGAGTAGTGTGCCGTGCAGGCGGGATGTGAGATTAAATAGCTCTCGGAAACGACCGGGTTTGGGCAGTGCCGAATGTCGGACATGGTAATCCATATCCATAGCGGCATCGGGTTCCCAGTAAGATGAGCCTGCTAAACCAAGACGGCCCAAACGCAACCGATCACCAAAGGGCGGCAGAAGAGCTTGGGCGTTGCGGACGTTACCCGCCAGATCGTGCAGAAATTGCTGCTCATCGGCACCATCAGGGAGGGTATATAGCCCAAGGCTAGCAACATGCATGGGTGTTTCGCGATTCTCTGAGGTCAGGAATCCTTTGTCGACAAGACTGAGTTTTTTCATGGCTTAAAATTAGACTGAGACATTTGTCTCTTAAGTTACGTGAATTCTCGAGTGTTTGGATCTGATTGGGCATTTTAGCATTGCTATCCAATGCAGGGTGTATATCGTTATTGGTAGTTTGAAGTGAACCTAGCAACGCTGGCTATTTCTCTTTTAAAGCAAATGAGGTCTTAAATTTATGTCAGAGCGCTACGTAGACGCCAACGGCATTTGTCTAGCCTACGACGATTTTGGCAATGCTAATGATCCAGCAATTTTGCTGATTATGGGTATGGCTACCCAGATGACCGCTTGGCCCTTGTCATTTTGTCAGGGCTTGGCGGATCGTGGTTTTTATGTCGTTCGCTTCGATAACAGAGATGTTGGGCTATCAGAAAAAATGCTGGCCGCTTACATACCCAGTACGCTGAGCATGATGTTGAAAGCGGCGCTCAATCGGCCACTCAAGGTCTCTTATAAATTAGGTGACATGGCTAACGACGCGATTGGACTGATGGATGCACTCAATTTAGATCAGGCTCACGTCGTTGGGGTTTCTATGGGTGGCATGATTTCTCAGATACTGGCAGCAAAGCATCCCGCGCGGGTGCTTTCGCTGACATCAATCATGTCATCAAGTGGCGATCCAAATTTACCTCGGGCGAGAAAGCAGGTGACGCGGGCGCTGTTAAAGCGTTACCTAGGATTTGTAAAACCAAGCCTAGAGAGCACGATGGATTTCCAGAGATTAATAGGCAGCCCCGGTTTTCCTCAAGATGATGGCGAGCTCGAGGAAAAGGTAACAGCGGCATTTCAGCGCAGTTTTTATCCTCCGGGTTTCGCTAGGCACATGGCGGCTATTATGGCTAGCGGTAGCCGCGTTGATCTTTTAAAGACAATTACAGCACCGAGCTTAGTTATTCATGGTCGTGATGACGTACTTGTGCCTGTAGCCTGTGGTATCGATACAGCAAAGCAAATTCCCAGTGCCCGATTGGAAATTATTGAGGGCATGGGTCACAACTTGCCGGAATCATTAGTCCCTATATTGATGGAATTAACGGCTGGACATGTCTCGGCTGTGACATCGGCTTTGAGTCCGTCAGCGGCGAGTGGCGCAGCATAGCGCAGCCGCTAATTGTTAACTGACTGGCATCACTGACGTGTCGATAGCATAACGCGCGGCTTCAGTGTTGCTGTGGTGAGTTGCCATCAATAGAAGAGCCCATCTTCAATCGAGAGCTCTTTGCTAAAACAAGAGGGTTATAGCCTTGCATGCCCTAAATCCAATCGCGCCGTAAATGATTGGCTTAGGGCAACCCTGAACAATTAGCTCGCGGGGGCTGATGCTGTAGCCACAACTAACCAAGCATCTCCTTGCTTCTGAATGACATGCAGACTTGCGTGAGGATCTGAGCCTGCGGCCGTGTGAACCATCACTGCGATATCGTCGCTGAGAAATTTTACCTGGTAGCCACTAACAACGTATTCCTCGCCGACATTTGCGTTAGCCGCGGCGTCAGCAACTAAGTTACCAAAATTAACAACCCCAGTTGGCCCTATGCCAATGACGTCCTCGGAAACATAGCCCGCCGGCCCGCCGGCCATTCCCCACTGTTTGTCCATGGCAATTAAGTCGTCCGAGACGTCAGCGAGGCTGAAAGATGAAAGTAAGGTAAAAACAGGTATTGATATTAGTTTTGTAATGTTCATAAGTTCTCCAGGGGACCTTGGTTAGTTGTTTTTTTAAGGACGCTCGAACATTACTGCACAAATTGAACTAAGTGGCTACTGATATTGTTGGGA
>UPTG01000637.1_pt1 | contig 28286 bp, 17 predicted proteins | sample 2160121 | NCBI WGS metagenome assembly UPTG01 (sample SAMN06266255, study PRJEB28933) | marine metagenome | isolation source: Columbia River Estuary | place: USA:Columbia River Estuary, USA | collected 2014-07-27
AAGCCTAAAATTTGTTGTGGGAATTGGACTTGTTTCCTATAGTGCTTATTTGTGGCATCAACCTGTATTTGCTATAACGAGGCATTTTGTCATCCATCCCGGACAAATCTCTACTATATTAATAAGCATAGCAATTAGCCTCTCTTTTTTGTTGGCACTGATTAGTTTTCATCTCATCGAAAAACCATTTCGTTCTGGTAGATTCCCTCTCCTCTGGCTTTCATTTCCCTTAGTAATTCTTATTTTCCTTGGAATATTTACTAAAGAGTTTTCATCCCTTGGCATAAATCCTAGAACCGAGTCCTTTTCCAATACTGTTCGTGATCTTGCTCGGACTAATTATGACTCACATCGCAATAATGCCGGTTATGATTTTGGACTTTTGAATAAAGAAAATATTGATCTCTTGTTGCTTGGAGATTCCCATGCTCGAATGCTGATTCCTAATGTATCCGAGCACCTTGAAGCTAGAGGTTGGAGAGGCTTTCATCCTTATAATAAAGAAACTAAACCAAACTTTTTAGCAATAAACCAGGGAACCACAGGGCAATTCCTCTCCACCTGGTTGGTAGAAATTGAAGAATTAGCAAAAAACGCAAAGGCCATTGTTTTGTCTTTCAGAAACTCTCGTTCCCATAACAATTACTTTTACAATACCATTAACCCCGAACAATCAGACAATTTCTTCAATATTTTGGAGCAGAGAATTTTGCAAATTACAAAGTTAACTCCCAAATTAATAATTGTCGGCCCTGTGCCCGAAACTCCATTTTGGGGACCTAATTATGGAAGAACTTTTTTGCAAAATGATTTCAAAATTTCTAGTAGCATGGAGGGTTTTAAGAAATTACAGCAAAAATATTTAAATTTCCTTCAGAAAATTGATGAAAAGAATCAATCCATAAGTGTTGTTTTTCCACACACTTTTCTTGCTACAAACAATCATTTATTGAAATGGGTAGGCAATCAAGATAACAAGGAGGAGGCTTTGCCTTTGTATTATGATGATGACCATTTAAATTCTCTAGGTTCAATCAAACTGGTAAGTGATATCTTTGAGCACTTAGAATGAGAAAAACATTAACTGTTTAAGTAATCAATTTACACAGATGATAAACCTTCCTAAAATCGAACTGGATCATAACTCCCAATCTATAAATCTCCAATAAACCTTATGAAATTATCCTTGCCCATCCTCCTTATATTTACATCTCTCATGCTCACTTTTTCGCTGAAGGCAGGTAAGGGTATTGAGGAAGTACTTTTTACCTGGACGGATTCACCGTCTACCACGCTGAATGTGATTTGGTTAGTGAAGCATAAAGACCCAACTCTTTTTCTTTGGGGGAAAACGGACGATAAAGTACCTGGGACAGCAGAGGTGAAAAGACATTCATTTTACAAAGGGTCGGAATTGGAGGTTTGTCAGGTTCAACTTACAGGTTTGAGTCCAGATACTGGATATCGGGTATTTTTGGGAGACAAGGAATTTCGTGCTCGAACCCTTCCAGCAAAACGACCGGATTGCATCAGTTTTGTAACGGGTGGGGATATGATGCATTCTCCCGAATTTCACAAGGATGGGGTAAAGGCGATGGCTTCCCGTTCCCCCAGTTTTGCATTACTCGGTGGAGATTTGGCTTATGCAAATGGCAAGTCGTGGGAGCGGTGGCTCGATTGGGTTGAGGAATACGCAGACCATGCGGTGACTAAGGACGGGTATTCCATACCTTTTGTGGTAGCGATTGGAAACCATGAGGTAAATGGCGGGTATGGAAAAACTCCTAAGGAAGCACCTATGTTTTACAACTTATTTCCATTTCCACAAAAACTGAAATCCTATTATACCATCGATCTATACGAAGATTTATCTGTGGTAATACTCGACTCCTCCCATACCTATTCCATTGAAAGTCAGGTCGAATTTTTAAAATCCTCACTCACTTCTCGCAAGGATCGTACCCACTTATTTGCACTCTATCATTTTCCCGCTTACGGAATCATGAAGGGCGGTTTGAATAGTCCCATCAGTAAAAGTATGAGAAAGCATTGGGTTCCTTTATTTGATGAGTTTGGTTTGGATGCCGCTTTTGAGAATGATCATCATGTTTACAAGCGTTCGAAACTTTTGAAGGGGGATAAAACAGACCCAGCAGGTACACTTTACATTGGCGACGGCGCCTGGGGAGTAAACACAAGAAAGCCTGGTGCTAAAGAGTATTGGTATGTTGAAAAATTCGAACCCACCCGCCATGTCATTGAAGTTGAGATCAAAGACAATGTACGCACTTACCGAGCGATCAATCACGATAAAAAAGTTTTTGACGAGTTCGTTGACAAGCGCGATGCGGACTAAAAATAAGTCAAAATTGTGTAATCTAGCCTTGTTCTTTTAGAGGCTATTTCAAATGATGAATGGTATGAAAAATCTATTCATTGCATTCATTCCATTATTTTTACTTGGTTCGTTATTTAGTCAACGCGAACAGCCAGAAGTCCGGACCTTGGATTCAAAATTTTCAAAGAGTACAAAATGTTTAAATCCTGAATACCTTTTATTCTCCGCAAAAGGGACGGGAGATAATAAACCTGCACTTCTAATTTATCTTCATGGAGCGGGTGGAGTGGGAAGCGATGTGAAGCGGTTACAGGGACAAGCTCGAGCATTGCTTGAGGGAATCAATCAGTTCAAAAAAGGGCCGTGTCACATTGTAGTTCCACAATGTTCGCGTACTCGAAAAGCGGGCGGGCGAGGAACCTGGGAAGCCAGTGACTTGAACCTGTTGCTTAAGGGACTGAGTTCAAGTTTGGAATTTGATTCAAAAAGAATTTACCTGACCGGAAATAGTATGGGTGGATACGGTTCCTGGACATGGGGCGGAAACAGTCCGCAGCATTTTGCGGCGATTGCGCCCGTGGTTGGAGGAATCGGTCCGGGTGGACCCAAGGATGTGACTACGGAACTGGACCAATGGGCAGCAAATTTGGCCAAGGTGCCAGTGTACGCATTCGCAGGAGCCAAAGATAAGGTGGTTCCCGCCGAGAGATCGGTTCGAATGGTCGATGCCATAAAAAAAGCCGGTGGCAAAATCGCTAAAATTAAAGTGTATGAAGATCAGGGGCACAATGCCCGGCAAGTAGTTTATTCAAGTAAGGAATTTTACGACTGGATGTTTGGCCAGAAAAGAAGGTAGACTGTAAGTGTAGCTCCATTGAAGAGCATCAAAACACTCGTATAGTTAGCCCTTAGAAGAATTAGTTTTCAGAAATTGATCGAGGCACTTTGTGGATTTTAAATCGGCGATCCAATGCTCGGGAATGGAGGAAATTCCATTGGCCGCACCCAAGAGCATGCCCAAGGCTAATCCACGGGCACAATTATCTCCGCCAGCCATGGCGTTTTCGATAAGTGCTGTTTCGGTATCACCCCCGTGTTTTATGGCTAAATAGAGAACGGCGGGGAGGGCGGATGAAATGGAACAGGCAGGTCCAAGTTTACCGATTGCATCCACGGCATTTTCCGAGAGCACACTGTCTGCTTTTTGGAGTGCCCACTCGGGTGCGGTTTCGTTGAGGGTATCAAGCAGGTTGGCTCCATGTATGAGTCGATAACCTGCCTTGGCGAGAAAGGTGGCAGATTCTTCGGCTTCTTTGGAACGATGGGTAAGCATGGTTTGTTCAACCGCCGCTTTCACCACTTCACTTTCGGAGGAACTTGAAAGGTATACAATAAGTGGGGCAATCCTAGCCGGGCCGGCAATTTCTACTGAATCGCTACCTCCTTGAGTCTTGTCAGTTTGATTTTGTACATTGGCCAAGGTAGCTTTGCTGGCACCATCTACATAATCATTGTAGTTGGGCCACATACCAAGCCAGTCCTCCATAAACACGGAAGGATCCCACATTTTTTCTCTTGAAAGAAATGTTAACAGGCAAAGGGACTGGTCTCCCACATGCCCCTGATCCCCCGCTTGCTTATGAGGATGGTAGGAATCAGCACCAGGTGCCTTGTAGTGAGTTACTCGGCCGTGTTTTTTTACCAGCTCTTGGGAGTCGTAGATCCAGTGTACACCAAGGGAAAGGGCGTCTGCACAGTAAGATCCAAACAGAAGTCCGGATTGTTTATTGGTTAAATCGTTCATGTAGGATGACCTGAAATTTTTATTTTAATGCGTGTTGGATGGAAAGTCGGTGTACCCTTCGGCAGTCGAGGAACTGTACCAAGTGGAAGGATCTGCATCTTCTGCAAGAGGGGAATTGGTAGCGAATCGTTCCACTAGGTCTGGGTTACTGATGAATGGACGCCCAAAGGCAATCATATCTGCGTGACCTTCGGATATGGCTTTTTCAGCAGTTTCTTCGGTGTATCCACAATTACCCATGATGGGTCCTTTGAAAACCGCCCGAAATTCTTGGAGGGTCATGGGTTCACCAAGCTCATGAAAGCCAAAAGCAAGACCATCCATAACATGTAAGTAAGATAATCCATATTGATTGAGTTGTTTGGCTGTGTAAGTGAACTGTTCACGATAATCAGGGGAACCCATATCATCAAATATTCCATTGGGTGACAGGCGGACGCCTATTCGATTGAAGGGAAAAACTTCTCCGACTGCCTGAACGACTTCATCGAGTAATCGATAACGGTTTTCAATACTTCCCCCATATTCATCCGTTCGATGATTTGTTTTGGACTGCAGAAATTGATCGAGTATGTACCCGTTGGCCGAGTGTATTTCGATACCATCGAAATCGGCAGCTTTTGCAAGTTCTGCACCTTTTCTGAACATCGCAATGATTTGTGGAATTTCTTCCAATTCAAGAGCTCTGGGAATCTCGTAGGGTTTACTGCCATCCGGAGTGTGTGTTTCGTTATTTTCCAAGCGAATGGCTGAGGGGGCTACTGGTTGCTGACCATTAATCAATAGACTGTGTGTTGCCCGGCCTGGATGCCAAAGTTGCAGAAATATTTTACCATCTTTTTTGTGAACTGCCTGAGTCGTTTTTTTCCAACCTTCGACATGCTCATTATTGTAAATACCAGGCATATTTATCCATGCAATTGCACTACTATCCACTCCAGTTGCTTCGGCAACGACCAATCCGGCTGATGTGCGCTGTCCGTAATATTCTGCCATTAATTCGGTTGGACAACCATCCGGAGTTGCTCGAGTTCGCGTCATCGGTGCGAGGATAACGCGGTTCTTTAATGGTAGATCCCCAATTTGGGTGGGTGTTAAAAGTTGTTTAGTCATTAAGGGTATTTAAACAAAAGTTCCTGATTATACAATCGTATGCAGTATTTTGTATAAAAAGAGTGTTTTCGGGGTCACCCTGCGACTTTCGATTGTAAAAAGAACTTTGTCTTTTTCGTAAGAAAAGAAATAATGGATATATATATAGTTTATGAAAAGTCCCACATTCCACCTCACCTTTTTGTCCCTGTTTTTCAGTTTTGTTTTTTCCTCCGCTTTTGTTCAAGCAGATCATCATGTCAAGGGCTCTGCTCCTCTTTTGCATTCAGGAGACCGTGTAGCTCTTGTGGGTGGCGGGTTAATCGAGCGGGCTCGCTTAAATGGATATCTCGAAAGTGCTCTGACTTTGGGGGCAGGACCGAAGGTGAGTGGGCTCAAATTTCGAAACCTCGGTTGGAGTGGAGACACGGTCTTTAATGATGCCCGTTCTTACTTTGGAAAACCCAAAGAGGGGAGGGAGAGGCTGAAGAAAATAATTGCCGAATGGAAGCCCAGCGTGGTTTTGCTCAATTATGGTGCGGAAGTCGCTTTGTCAAGTGGTCGGGCATGGACGGACGAATCCACGGCGAGCAAGCGTTCCGCTGGGAGTTGGGATGAAAGTGTAGCGGTTTTTCTGGAAGGATATGGAAAAATGCTTGAAGAAATAAGAAAGGAGGCTGGTGATGATTTAAGGGAAATCGTTATAGTCGCCCCGCCACCGTTCGAAAACCTAGGGAGTCCACTGCCTGACCATCAGGAAAATAATCGAAGACTTGCCAAGGTTCGGGACGCTCTTCAAATTTTCGCGAAGAAAAGAAATGTTCATTTCGTTGATCTTTTCGGGGCAATGGGGGGAGATAAATTGGAAAAAGAAGTTTCCACTAAAGCGTTTACTCATGACGGGCTCCATTTCACGAAGCATGGATACCGTGAGCTGTCTTCCCAACTTGTTCTGGGCTTGGGATATGAAGCAATCCAGTCAGATACTCGGACTGAAAATTTGAGGAAAGGTATCATCGAGAAAAATCGCTTATTTTTTCATCGTTGGAGACCAGCTAACGAAACCTATCTGTACTTATTTAGAAAACATGAACAGGGGAATAATGCGAAAGAAATTCCTCAGTTTGATCCCATTATTGAAGGACGGGAGAAAGAGATTGAAGCGATCCGAAGTCAATTGCTCAATGGTTCCCAAGGATAATCTAATTACCACTATTTTAATTCATGAAAATTTTCACTTTTTACTTTTTACTTTTTTTCACCCCATTTACGATTACCTTTGGCCAACGGGGACTCACCAAAATTCCTGATACTTCGATTCAGGCTCAATTAGATTCATTTGTTTTACCCGAGGGTGCAAAAATTAATCTATTTGCCAGTGAGCCGGTTGTGCGAAATCCGATTCATATGAATTGGGACTCAATGGGCCGGTTATGGGTGGTCGGTAGTCCGCTGTATCCTCATATAAAACCTGGCGAGGAAGAGTCCGACCAGTTGGTTATACTAGAAGACACCAATGGAGACGGGGTTGCGGATAAACATACTGTTTTTGCAGATGATCTGCATATTCCAACTGGCGTGCTTCCCGGGGACGGAGGAGTCTATGTGGCTAACAGCAATGATGTATTGTTTTTGAAAGATACCAATGGCGATGGGAAAGCAGATCATCGTGAAGTTATCCTTTCCGGGTTTGGAACCGAGGATACTCATCATATCGTACATACTTTTAGGTGGGGACCAGAAGGAATGATGTGGCTCAATCAGTCGATTTATATTCATACCCATCTCGATACTCCTTATGGAATACGCAGACTACTCGGTGGCGGAATGTGGCATTATCGTCCCGAGACCAGGCGTTCAGAGGTCTTCATGAAGGGTCTGGTGAACCCATGGGGGCATGCATTTGATGAATGGGGCCAAAGCTTCATGACGGATGGAGCCGGTGGACAGGGAATTAATTTTGTTTACCCACGATCAGTTTTTGTGGCTTCTCCCGGTGCTTCCCGGAAATTACAGGGACTGAACCCTGGACAGCCCAAGCTATGTGGGCTTGAAGTCTTATCGGGTAGTCATATTCCTGAACATTGGCGTGGTGCACTGGCTTCTCCTGATTTTCGTGGTCATCGAATTAAAACTTTTAGATTGAGTGATAAAGGAAGTGCTTTTGAATCGAGAGAATATAAGGAATTACTGGCATCAAAGCATGGTGCCTTTCGCCCGATCGATGTGAAAATGGGCCCAGACGGAGCAATCTATGTTGCCGATTTATACAATCCTATCATCCAGCATGGTGAAGTTGATTTTCGTGATCCCAGGCGTGATCACAAGCATGGACGAATCTGGCGGATTAGTTTTCCGGAAAATCCTCCGGCACCCTTTACGAGGCCTTCCGAAATGAATTCCTTGGCTTTAGCAGAGGCGTTGCTTTTTTCCAAAGAGAATATTGTCAGGGAGTTGGCCACTGCTGAATTACGAACCCGCAAGCCTGATCAAATGTTGTCGGCACTAAATTCCTTTCCATTGAAGGATGATATTCATCTACTTCGACGAGTCTGGGCAACCCAGGCTTTAAATCAATTGGATATTGGGTTGGCTAAACAATTGACCCAATCGAAATCACATAAGGCTAGGGCGGCCGGACTGCGTGCCATTTATTACGACGCATCCAATAAAAAATACAAAAACCTACTTCCCATTGCTGAAGAGGCTGTCTCAGATCCATCTCCACATGTTCGTCTATGGGGGGTGAGTTTGTTGGCTCAACTGGACTCCCCAAAAACTGTAGCAATTGCATTACGTGCATTGGAGGGAGTGGAGGTCGATGACTTTCTGGACTTTGCCGTATGGTCAATATGTAGAGAGCATCGTGACCGGTGGGTTAATGAGATGAAATCCAAAGGAGAAAATCCATTTGCCAATCTTTCACAACTCCTTTTTGCATCTTCTGCAATTGGTGAACCGATGGGAGCAGATCAGATATTGGCTTCGGTTGAAAGCGGCAAAATTAAGGATGATCGAAAGATCTGGGAGGTGGCAAACTGGATGGCCAATGAAGGTTCTCCCAATCACTTGGAAAAGCTTCTGGATTTGGCAGCGAAATCGATGTCGGTGTCCCGACAGCATGCTTATTTGAACGCTCTGTTGAATGCCAAAAAGATTCGAAAAATAAATCCGTCCGGTGACCTGCAAAGAGTGATTCAATTTTTGGAAAGTGAGAATGATACTATTTGGAGCACAGCGACTCAATTGGCTGGTTTGTGGAAACTCGAAGTTGCCCGGCCAAGGTTGGAACAGATTTTGAAAAACAAGCAATCTAAACAGCAAAGGAAAAATGCGGCGATAGACTCTTTGATTGCTATGGGGGGAGAAAAGACCCGTCAGTTTTTCGATCAGCAAATAGTAGACGAGCAGAATACATACGAACAAAAAATTACACTGATCAAAGGTCAGCTTAAGCTTCAGCCAAATTTAGCCGCTAAGCGGGCAATCAACTTGCTTCAGAATATACCGAACACCCAAGATTCTGGCAGTGTTTTTGCGGCCTTTATTGGAAATCGCGGAGCAACCCAGGCTTTGACTAATGAACTTAAGGGTAAAAAGCTTTCACAGAATGTGGCCCTAAAGGGGATGCAACTGGCGGAGAGTTCACCCACCCGACCAAAGGCTTTAATTGCCGTTTTGCAAAAGGCTGGTGGTTTGAAGGCTATGAAGATGAGCCTTTCAAAGGACGAAATGATTACGATGATCGAACGCGTAAATAAGCATGGAAGTGCGACGCGCGGGGAAAGCGTGTATCGAAGAGAAAATTTACAATGTGTTGCCTGCCATGCGATTGGCGAGGTGGGGGGAGTGATTGGGCCTAACCTTGTCTCCATTGGAGCAAGTGCACCAGTGGACTATCTGATTGAATCTCTACTGGAGCCCAGCAAAAAGATTAAAGAGGGGTACCATACCAATTTGGTAACTCTTAAGAATGGAGATTCTTTTGCAGGTGGAATTTTGAGCGAGACAGACAGTGAATTGGTCATCCGTGATTTAACCGGGAGGCATAACCGGATCGCAAAAGCCGATATCGGTAGCCAAATTATTTCTCCGGTTTCCCTGATGCCTGTTGGATTAACCACCCAGTTGAGAGAAGATGAGTTTGTTGATTTGGTCCGATTCATGTACGAACTGGGGAAGGAAGGGAAATACAAAACCGGAACCAATCGTTTTGCCCGGCAGTGGGAGGTTTTACCGGCAGGTTCTCCAAACCCCGGAACGATACACCATTATGGAGCAGAAATGTTTACGCAGGAATTTAGCGGATACAAGTGGGAGCCATTTTATTCGATGGTAGGTGGTGGAATTCCAGTGGACGAAGTGCCTGTGGCATTGCAAAGGAGGGCAGATAAGTATCAGGTAATGCGTACACACATCGAAGTTACAAAACCTGGAAAGCATAAGATGCGCTTGCAGGGAAACCTAAGCCAAATGAGTTTGTTTCTTGGTAGCGAAGAGATAGATTTTCCACCTAATGGAGATGGGACAGACCTTTTCGTTAATTGTAAAAAGGTGGGTAAGCAGGAGATCTTACTGGTTTTAAAGGGAGCGGGTTCAAAAAATCAGTTTTCACTCGAGGCATTGTCCGAGGATATGAACATGATCAAAACATTTTAGTTTCCATGAGTAGGAATCTAAAACTTGTATCCAGTCTTACCTTTCTCTTCTATAACCTATGCCTTGCTGACCCTTTAATTGTGGCCCATCGTGGTTCCTCTTTTGAGGCTCCTGAAAATACGTTACCCGCTTTTCGTTTAGCGTGGGAGCAGGGAGCAGATGCGATTGAGGGGGATTTTCTTTTAACCAAAGACGGTCAAATTGTCTGTATTCACGATGCATCCACGAAGCGACTGGCCGACAAAAATTTGGTTGTATCGAAATCCACCTTTGAGGAACTTCGTGCCTTGGATGTTGGAGCATGGAAGCACACCAAATTTAAAGGAACGAAGATCCCTACGATCTCTGAAGTTTTTGCCACTATTCCAAAAGGCAAAAAAATATTCGTGGAGGTAAAATGTGGACCTGAGATCGTACCTTTTCTAGTCAAAGAAATAAGGAAAGCCAATTTGGAGACTGATCAGGTTAGGTTGATTTGTTTCAATACAAAAGTGATTAAATCTTTCAAGGAAAATATGCCTAATCACAAGGCTTATTGGCTTTCTGGATTTAACAAGAAGAACGGATCCTGGAAACCTTCCGTGGATCAAGTCATTACGACCCTGAAAAGTTGCCAAGCTGATGGACTGGATTCTCAATATACAATTCCCCCTGAATTCTCAAAATCGGTTATCAAAGCTGGCTTTGAATGGCATGCATGGACGATCAATGATGCTCAGACGGCGCAAAGGCTAGCGAAGAGGGGGATTGACTCAATTACCACGGATCGCCCTAAACTTATTGGTTTAGGCTTTAGGAGATAGCCTCCGCGCAGATTTTAAATCACCAATCTTTGTATTTCTTGATTGGTATTAAAACTAATTCGATTTGAATAGATGTAATTATGACAAAAGGAATTAATCACACATTTCTAAATTTAGTGTCCCCAGGGCTTTTCCTGTTCTGCACTGCTTGGTTTTTGATTTTGCAAATGAGTGCTCCTTTGCTGATAGGGGTCAGTTACAAATCTGCACTTCGTAATGATATCACCCGTCCATTTGTAGGGAAAGATTTTTGGCCTAATCCACAGATGGATTGGCAATTAAAGAATGGGAGAATGGAAGTAATGATTAGCAAGACTGGGAAAACCCACGACATTCATCTTCTTACCCATCAATTAAAACCCCAGGAAGGTAGTTTTTCTCAATCTGTCCGTTTAAGTTTTGAGAAAATAAATCCCCGAAAAGTTAAGCGGGCCGGGTTTAAATTTGGAATTGTCGGAGCGATGCCCGAAGAATATAGGTCAAATTTATTTCTAAGCTCAGGCTATATGGTTGGCGTAACATCTGAGGGTAAACTCTTTGGACCGGGAATTGAAAGTAAAACCGCCTTGCCGAAATCCGCTTTGGAGGATCTTCGATTAACCCTGAAGGTAGAGCATAAGGGTGGTAATTGTGATTATGTCTTAGAGGTGAGCAACCCGAGTATGGAGGTCAAAAGTGCAGCAGTTATGTCTATAAAGAAAACCGCGCGTTTGAGAAAAGGATTACTTGGAAACCTTGCCCTGTTTGCCGACTACTCTCAGAAGAATCATGCTGTTTCTGTTCCAGCAGATAATAAGGAATTTCAAACAGATGTTACTTTTCAGGATTGGCAAATCTCAGGAAATAAAGTGAAGCAGAAACTGGATCAAACTTTTGGACCTATTCTTTGGACTCAATATACATTGCATCGTGGCGTCATGAAAATGACGGCACAGATTTCTCCCATGGGTAGAATGAACAGAGAAAAGGTACACCTCGAACTTTTGAAAGAGGGAAAGTGGAAAAGGGTGCAGAGTTCTGCGATTCATGAATATGCAAGTACGGCTCATTTTCGAATGGAAAACTGGAACGATCAGCAGCCAGTTCCTTTCAGGGTGGTTTTGAAAGATGGAAATGAAATGGCAGAATGGAAAGGAACGATCCGTAAAGATCCGAAAAATAAAAAGACTATCAAATTAGCGGCTTTGTCCTGTATGAAAGACGGAGCATTTCCCAATCAATATTTACAGCAAAATATTTTGGCCCAAAACCCGGATATTTTATTTTTTGCCGGCGATCAACTTTATGAGAGCAATGGAGGGTATGGGATTGTCCGGGCATCCAAGATCGAAGATGTGGCAAGGGCTTCTTTAAACTACCTTCCAAAATATTGGATATTTGGGTGGAGCTTTCGGGATGCGATGAAAGATCGCCCTTCCATCGTAATTCCTGATGATCATGATGTATATCATGGAAATATTTGGGGGTTAGGAGGAGGCCCGGTTCCAGAAGGGGGAAGTAAAAATAGTGATGGTGGATACGCTATGCATCCAGAATGGGTAAGGATGGTGGAACGTACCCAAGTTTCTAATTTGCCTGATCCGTATGACCCAACACCAGTACTCCAGGATATCGGGGTTTATTACACTGATTTTAATTATGGTGGAATCAGTATGGCTGTTTTGGAAGATCGAAAATTTAAATCCGGTCCATCCGAGGCAGTTGATAAAAAAACGAATAAGGGACGGGTGGACCATGTTCGAGACCCGAACATGGATCCTAAAGTATTGGATAAACCAGGTTTGAGCCTGTTGGGGAAAAGGCAGGAGGAATTTTTAGAAAAGTGGGCAGGGGATTACCGTGATGCATCGATGAAGGCGATTCTTTCCCAGTCTCCATTCTGTGCCGTTGCCACACATCATGGGGGTGGAAAGGACAGCAATATTTTAATCGCGGATCTTGATTCTAATGGGTGGCCGCAATCCGGCCGAAACCGAGCGATTGAATTAGCGAGGAAAGCACATGCGGTTATGATTCACGGAGACCAGCATCTTGCGACCGTTGTTCATCATGGCATCGATAATTGGAACGATTCCGGATTTTCTTTTGCGGGTGCAGGGATTTTTAATGGATATCCCAGGTTGTGGGCACCGAGGGAAGTTGGTAAAAATCAACGACCCAATTCACCTGACTATACGGGGGAATTTCTTGATGGCTTTCATAATAAGATCAATGTCTGGGCTGCGGCAAATCGCGTGGATAAGCAATACCCTGATCAAATCAAAGATGGTCCTTTAAGCATGCTTGATAAGTTAAATAATACCGCCTCTGGATATGGGATTGTTAAATTTCACAAGGAACAACAAAAAATCACGATGGAAAGCTGGCCTATTTATGAAAATATGACCCCAGATATTGCCAGTTATGAAACGCATAATGGTTGGCCAGTTACGGTTTCCGTAGACCAGCAATATAATCGGAAACCACTCGGTTTTCTGGCTCCCGTCAAGATAAAGAAGGAGAGTTTAATTGTTCGTGTGCGGAAAGAACCATCTGGTGAATTGGTTTATGCTCGGCGAGTGACAACGGGTACATACCGTCCTAAAGTTTTTGAGATGGGTACTTATCGAGTTGAAGTGGGGGAGCCTGGAAACTGGAAAACCTTTAAGAATCAAAAGATTCAAAACTAAGAGCGTGAAATAATGAAATTAATTTGCTTACTCGTTTTCTCTTTTTCCTCCTTCCTTACCTATGGGCACCGCCTTGAATATGAGCCAGTGGAATTTTTGGTTGGTTCCTCAAAATGTTTTGTATTGGATGCTAATTCTAGTAATCAAAATAAACCATGGGTGTGGTTTGCCCCGACTTTACCTCGTCATCCCGATCCATCGCACAGCTGGTATATCGATAAACTTATTGAAAGGGGAATTAGTTTTGCCGGTTGTGACCAGGGAGAAGTGCGTGGTTCCCCTAAAAGCGTGGACCGTTTTACAAATTTTTATATGGAAATGGTCGATCGTGGATATTCAAAACAACCCGTATTGCTGGGGCAAAGCCGAGGTGGATTTATGATGCTAAGTTGGGCGGTCAAGAATCCAAAAAAGGTAAAAGCCTTTGCAGGAATTTATCCGGTTTTGAATTTAAGGAGTTGGCCGATTACGCGAAATTTAAGTACCACTTTAGCCGATTTCGAAATAGATCAAGATACCTTTTTAAAAACGGTTGATCTCCATAACCCGATCCATCAACTAGAAGCGTTAGCGCGAGCAAAAGTGCCTTTTTATATGGTGCACGGAGATTCCGACCGGATCGTTCCACTCGAAGAGAATACTCAGATCGTGATCAATCGGTATACTAAGTTAGGCGGAGAAGCTGAAGTAAAGGTCGTGCCGGGAAAGGGGCACCAAGTGGTCGACGATTTTTTTAAATCAAAAGAATTGATTGAATTTATAATTCAACAATCGACTAACTAAGAGGAATAGGATTTTGGATAGCGTTTGATATGTTTATAGACAATTAACTAGATTATACATTTACTAAAATACTTATGAAAAAACAAAAATTACTCGTTCTTCCAATCATTCTATTGTTAAGTTTCTCTAGTTTTTCACTCTTTGGTGGCAAAGCAATGAATTTATTATCACCCAAGCATATTAGTCTGAATAAAAACTGGACTCTCACCAATGGGATTCTTACCCCCTCCAAAACACCGGGTGGAATAATTTGGTCAAAGGGTAAGTTTAGCGACTTTACAATTTCCCTGGAATATAAGACTTCTGAAAATGCAAACAGTGGATTGTTTTTTCGTACAGACCCGAAAAATGCTGTGCAGGGAGGATTTGAAATTCAGATTGCTTCTCCAGGGCTTTACAGTGGTAAGCACATCGTCGGATCCCTCTACGATGCAAAGGAAGCAAAAGTTGCCGCTGGCAAGCCGGATGGGGAATGGAATAAGATGGAACTGACATGCAAGGGATCCAGTATACAGGCAAAAGTGAATGGGAAAAAAGTAATCGATGTAAATATTGATGACTGGAAAGAACCCAACAAAAACCCAGACGGTTCGAAAAATAAGTTTAAGACTGCATTGAAGGATCTTCCGAAGAATGGACACTTCGGACTTCAGTATCATGGTCAGCCCGTTTGGTTTCGTTCTATAAAAATTAGCTCTTTGGAGTAATTTTTCTAGTATTGAACAAAAATTGGATCATTTCGTTTTGTACTATTACTGAGTGCGTGATTAGCCAAAGCTAATAGTGAGAAATAGATTTTGCTTCTATTTGGGGTCAAAGTGTTACTTGGCTCAGAATAATCGGTATAATGAAGTTGGTTTCACTCGGGATTAATTCCAAGGAGTTGTTCACAATTCTTTAAATTAGATTGTGTTTAAGGGTAAATAGAACAGAATTTGGATTTATTCACTTTGATGAACAATCATCTTTTATTAAAACTTAAACAATAAGGAATTAAAATGGCAGAACCAAAAGGACTTAACAAACCAGTAAAATTAAAAAGCGACTTAGCCTCATTCTTGGGTGATACTGAACTTCCCCGTACGGAAATTACACAGAAGCTTTGGGCTTACATTAAATCAAACAAACTCCAAACGAAAACCGAAAATGGGAAGCCTGAAAACGCAGGTAAATTCATCGTTGCGGATGCAAAACTTTTGACTGTTTTCAAGAACACTAATGCGACAAGCAAGAGTGGTAAGGTAACAGATTTAAGAAATTTAAAAGAAGGTGAAACCATTAATATGATGCAAATGGCGTCTGTTGTTGGAGCCAATATTGAGTAATTCAATTTTAAAATTCTGAACCGCTTAAATTGGGTTCAATCAAGCACACTTACTTTCGAGTAAGTGTGCTTTTTTATTTTATGTTGTACATGTATTGAAATTCTAAAAGATGATTTTCCATAAACAAGCCTATCATGAATAATGAACATCGAAAAAGAATAGTTCTTGGAATTACTGTAATTAATCTTTCCATTTTTTTAATTTCTGCCTGTTTCTTAACCGATCAGGGTTCCTTTAGCTACAGTACTGGAAACGACTTTGATTATTTCACGAGCAAGATTTTCTCGAGAATAGGTTGGGATTTTCCTTTAATGATCGTGACTTGCTCTAGTCTATGTTCTCTTGGAATATACATGATTACAGTAAAGCCGGATAAGAAATAGTCATCATTAAGATCAGTCATGATCTGAACTTTCCAGAATTAATGATCATAATAATCTTGGAAATATTTATTAAAATTGTTTTCTATTTTAAAAAATGAAAAGTATCATTTTATTACTCTCCTTCCTCCCTCTTGCACTTAGTACTTATATTTGGGGTAGGGATGGATGGAAAATAGCATTTTGGCAAACGAGTATTGCGAAAAGAATTGAGATTCCAATTGTTGAAGGAATGCCTGAACTTGGGACGCAAACACAAGTCATTTGGGAAGAACGGTTCATAAGTGGGATTGAAACGCCATTGGTTGGTCTTGTCGCGAGTGTCCTTTTATTTCTCTTTTTTTATATTAAATTGAGACGATAATGGGTGATACATAGGACCTTTTCTTTTTTGCTAGGATTATTGTTTAGGTTGTAGGTCCTCTCCCCACAAGCATTTCAAATTTCTTTGTTTTACCAATGATAACCGCTTTGGTTTTGCAAGAGGTATAAGTTAACCTTTTTTTTTGGATTTTTTCAATTTTCATAAAATTCTATGTACGATGAAGTATAAGATCTTGGAACAAGTGGTTGAATTTCATGAAATAGAATTGGAATACTCAACTGGCATGTTCAATGTTGTGTGCGGTAAGTTAATCATTCATTTTCACTACTATGTTTAGGTTTTCTCAAAACTTCAAAAGGGTATACAAGGTCGACAAATGAGCGTACCGTTAATTGATTTAAAGAGAGATATTCTTAACGGTATCGAATCAGCTGACATTTATCAATTAGCGGTTTGCAGCCCAATTGAACATGCGAAAGGGCTTTCTGCCCGATTAAAGAATGAAATCTTTTTCAAGCGAGAAGACGTGCAGCCTGTTTTTTCTTTCAAGTTAAGGGGAGCTTTTCATAAGTTGAATTTACTTTCCGCGAAGCAAAGGCAACAGGGAGTAATAGCAGCCTCAGCAGGAAATCATGCCCAGGGTGTTGCTTTGGGATCGAAAGAACTTGGTATTAAAGCACTAATTGTTATGCCCGTAACAACTCCGGAGATTAAAGTGGATGCAGTAAGGACTCTGGGTGCTGAGGTTGTTCTTCATGGAGATAACTATGATGATGCCTTGGAACTCACTCTTGAACTAGCCGAGAAGGAGGGCTATGAATTTATTCATCCGTTCGATGATCCAGATGTCATTGCCGGGCAGGGTACCATTGCCAAGGAAATCATCTCTCAAATGGGAGATACAATGGAGGCAATTTTTGTGGCAGTGGGAGGGGGAGGGCTTCTTGCTGGAATCTTAACTTATATTAAGGAGTTGTATCCAAAAATTAAGGTTATCGGGATTGAGTCGGAAGAGTCATCCTGCCTAAAGGCCGCAATGAAAGCCGGCAAGCGAGTAGTTCTAGATAGTGTAGGAATTTTCGCGGACGGAGTTGCAGTGAAACAGATTGGAAAATTACCTTTCGAATTAATTAAAGATCAGGTTGATGAGGTGATCACAGTTTCAATTGATGAAATCTGTGCCGCAATCAAAGATATTTACGATGAAAATCGGACTATCCAGGAACCCGCAGGTGCACTGGGGGTTGCGGGAATGAAAAAATATCTTCAATCCAATCCAGTAGAAAATAAAAAGTTCGTTGTGGTAAATTGTGGGGCAAATATGAATTTTGACCGCCTTCAGCATATCGCAGAAAGAACAGAGATTGGAGCGAAAAGAGAGATGTTACTATCCGTTGGAATTCCTGAAGTACCGGGAGCATTTTTACGATTTTGTGAGTCACTCGGTAATCTTATGGTTACCGAGTTTAATTATCGCTATGCGAATGTTGAGAATGCACAGGTTTTTGTTGGTGTAGGCTTCCCGCATCGTGACTCAAACCGTTCAGAACTGCTCGATCAGCTCGTACGCCGGGGATATGCAGTGGAGGACTTGAGTGATAATGATGTCGCGAAATTACATGTACGACACATGGTGGGAGGCCGAGTCTCTTCTCAAATAGAGAATGAAAGACTATATCGCTTTCAATTTCCAGAAAGGCCGGGAGCACTGTTGGATTTTCTTAAGCATATGGATCCGATGTGGAATATTTCCCTTTTTCACTACCGAAACCATGGTTCTGCATATGGCCGAGTATTGGTAGGCATGCAAGTTCCGGAAGGAGATAGGGCATTATTTGAAAGTTTTCTTGTGAAAACAGGATACGATTATTTTGATGAAACCGAGAATGTTGCTTACAAAAGATTCCTAAAACCAATTTAAAGCTGTTCATATTTCTTTCCTTTGTCTTTTAATTTTCTTCAAGAACTTCCTTAGAAGCTAGCACTTTTATGTGTTCTAATAGTAAGTGCTAATCACCAATAATTATTCGAGAAAACACCGCTGAAATTTATTTTTTTGAGCAAAAAATTATTACTGAAGGAGCAAGGTTTCATCATCAATCAATTGGGGGGAAAGAATTACTCAGCTCTTCGAGTTTAATCATTAAAAGGAGACCACTCCATTTTCTCTTATTTTTTTGGAGTAGGTTTTTCCGTTCAGTTTATATTTTAAGTTGAGTGTTTTTACGACTCCACCTGCTGGGTCTTTTCCGGCTAGTTTGTTGGTCACACTAAAATCGTACTGCATGCGATCGAGTTCTTTCTGTATTTTACTTTTAATATCCATTTGGCGTTTAGGATTTCCATCCTCTCCATAAAGCGCACTTATGAGTTCAATTTTGAGTTTTTTTAGGGATCGGAAAACCTTATGTTTTCGATCTCCGGCTGAAACAAAATATGCAATTAAATCTTTAAGCTCTTCTGCATTCATTGAATTAATAAGACCCCCTGGCATCATTGATATTTTGGATCCTTTTTTGGATGCCACTTTTGATTTCTTGATTTTAGTGAGGTTAAGTGGCTGAAGTCCGGATTGAACGAGGCCGTACTCGCCCTTTTCTTCGGTGACAATTCTTCCCATTGTTATTGAACCATCTTTCATTTTTAATTCATGCTGTTCGAATTGTTCCGAGACAACCATGTTGGGATGAATCGTTGATTCAAGAATGGACTTGTAATCGCTGCGCTTGGCCAAATTGGTTAGATCCGGACCGACGCCCCCTCCTTCATTTCCAAATCTGTGACAAGCCACACATAATCCTGCAGAAAACATTTTTTGGCCATTCCCATAATTTCGATCGGATAAGGGTTCTTCATTGAGTACCTTCAGTCCTGAGTCTACCGTCCATGCTACGCCAGGACCCTTCGCTTTTGGGAGTTTGGCAAGATTAACGCTCTTTACTTCACCCATGAGATACTGTAGCGAAATACGGTCTTTACTAGGAACTGAAGCAATGGCAGATTCCCGGATTTTTTGAATGTAGCCAGTAAACATATTACCACCCTTTTTAGTCATGAGGGTTTGTAACTCACCAAGGTAAGCTTTTCGATCTTTCATGGTCCATCCTGCTTGCACACCTTTTAAACAAAACAATAAATGAATGTTCAGTATGTTGGGAGTAGCATCCGCATTCATTGAGCTGAGAATACGGCTACCATAATGCTTATTACGCTTCATGATATCGGTATTAAAATCGGGAATCATTGCTTTAGTTGTTTTCATTAACGCAATTGTTTTTTGTACGGCGGAAGGATGATCCAGGTAGCACAATACACGGCAAAGTTCTTCGTTCAAGTTGTTGTCCTTGGATGGGAAAAATGGATCCAACTGTTCTCCGATTGCATGGACCTGCTTCTCTTCGGGCAGCCCATTTCTACTCATAAAAACGGAGTAAGTACGGAGTATGGCAAGCTGTCCGCTTTTGTCTAAGTCCTGGAAATTTACTTTTAGGAGACGTTCAACACTGGGCTTGAGACTGTTATCATAATCGGAGCGAGCCAAACCTAGTAAGGCATGGATTGCGGCTAAATCATTTTTTTCGGAATAAGCTTTCTGTGCCCAGAATTTTGGATTCTGCCATTCAATTGCAATACGAGCCGCGTAGCGGATATGATAATCTTCGCTTCCGAGATGAGTCCATGCAACCCCTAATGCCTCCCCATTAGCACTACCATGAAATGATTCCAACTTGCGACGAGTCGCACGGGCTTTGGCATGCTCGCTTGTGGTATCGAGCTGGGATAGCTCGGTAGATTCGGAACCTGTGTAGGTGATGCGATATAGGTAGGATTGACCGCCCCGTCCTCCCACGCAAAAGTACATATTACCGTCTGGGCCAATCACCACATCCGTAAGTGCAAGTGACCCGTCTGAATTAGAGATAAACTCCCTTTTCTCACCGATATAAGAAGATCCATTCGGTTTAAGATGGATGGAGTACATCGTCGCGAAAGTCCAATCACAGATAAAGAGTGCATCCCGATAATGAGTGGGGAACCTAGCATTCATTCCTGCAATTACTCCTGTGGGTGAACCAGGTCCAACATCAACAACTGATCCAACCGTATCTGGAAAGTATTCTCTCCATTTTTTGGAAGTTGCTCTCCATCCACTGTCTCCTCCGGATATGCCATGATTAATTCGAGTCGGTCGATACCATGGGGAACCTATATCATATTCCATATCGGCGTCATAAACGAACAATTCACCGTCCCGATTCAATGCAAAATCGCATGGGTTTCGAAATCCCATGGTTATTATTTCCCGATTTTTTCCATCCGGGCTCATTTTCATGACCCATCCACCAGGTGCTTTGCCTTGTGACATATGTCCATAGGCATAATTTTCAAGGAGGACATCATCTTTCCAATTAGTGGGGATTCTTGAATTGATAAATTCTGGAGGCTTGGTTGCGTTTCCTGCGATAACATAAATACTTTTTCCATCGGGTGAAATAATGATCGAGTGGGGTCCATGTTCGCCACCGCCAGCCATTTCAGCCATAAATTCTACTGGTCCAAGATTACCGTCTGGCAAAACTTTGGCTCGGGTTAATTTCCGATTCCCCATCATGTAAAGATGATCAAAGGCGTAAAGCATACCATAGACTGAAGATTCAACACTGAGTTTCTTAATCTTTGTTTCGTCGAATTTTTGTCCTCGCTTGGGGATTTCCATAAGGAAAGTCCCTGCCTTTTGCTGATCTGAAACCGTGAGTCGCCCCTTTTTATCAAAGGCCATAGATATCCAAGAGCCATATTTTTTTCTATCAACTTGATAAATTAGGTCTACTTCAAAGCCAGGAGGGACATTCAAAGCAGTGGATGCATCCTTTATTGGTGCTTGTATAGGTGGAATGCTGTATTCTCCAAAAGATAGAAAAAATGGAATGATTAAGGATATAAGGGAAAAGTTATTTTTCTTCATGTTTAAAATTAAGTATATTTGAGATGAAAGATTTATTTCAATATTTTCTAGCCAAGTTCACAAAACTAAAAACCTCTATCGAGGGTGATAATTTACATAGCCAACACAATCTATTACGTCGGCCAAAGTGAATATCTTACGACTTTTTAGACTGAAATAAAAAATTAGAAACGATCGTAAGCCACAACTTTTTCATCAGGTAAACGATCACCGCGCTCCCAGCCTGATTCTGTTTGCTTACCTACAGGGATCATAAAGCTAAGCATATAATTTTTGGGTAGGTTAATTAATTCGGAAACTTTTTCAGCATCGAAGCCAATCATGGGGCAACTGTCATAGCCAAGCCCTTTTGCAGAGAGCATAAGTGTCATGCCTGCAAGAGCGGAGGAGCGGATCGCTTCGTCGCGTATAAGTTGATCATTGCCTTTATAAAAATTACGAATCATCGGGCCCAGCATATCCTGAACTTCTTGTGGCGCATGGGACCAATAGGTAGACGGATCTTCTTCGTGAGCCTGAAGGTCTGCACAAAGAATAAACAACACACTTGCATCGGTAACATGCGGTTGGTCCCAGGCAAAACTTCTAATTTGTTTTCGAAGTTCTTGATCCCGTACAACCAATAATCGATAGTTTTGGATATTGAAGGAAGAGGGTGCCAGCTTAGTCAGCCGAATAAGTTCATTCAAGTCATTTTCAGGAACTTCATGATTTGGATCAAAATTTTTGACCGATCGACGGGATGATATCGCTTCAATTACATTCATTTATAAAGTATTTAGAAAGTTGGTTATTTAGGAGTAAGTAATTACTCAAAAAAAGAGAGGGTTTGATTTTCCCGAACCTTTTTAGTGTGGGTCTTTCCATCAAGCTTGTAGGTCAGTTCCAAGGTTTTTACCACACCGTTTGCCGGGTCTTTCCCGGCAACTTCGTTGTTCATAACGAACTCATACTCCATTTGATTAGTTTTATTTTGAATAATGGATTTTACCTCTATTTGTTTTTCGGGGTTTCCCTCTTGTCCATATACTGCATTAATAATTTCAATTGCTAATTTTTTTGTGGATCGGAAGACCTTATGTTTGGGATCACCCGCAGATACAAAATAGGCGATCAAATCCTTTAACTCATTGGCGTTCATTGAATTAATCAATCCACCTGGCATCATCGAAATTTTCGAACCCTTTTGGGATGCAACTTTAGATTTCTCAATTTCGGTAAGGTTTAAGGGCTGGAGACCAGATTGCACCAATGAATAGTGGTCTTTATCTTCGGAAACAATTTTTCCGATTACAAGAGAACCATCCTTCATGGTAAGTTCATGCTGTTCGAATTGATTGGATACCACCATGTTGGGATGAATGGTAGACTCGAGCATCGATTTGTAGTCACTTCGTTTGGCTAGGTGAGTAAGATCGGGACCCACTCCGCCTCCTTCGTTACCAAATCGGTGGCAGGCAATGCAAAGCCCTGCGGAAAACATTTTTTTCCCGTTTGCGTGGCTGCGACCAGCAAGGGGTCCCTCGTTTAACGCTTTGAGAGCAGAGTCTACCGTCCATGCGACTCCAGGGCCTTTTGCTCGGGGAAGTTTTGCAAGGTCCATACCTTTAATTTCTCCCGTTAAGTATTGAAGGGCTAACCTGTCCTTTTCTGGAACATTAGCGATGGCAGACTCACGAATTTTTTGTAAATAGCCTGAGAAGTAATGTCCGCCTTTCTTGGTGAGTAATTTCTTCAGTTCACCAAGGTAAGATTTCCGTTCTTCCATGGTCCAGCCTGCTGATACATCTTTGAGGCAGAAAAGAAAGTGTATGTTCAAAATATTAGGAGCCACGCTTTTGTCCATAGTGCTGAGGATTTTTTTACCGTAGTTACTTCCTCGTTTCATCACATCGGGATCGAAGTCGGGAGCTACGGCTTTCGTTGTTTTCATTAAAGCAATAGTCTTGCTCACAACTGAAGGATGCTGGAGGTAACACAATAGTCGGCATAATTCCTCATTCAAATTGTCGTCATTAGCAGGGAAGTACTTATCAAGCTGGTTACCAATGGCATAAATTTGAGATTGGTTAGGTTTCCCCGCTCGACTCATGACCACTGAGTAAGTTCGAAGCATTGCAAGCTTATCTGTTTTATTTAGCTTCGAGAAATCTACTTCTAGCAGACGATTGATGCTGGGTTGAATACTTCCTGGGTGGTCACAACGGGCAAGACCCAAAAGAGCATGCATTGCGGCAAGGTCATTACTTTCATCGTAAGCTTTGTCTGCCCAGGTTTTTGGATCCTGCCATTCAATCGCAATACGGGCAGCATAGCGGAGGTGATAATCTTTGCTTTTTAAAAAAGGCCATGCCGTTTCAATCGCCTTGGGGCTGGGTCCACCATGAAAGGACTCCAGCAAATGGCGTGTCTTTCTTGCTTTCGCATGCTCGCTTGTAGTATCCAACTCGGAGAGGGCGGTAGAATTGTCACCGGTATACCGAATGCGGTAAAGGTAGGATTGTCCTTTTCGACCACCTACGCAGAAGTACATGTGTCCATCTGGGCCTACATCGATATCGGTAAGGGGAAGGGAACCATTCACATTGGTCAAAAAGGTGCGAGTTTCTCCTCTGTAGGAAGAACCTTCAGGGGTTAAGTGGAGAGAATAGATTGTAGCAAATGTCCAGTCACAAAGAAAAATTGCATCCCTATATTGAGTTGGGAATTTGGCGTTGATGCCTGTAATTACTCCCGTTGGACTGCCTGGGCCCACATCGACAACCGATCCAATTGTATCTGGGAAATATTTCCTCCATTTTTTAGATGTGGCTCTCCAACCACTTTCTCCACCGGATACACCGTGGTTAATTCGGGTAGGACGGTACCAAGGCGTTCCCATGTCCCATTCCATATCAGCATCATAAATAAACATTTCACCATCTCTATTGAGGGCGAAATCGCATGGATTACGGTATCCCATGTTGATGATTTCTCTGTCCGATCCATCCGGATTAAATTTCAAAACCCACCCGCCTGGAGCCTTTCCGTTACCATTGTGACCATAGGCATAATTTTCTAACAGAATATCATCCTTCCAATTCGTACGAATCCTAGATTTTTCAAAGCTCGGGGTGCGAGCGAAGTTGCCGGCAACTAAATAGAGTCCCTTGCCATCTTCTGTAACGATCAAGGAGTGCGGTCCGTGTTCACTACCCCCATATAATTGAAAGAGTTTTTCTTCTTTGCCGAACTCCCCATTTTTCAAAACGGGAACGCGAACCACTTTACTTTGAGATACCATGTACAAATGATCAAAAGCAAAGAGCATTCCCCATTGTCCGCTATCAAAGGGAAGTTTTGTTATTCCAGACTCTTCAAGAGTTTGCCCGACATAGGGTAAATCGATCAGGAAAGTTCCTGCTTTGTATTGATCTGAAACAACTAAACGACCTTGTTTGTCAAAAGTCATGGAAATCCATGAGCCATACTTTTTTTTGTCTACTTTATAAACAAGGTCGACTTCAAACCCGGGAGGAACAGATAAACCTGTTGAATCGTCAATTATTAGGCTATGCGAAGTGGATGGTTTTGCACACAAACTTAATGCCAGTGTGATTAACGCGATGTAAGTTAAAAAAGTTGGGAGGATATGTTTCATAGTTGTTGGAGGAGAATACAAGTCTAAGGAAATACAGAACTCTTTCAAATTGTTAATAAATGAAAGAAGTCAAAATAGGTAGTTTGATCTGATTTTATTTTGGGAAGAATTTAATAGGAGATTTAATTATAGAATTCAATCGTCTGTTTAAAATATGAAAGGTAGTTTTATCGTACTGAAAAAACCTTTTTAAGGAAATTGTCTTTAGTTAGTTTTGGTACTTCATGCTCTTTTACCTGTAAATAGCACTCAATTCCAATCGATTCGCATTTCTCTTTAAGTAGGCGACCAAATCCCGCATGATGAATGCCGTCACCTTTTACAACGGGGATGGGAGCGGGTTTTCCATAATTTAAAAAGACAGGAGGGTCATCTTTGGATACATGGGTAATGGGGGAGCATTCAAGAGAGAGTTCTTTGTATTGCCCCCAGTTTTCCATAAGGTCTTCAATACTTTTAGCTCCCACGGTTTTCCAAATCATTCCATGCTGAATGCATGCTGGACCAATCTTTTTTTCGAGAAGAAATGGATCGAGAGTCGTTTGTCCGCCCATCGCAATTGCTCCGCAAACACGTGATGATTGGCGAAGGACCGGATCATCGCTCTTCGGATTGGCCATATCATCATGATAGGCAAGCCAAAGGCTGGATGCCGCTCCAGCTGAACCGCCAATTACGGCAATGCGATTTGGATCAAAATTCCATTCTTTAGCCTTAGTCCTAAGGAATTGAATAGCACGAGCAGCATCGTGTACGGCAGCAGGCAATAGTTTAACTCCAGCCAGACGATAGTCGATCGAAGCAAAGCTGTATCCTTTTTTTAATTCATTTGGGTTGGCAGTTTCATTCTTTTTTCCACCGAGCCAGCCTCCTCCATGAATATGGACAAGGAGAGGGGTCGGTTTTTTGGATTCAACTTTCCAAAAGTTCAAGGTCATGTCTTGATGTGGACCGTAGGAGACCTGACCGTAGGTAGGCTCGATCTTTTGGGCAAAGCTAAGGCTCGAACAGAGTAGGTAAAGTAGAGAAGTGAGGAAAAATTTAGACATAAATATTTTATTAGATTATTTTGAAAATCTGGCAACTCAATGGGATGGAAAAGTTATTCTTTCATGAATGATGTTTATTCAATTTGACCCGTCCCTACATCCGCGTAGGTTGGGTCGAAATTAAAGACCAAATATGATGATTCACTAACACAATGTCTGCAAAACTGAATTCGCTATACCCTAATCCCCTCCAATTCTTTGACAAGACAGTTAATATAATCGCAGTAGAGGATTATCTGCCTTGTGTCTTAAAAGCATGAAAAAAGAGACATTTTCTAAACGGTGGGCGGAATGGGTAACTCAATATCCAATTGTTTTTATTACATGCGGAGTTCTTTTAGCCTTGGGGCTTGGCTACGGCGGACAGTTTATAACCATAAGCAGTGACTACCGTTATTTTTTTGGGGAGGACAATCCCCAACGCTTGGCCTTTGAAAAATTACAAAATGTATACAGCAAAGACGATTCTGCATTATTTGTCATCACCCCCAAGGATGGAAATGTGTTTAAAAAGAATACATTGTCTGGCATTCATTTTTTAACCGAACAGGCATGGCAGTTACCTTACTCAAGGAGGGTAGATTCAATTACCAACTTTCAACACACCTATGCGGAAGGGGATGATTTAATTGTCAAGGATCTGGTTACTCCGGAAGAATTATCGGATCTTAAAAATAAGGTGTCCTATGAAAAGTTAAGGGAGATTGCATTAAACGAACCTTTGCTCAATGGATTATCAATCAATGCGGATGCGAGTGTTACCTCGGTCAATGTGTTTATGACTTTCCCGGGTAAGCATTCAATGGAAATTCCCGAGGCAGTGGCGGAGGCCCGCAAGCTTGTGGATGTGTTTAAGAAAAAGTACCCCGGACATGAAGTTCATCTTTCCGGAGACACGATGTTGAACAATGCTTTCAATGAAGCGGGCGTAAAGGATATGACCACACTGACTCCTGCGATGTATGGTGTAATAATCTTAATAATGCTTGTTCTTCTTCGCTCGATATCAGCGGTCTTTGCCACTTTTATTGTAATGCTGCTATCTATCATTGGCGGTATGGGTTTCGCGGGTTGGATGGGAACGCCAATAACGCCGCCCTCTTCCATCGCTCCGGTGGTAATTATGACCCTGGCGATTGCAGATTCGATTCATATTTTGAAATCCATTCTGGTGGTTCTGCAAAAGGGAAATACCAAGCGTGATGCGGTCGTGGAGGGTTTGCGGGTAAACCTGAAACCGGTTTTTCTTACCAGTGCCACCACAATTGTGGGATTTTTATCCCTCAATTTTTCGGACACTCCTCCTTTTCATGATTTAGGTAACATAACCTCGGTGGGGGTAGCCATGGCTTTTATCTTATCGGTTACCGTTTTACCGGCAATGATCACGCTCCTCCCCTTGAAAGTGAGGAAATCCAATAAAATTTCTAACCCATGGGGAACACATGTTGGTTCATGGGTAACCGGTCGTAGAAAATCAATTACAATTATCAGTTCGATCGCGACTATCCTGATCGGCTTACAAATTCCCAAGATTGAATTGAATGATGAGTTTATTGGATACTTCTCGAAGGACAATAACTTCCGAATCGATTCGGACTACACCATGAAAAATCTAACCGGGATTTATCAGATTAATTTTGATCTCAGTTCGGGAGAGTCCCAGGGGATCGCAGACCCCGCTTTTCTAAAAAAAGTGGAAGAATTTGCCAATTTCTTACGTAATGAGCCTATGGTCACCCATGTAAACAGTATCACGGATGTATTCAAAAGGCTGAATAAGAATATGCATGCGGATGAGGAATCTTATTACAAACTTCCGGAAGCCCGTGATCTGGCCGCTCAATATCTTCTGCTTTATGAAATGAGTTTGCCGTACGGTTTGGATTTAAATAACCAGGTCGATGTCGATAAATCCTCCACCAGAATGACTGCCAACCTTGGATTTGTGACCACTTCGGAAATAATTGAAATAGTGACCAGGGCTGAGAATTGGCTGAAGAAGAATTGTCCGGAAAGTATGCACACACTCGCAAGTTCCCCTGTTATTATGTTCAGCCATATTTCACATCGTAATGTGGTCGCCATGTTTAAAGGTACGCTTCTGGCCTTTGGATTAATTACAGTGGTTATGATGGTGGCTTTGGGTAGCGTGAAATACGGACTTCTTTCTCTTATTCCTAACCTGGTCCCAATCATCCTGGGGTACGGCGTATGGTCAATATTTGTGGGCGAGGCGGGGTTCACTATTGCGATCGTGGGATCAGTCACTTTGGGGATTGTGGTGGATGATTCGGTTCATTTTCTGACCAAATTCAATTTAGCCAGACGAGAGAAGGGGCTTGGGGTGGATGAATCGGTTCAATACGCTTTCGAGAATGTCGGAGGTGCCTTGGTCGTGACCAGCGCACTCTTAGTAATCGGGTTTGCAGTGCTGATGTTGTCAGAATTTA
>UPTG01000641.1_pt1 | contig 28155 bp, 47 predicted proteins | sample 2160121 | NCBI WGS metagenome assembly UPTG01 (sample SAMN06266255, study PRJEB28933) | marine metagenome | isolation source: Columbia River Estuary | place: USA:Columbia River Estuary, USA | collected 2014-07-27
TAATCTTGCTAAGTTATAAGGAGGAAATAATACTCCCCAAGCTGGTGCCACAACAAAGCTAATACCATCATCATTATCGTTTAATAATTTATGAGTTTCGCTGTAATAATTATACCCACGTGAATGTATATACACATGATCATTTGATTGGGGTTGTAATTTCCCAAGGTGACTGTCTGCATGATTGATCTGTTCTTCAATCATGCGTTTAATTACTTGGTCTCTGTCTTCGTTAAAAAACGGATTGATGGACGGTTTATCACTCATAAAATATTCCTATTCAACTAAAACTACATCAGAAATAGTCAAACTATTTATAGTTTTCGTTCTTGTTCAACGATGTAATCTTTTAGTTTTATAATTTCATTGCAATAGTAATTGTATTTTCGTAACGATTCAATACTTCCAGTTTCAATAAACTCCCGACTATACTTATCTGCCTGGTTGGTTAATTCAACTATTTTTGGTTCAAATCTCCTTCTGAAGGAGAGACTGTTACTACTCATTGTCCTTTTCATTTTTCAATTCTTGCAATGTTTTCTTTTCTCTAATTGCATCCTGCAAGTCTAAGATTTGTTCATTCTCTATCATTTTAATAATAGTATTTGTTGTACCAATCTCTTGTTGAACCATGCCCAACTTGAACATTAATTTTTCTAATTCTATCTGATAAAATTCAAGTTCTTTTTCTTTTAGGGCACGTTTTTCATAAATGTCTGCTAAATTAATTATTAATTTTGGTGTGGGTATTTCTAATTCTGTTTCAGGTTGTATTATTTTTTTCATAATGAATTACTCCTATTACTATTAGTAATTATCATTTTTAAAAATAGCCCAAATCTCGTTATCTTTAATCACAGTCTAGACCACACATCAACATACACACCATCTTTGTGTCCACTGTCAGTCAATGTGAAATTCTCTTCAATCAACGTGCTGGGCAAAAAGGTATCACACTCATATGAACCACTAATGCGGCTCAAATGAAATTCATCAATAATTGAAAATAATCCCATAACTAATTTTGCACCACCAATGATCCAAACATCCTGCAGTTTATTCATGTTGGTAAGTTCAGTTATAGCCTTGTCAAATTTAATATAATGATATCCACCCTTATCTTTGTCTTGTTCGCTACTGGTAACGACAATATTATTACGATTAGGCAATGGCTGCACGGGCAAACTATCCCATGTACTTTTTCCCATTACTACAACGCAACCAGTTGTAGTATCTTTAAACCACTTCATATCAGCAGAATTATGTGGCCACGGAAGTCCACCATCTTTACCGATACCCCAAGATTCATCACATGCTAGTATTGCTTTAATCAATGATACGTTCTCCCTTTAATAATACCAAATTGGTTTTGTCTAAAATCTGTTACTAATTTTAATACAGCATCTATCTGGTTTGGCAATTCTTCACTGTCTTCTAAATGATATGGAAGTTGAATACATCTTATGTCACCATCAATATCAAATATAAATGCATAGTCAGTAGAATCTAAATCACTCTCTTCAGCCAACCGTGTAATTTTATATTCCTTTAGCATGTTTTTGTTTTTACTCATTGATTAAACTACTCCAGAGTTTTAATTTATTTCGCTTAACTTCTATTCTATCACGTAAATCAGTATCTGTAAATAGTCCATGTTCTACCATTAATTCAATCATACATAAAACATCGCCTGCCTCTTCTATAAGTTTATGATCCCATTTTTCATTAACTTCTTTTTTGTCACTGTACTTACGAATGTGCTTCATACACACTTGTGTTAGTTCTCCACATTCTTCTGCGGTAATAGCCATTAACTGTTGATATGTATTTATCGGTGTATTATTCATCCGAATATTGCCAGAATTATAATAATTAATAAAATCCATCCTAACCAATTAGACCCACCACCAACAAGACCTTTATTTTTTGCACAGTCATAACAGTATCTATATTTCTTTGGTGTTTGATTACTGCAAAAAAATGCATCACATGTTTTTTTACTCATTTATATGCCTTTCCAAATCCTTCTACATATAGTCTATGGGTTTCAATAAACTTCCATACATTGAAATCATTGAATTTGCCATACATTCTAGCACCACGATCTCTACGTTCAAATGCAGATAATATATCATCTGATTTGTTGTCGTATAGTTCTAGTTTACCAGATAAGGTAACACGTGCATTATTCATTTCAGTTTTATGTCTATTTTCTCCAGCGAAATAAAGTGAAACATTCTCACTGATAGTTTTAATATTAGTGGTATGTTGACTCAAATCACTTAGCAACAAATATATATTATCATCATCTAGTAATACTGGCGTAACTTTTGATATCTCTGGAAACTTTTTACCAGTTGTGGCCATGGCGGCTTGTTGATAGTATACTAGTAAGTTCGCCACCTCGTCCTTAACTGTTTCAATATCATGATACATCAGTTTGTCTTCGTTTTCCATCGCTTACACCAGTTCCTACTACCTTTTTACTTCCACAATTCTTACAATAACTTATATTAACAACAAAATTTAACCCATCAGCATTGATTATCTGGCAGGTTTTGCTTAATTCTAAATTCATACAACAATGCATAATACTCATTTTGTTATGAACATTCCTTCGCTTTTATTTAAAGCAAGTAAAAATTCACTGAACATTTTTTGATTTATACAAATAGTCCAATGTCTATTTTCAGATTCAACCCATTGAGAAAAATATATACCATCACTTGCAAATCTAATAATAAAATCATCGACATTATTATTTTCATCCATGATTGTTACTTTAGATAGATCAAATTCATGTTCTACTGTAAACATTATTGTGTTTCCTCCTCAAATGGAATACTTGCTAAATTTTTTGCTTTTGCTTCTACCATGATATCAAAGTCATTGCGGAAACTACCAGCCCATTCATTAACTGCTGAATTCCACATATAATCACTGTGCGCTCTAAGTTTGCCTTTCTTATGTCCAGTTTCAATTAGTTGTTGGAAATCTGGCTTTACATCAGTTTTATGACCAATAAGATAATCCTCACGACTACAACTGTAATGCATTGCAGGACGAACTCCGCGCCAACTGTCGATAACACGTTTGACACGGTCATCATTTGCTTCAATATACTCGCCTTCGCGGCACCAATGATGATGAATATCTAGGACAAGAGCAACATCATTTTCTAGTTCTAAGCTATCACTGATACCCCATTTGTTTTCATCGTTTTCAATGGTAATACAGTTCCTTGCCTCTTGTGAGAGTTGGGGTAAGATGGCTTTGATACCGGCTGGACCTTGTCTGCCGGAGATGTGGACATTGATTTTGAAATCCTGAAATTGCTTACCATAGCCCATGTACCGTGCGATATCTGCATGATATTCAAACTCCTCTACTGAACGCCGAACGATGTCAGGGTTGTCACTTGCTAGAACACAAAACTGACCTGGGTGCATTGACATTCTAACATTATTCGCACGTGCTTTATCACCAATACTACTTAGCCTACCTGCTATCATATCAGTGATATAGTTTGTTTTTGTAAGATGCCCAAAGGTTGCTTCTGTATAAGCAGGCAACATATCACTGCCAATACGAAGCATACGTTGTGATAGCGGAAGAGTTGAAACGTAATCAATCAAACGCTCAGTTGCATTCAGATTATGTTCAACAATATCATATACACGTTCTTGTGCTTCCTCTTGGTGTTCCCGCATCCATCGTATAGTAGTACCACGATAATTCAACGGGCCCTCGATCTCTTTGAGCATCTTGGGCTTCAGTGTTCTATCATTATGCATGAATTTACACGCGAAGCCAACTCTTTTAATAGTCATAGTGAAGCCTTTTCATCTGTGTGTATAAAACGAATCATAGCTTCAACATACATCATTTCTGAAGGTACTACAACCGTTTTATTTATAGGTGGGTTAAACCAATGAGTATGATAAGATTGAAATCTTTCATTACGTTTTAGCCCTTTTAAAACTTTGCCACGAATAGTCCATTTTCGTTTACCACACTCTTGATTTAATAGTTTTACAATACTGTAGAATTGTGCTCGACTTGTAAACCCAAATTCAAATTCATATGTCATACTTCACCTTTAAGTTCTATAGAAATATTATAAATGATAAATACTTTAAAGTCAAGAAAAAACTTAAAGGAATTCAAAAATGTCAAACATGAAAAATTGGAAAAACATTGTCCAATCTGCTAATCTAAGAGAATCAGATTCTGAGGACGCAAATTATACAGATCATGAAGTTTCTATGGCAAAGTCTCAATTGTTGAGTAGTGTAAAAAGTTCAACACGAATTGCCAAACACCTGTCAGACAAATCTGAAGATGAAGGTATTCCAGGCTGGGTAGCAAGTAAATTAACAGTAGCAGAAGATTATTTGCAAGCAGTTGCAGACTACATGGATGGTGAAGAATTACAAGAAGGCTATAAAGTTATGCCTCCAATGGATCCCAAGTATGTAGAGCGTAAAGGACTAGAAGGTCCATTCACTACACTAAGCGGTAAAGTAGTTTATTATGATCCAAAAGAAGGTTCATACTACGATCCTGATACTGATATGTATATATCATATGACGAGTTCCAAGACTATGATAACGATTATTCTGATATGAAAGATGAGAATGACGAAGTTGAAGAAGGCAATGAATTTAGTGGTGCACTTGCAAATGCTAAAAAATCTGGCAAAAAAGAATTTAACGTTGGTGGAAAAACATATCAAGTAGAAAATTATCAAGATCGTTACAATGCAGCGGCAAGTACAAGAAACGCTATTAAAGTAAACAAAAGCAATGCTTCAATGCCACAAGACGCAGTACGTAAAGTATCAGGTGATAGTTCATATACGCATGCAAATAATCCAGCGTATAAAGCAAAAGCAAATGCACGTAAAAATGATGGACTAGGTCAAAATGCAGATGTTATTAAACGTATGAAGCCGAATCCAAAAGATGGTAAGTTTATATGGGGAAGAGATACATTAACTGACGGTGTAAACGAAACCAAGTACGGAATTGTACGCTATCCAGATACAGCAATCTCATATATCAAAAATGATGGTAATGGTTGGGAACATATATTTGATAAGTCATACGGCTTTGAAGGTCCTGTAGATAAAGCAGATTTAAAATATGCTAAAAAGATTGCAAAAGAAAAAATCCCATCACGTATGTTTGAAGCAACTGACACATGCGAGTGCGGATGTGATTGCGGCAAAGATGTATGCGAGTCATGCGGCAAGAAACATATTGTAAAAGAGTCAAAAGAAATGATGACAGAAGCACAGTTTGATGAAGCGGCAGGTGAAAAAGATGCTTGCTATCGTAAAGTAAAATCACGTTACAAAGTATGGCCTTCAGCGTATGCATCGGGTGCATTAGTTAAGTGTCGCAAAGTTGGTGCCGCCAATTGGGGAAATTCAAAGAAATGAAGATCAGTGAAATCATTGTAGAGTCTAAAGAGATTCGTACTCAAAAGCGTAACGATGGATTTACCATTGATTTATATGACGGCGGCAAGCATGTTGGACAATACACACATGCACGTGAAGATGATATTGTTCGAAATCAAGCAGAGATTTTTCCCGAGTATCGTAACAAAGGTTACGGCACAATGCTATTACTTGCCGCAATAAAAACAGCGGATGATTTAGGACTAGACTTTGAAGAAGATACACAAAGTCTAACACCTGCAATGAGTAGAATATATGACGAACTAGATGATAGTGGAATGATTTATGGCGGCGAAGGAGCATGGGCTATTAGTCCAAGTGGCGAAGTTGAACTTGAAGATTTTTTAAACGAAGACTTACGTGCTTGGTTCGGCAAAGGTAAAAAGGGTGGCGCAGGCGGAGGTGGCTGGGACCGTTACAATACTAAAGGCGACCGTATTGGAAAATGTGGCGATGCAAAAGATGGCGAAGGTAAGCCCAAGTGTCTATCTAAATCACGTGCAGCATCTCTACGTTCAAGTGGTGGCAAAAAAGCAATTGCTAATGCAGTGAAACGTAAAAAAGCAAATGATCCTAATCCTGATCGTAGGGGTAAGGCAAAAAATGTAAACAATAGTCCAAAGAAATAAGGATTTAAAATGGCACACTTGATAGTAACAACAGATTATTCAGTTACATACTGTAATAACTGTGGTGCTGGCTCACATTGTGGTACTAGCAAGTATACACAGTTTAAAGATTATAAGTGCGATGGCGGAGAATTAAGAGAAGTAATTACATGTAGTCATTGTAATTGTAAAAAGTGCAAAGGCAACCATATACGAAAAAAGGTATAAAATTATGTATGATTCAAAGTTTGTAAACGATTATGTTTTTTATTTAAAATTACACGAACAATTACGAATGTCAACTAATGACAGAAATAAATTTTGGAACATATATATGCAGGATAAGAAAAATGAAAATAAATGATATAGTATTAGAAAATAAAGCGAATATGTCTGCTGATGATTTAGAAAAAGCAATTCGTGATGCAGCTAAAAAATATGGGATCAATCCTGATATTGCAGTCAGAGTATGGCAAAGTGAGGGTGGGGCAGCGTATCAAAGTAATTTGGTGCCCCAAAAAGGTTCAAAAACTAAAACTCTCAATGGCAAGGAATCTAGTTTCGGACCTTTTCAATTATATACTGGCGGCGGATTGGGCAATGATTATGAAAAAAAATATGGTGTTAATCTGGCAGATGATAACACGCCTGAAGGATTGCGTAGACAAATTGATTTTGCTTTAAGTATGGTACGAAAATCTGGTTGGACTCCATGGGCTGGAGCAAAAAATATAGGTGTGAAAAAATGGCAAGGAGTTGATTTTTCTGATATTCAACAATCAATTTCTAATTCTGGGATAAAAATAGATGTTGATGGTGCGTATGGTCCAAAAACAAAACAAGCCATTAAAGATTTTCAAAAAGCACAAGGATTAGAAGTTGATGGTATTATTGGACCAAACACAATGTCAGCACTTAAAAAATTTAATAGTCCAGAACCTAAAACTACAGTTGATAAACCAGAAAAAGTAGATACCCCAACACCTACTACACAGAAAGAACCTGCAGGAACAACTGCAGCACCTGCGACAAGTATTAGACCAACCGCAAGACCAACAACCGCAGCACCTGCGACAAGTATTAGACCTAATGCAAGACCAACAACCGCAGCACCTGCGACAAGTATTAGACCTAATGCAAGACCAACAAATGAACCAGATTCTGGCATTTCACGTGACACTAAAGATGCGATTGATGCTGCTGTAAAGAAAGCGTTACAATATAACGATGATGAAACACAATTGGATAAAGGTCCTGAGGTTATGACAACTAGTCCTAAACTTACAACACCTAAAATACCAAATGGTAATTCGAGATCAAAAGGATCAACTAATAAGAAGACAGAAGGAACTACACATACAGAGATAACGTTAGAAGAAACACAAGATTTTCATGAAGAATTTGGATATCTTGGCTATAGTGAAGACGATAGTGATTTATTTGAAGCGGAATATCAAGGACGTACTGTTAAACTAAACAAACCTATGCGTGGGGATGTTAAAAAGTTCAAAGTATATGTAAAGAATGATAAAGGCAATGTAATCAAAGTCAACTTTGGACATGGTGGTACAAGTGCTAAGTCTAAAGGTGAAAAGACTATGAAAATTCGTAAGTCAAATCCTAAAGCACGTGCTAGTTTCCGTGCAAGACACAATTGTGATAATCCTGGTCCAAAGACCAAAGCACGTTATTGGTCATGTCGTAAGTGGTAACATTATGTTTTCATTTGATATCGAAAATATAACCAAAGGTATAGGCATAGTGAGTGCATCATTAGCAATGCTAGGCGGTGGCTATACATTTTGGGATAAAGTGTCTAACAAAGATATTCTTACTTGGGAACCTGAATATTTTGTGATATCTGATGCGCCAGTCAATGGCGAATTTAAAGTAATTGTTGCTAGAGAAAAGCATAGAGATGATTGCACAGTTAAAAACTTTACATTAGAAGTACGAGATGTAGACTACATAGTACATCCTGCAAAACCAAGTGTAACAAAATTCTCTGGCCCAGCAAGTGATAAAGTTGATAAGTTTGGATTTTCTTTTGTAATAGAAAGTAATCATTTAGAGCATATTACAACAGGCAATGCAACGTTGTTGGCACAAATACATTATCTATGTCCCGAAGGAGACGTTTTTATACATTATCCTGACCATGATAATTTAATATTTGAAATTGAAGAATTTGATAATAGTATAGAGGATCCTAGAAAAGCAAAACATAATATGGGTCACTGATAAGATAATAGAGGGGAAATAATATGTGGATTTTATTATGGATAGCATTGGTGCCCAATGCACAAAAAATGGAAACATATCATATTGGCACATTCGCTACTAAAAGCGAATGTGCGGAGGCATTTAAACCTGCAATGGTATTAGTATCAGATAAAAATCAGACACTAGATTGTATCTGGATAGATCCCAGTATTAAACCAAACAAGAACTAAAGACCCATTGCTTTCTGTGTGTTTACACCAACAATACCATCTGCAACTAAACCGTTATTGCGTTGCCAGTCCATAACTGTGCGTTCAGTTCCGGATCCAAAAATACCATCAGCACTTTGGCCCAGTACTTTTTGCATTGCAGCAACATCACTTCCGCGATCACCTTTACGCAATGTTCGTTTCTTTGGTGTATAGTGTCCGCCTAGAACTTCCAATGCGTGTTCCCAATGTTTAGTTCTATCTTCTAGCCCAATAGTTCCACCATTAATACGCTTGGTCATTGTAAGAATATCTTGATCATCACAATATCGATTAATTTTATTAGTATCCCAGAACCAACACGCACTTGCTAAAGCACCAATTGGAGTACGAACAAAGTCAGTTGCATCTTCTGCGCTCATATCCTCTGCTTTGCCAAATTGTGTATAGTTGTGACGACCAGTAAGTTGTAGAATACCACCGCCCCTAAAACGCCAGCCATCACCACTGTTAGTGTCACCATTATCCATTCGATTAGCATAGATTACATTTGCAATCTTTTCTGGTTGCCGATGATAATCATCAGCATTTCTGCCAGCACGTTCAAAATACTTTGGAAAGATTGAATTTAATGCTTTAGCACTATAGTTTAGATTTTCAGTTAACACTGTATAACCTGCACTTTCGTGTCCAGTTTGTGCAATAAATCCTGCTACTCTATTTTCGGTATCAATATCCCATCTGGGCAATACTCTCTCCATTGCATCAAACCATTCACTAGCATCAATGCGTGGTAACAATTCTGCGACATGTTCTACTTTGAAATCAAATTTAAATCCCATTTTATATCTCCTTCAATACAATAGATTTATTCTCTATTAGAATTTCTCTGTTGTGTAAATGTTCTTTTTCAACATCATCTTTGGACTGACCGTGATATCGAACAGCCAAGTTTTTTTCAATCATTATTTCAGTAAATAGTTTATCATCAATACTAAAATCTCCAAGTATGCGGCCAAACTTTCCAGTTTTATCTTTGGTTGTCATAATGGTCTGCGATGATCCTACTGGCATTAGTTCTTTTACAAATTCTTTTGCTAATAGACCAAACTGTTTTTCTACCAAATCCCTGGTGCGAGTTTCTGGAGTATCAATCCCCATAATTCGAATACGTTCTTTATGTAACCATACTCCAAATCCTAAGTCAATGTCTACGTCAATCGTATCTCCATCAACTACTCTGAGTATTTTGCACCTGTATTTATACATTTACCAAAACTTCAGTGATTTTGTTGCTTTCTTGGCAGCATTATATGCAGCATCAGCAGATTTTTCAATCGCACCGGTAGTTGCTTTTTTCGCTGTTTTTGCAACTGCGGTGGCTTGCTTCTTAGCATCCTTGACACCTGCATCTGCTGCTGCTTTCGCTGCTGCTGCTGCTTCTACTGCTAATTGCTCATTTTTTTGTGCTGCTTTAGTTGCTGCCGCTGCTGCTTCTGCTGCCGCTTTTTCAGCAGCCTTAATTGCAGCATTCATTTTTTTATCCCAATCTTTTGGCATTTGTGACATTTTATTTCTCCTTAGTTTCTTTAATTTTAAAATTCATACTAATAACAATTCGTTTGTCATTGGTATGGTTCTTTGTAACAAAGTGACTTATTGTACTATCAAACATTACAAATTTGTTTGGCTCCGCTTTAATAGTTGTTTGTTCAGTTATATACGGATTTTGTTTGTATTGAAATACCAAGTCTCCACTTCTTGGAGGAACTTGTACATAATATGCTGCACTAACGTGGGCGCCTTCTGCATAATTTTCTTCTGATTCATGAGTATGTAAATTAGTAGATTCATTCTTGCCATGCACCACTGACCAAAAAGCAGTGTTTGGGTCTTCTGTACTACTAGTATTCCAACATAATTCAATTTCTGTGCCAAATGCATCAAACCATTCTTTTTCTAAACTTGATGCAATCCTTTGTATTTGAGTGTTAAACTCAATTCTAACATCTTCTTTTCGTATATGGTCATCATCTTCTGCCATGAAGTTATTATTATAATAACTATTCATTATCATAGCAGAAAGCCCTAGTAGGTCTTCATTAAGAAATCCTACTAGGTACTCTTGCTTGAAAAGTGTAATCTTTTCAGCCATATATATTATCTAGTACCGTTGGGTAATAGAGAATAGTCAACCTGATAGAAACCATTTTCATGTAATGTAACTGCATTGGCATACTTTGTTTCAAGTAATTCTTGTGCCATTACACCTTTTTGTTCTACACTATCACCAACATAGTTATAAGTATAAACACTAAGACCATCAACTGTGTTGACTAGTTTTACATTTTCTTTAAGACGGGTATCACTAAATAATTTCTTAAATGATTTACCTACAGATTTTGCGGCATCCTTGGCTGCTTTTGCTGCTGCATTCGCTGCATCTTCTGCGGCTTTTGCTGCGGCATTTGCTGCATCAGTGATTGCCCTTGATGCATCATTGATTGCATTATTACAAGTATTGATAGCATCATTACAACCTTTAATTGCTGTATTCGCACCATTCAGCATATTTTGTGCGCTGAATGTTTTTTCTGTCCAGTTAGCAACATCATTTGCTGCATTTGTTATTGCCTTGCCTGCATCCTCAATTGCCTGACCGGTATCATCTACCGCTTTTTGTGCACCTTTATAAGTTTGTTCTGCTTGTTTCGCCACATCGTTTGCAACTTTTTCAGCATCTTTGGCTGCTTTAATTGCTTCATCTTGTGCCTTATCAATTCCATCAGTTACGTGATCCATGGCATCTTCAATTGTTCCGCCAGCATCAAGGATTGCTTGTGCCCCATCTACTAGTGGACCAATATCAATATCAACATCAACATCAATGTCTAACCCAACAAGTAATGCAGCCTTACCATCAATACCGAAACTGATTGTGTCATCCTCATATGTAGCGTGTGCAGAACCTTGTACACCAACTTGTGCGCCAATACTTACTTCAGTACTACCTGATACTTCTGCGCCGCCCAAATGTGCGGAACCACTTGCTTCTGCACCTACACTTGCACCTGCAATCGCACCCGCTTCTACTGATGCACCGTGTTCACCGATACTTGCACTTGCACCTGCTTCAGCATATGCTTCAGCATGTACATTTGCTTCACCATCCGCGCCCGCATCTACTGAAATATCGCCTAATGGTGTATCTAGGCCTACACTTGCATCTACTGATCCACTTGCACCTGCTTCTGCACGTGCACTTGCGCCAACTGATGCAGCGGCGGTTGCATCACTGCCATCCCAGCCTCCACTTGCATTAGCGTGTGCTTCTGCTTCTGCACTTGCGTGTGCTTCTGCTTCGCCTTCTGCACCAGCGTGTGCTGTTCCTATTGGACCTAAGTCTTGCTCTGCATGTGCTTCACCACTTGCGCTTGCACTTGCTTCTGCACTTGCATGTGCTTCTGCACCTGCTGCAAAGGAACTGCCATCTGATTGAAATCCTGCACTTGCGCCTGCCTCAGCACTAGCACTTGCTTGCGCACTACCGCTTGCGCCAGCCTGATCGTTTCCCACTGACCCACCAGTTTCAACTGATGCACCGGCAGCAACACTAACAGTATATTGTGGTTTAGAAACTTTTACAACATTCGCTTGTGCATTAGCAACAGCGGCAGCCGCAGCATTATAATCTGCCTCTGCTTGTTTTTCCGCTGCCTCTGCGGCAGCATGATCTGCCTCTGCTTTATCATGTGCTGCTTGTGCATCACGTTGCTGTTGTTCTGCCGTTGCTTTTTTGGCTTCTGCTTCTGCTTTGTCTTTTTGCGCTTGTGTCTTATCTGCTTGCGCTTTATTTTTTTTGGCTTGTTCTTGGGCTTTTTGTTGTTCTGCCCGTTTCTTGTCGTCCTCTGCGCTCATATTATTATTCCTTTTGTTATGATGTGTAATTATTAATATTTAAACTTTCTTTAAATTCATTTCGATTATCTTGTTCTGACAAATAACTTATTGTACGTTCTATATTAATCATTTCAAAATCTAGTAAAAGTATTTTATTTTTTCTAATGCCCCAATTATAAAGTGGGGTCTTGCCGTCCTTGCCAATTGCTCTATTGCAAATAGTATCCCAATTATTATTAACTATTGGATTATTATTCAATAATTTAATTTTTGAATCCATTACATCTTGGTTATAATCCTCAGGATAAAAAACTACTTTAGAATAATTTTCTATTATTCTTATTGGATTTGCAAACTGTGAAATAAGAACAAACTCATTTATGTACTTTGTTTTTGGAATGAAAAAATGCATATTCTTATCAGAGAGTATGCTATATCTACTTAATTCACCCAACAGCAAGTTTTTATTTTTAAATAATTTGAAAACAATGTTATTTTTATTATTATAATAAACTCTTTTGTTATCTCCACTTCCAATCAATACACACTGTGTTTCTAATTGATTGAAACTTTTCGTGTAGGTATCGTGTCCGAAACTATCTGCAATCATATTTCTTTATATTTCCCATCAATGTCATAATATGCAGAATTATATATTGCCCAAGATATACTATTATGTATTTTGTGTTCTTGTTTTCTTAACTTTTTATACCATTGTGAATAAAGTATAACACGTTTTTTCATTCTTGTCAACAATTTTTTACTTTTTCCATTCGCCTAATAAACTTTCATCTTTTAAGTATTGTAATCTTTCAGACCATTTCACTTCTTCGCCTTGTTTGATAATATTGTCGATATTTTCAATATAAGAATCCATAAAGTGGTCTGGTAATTCTTTACCCATTTCATAAAATGAAAAACTTTCTCTTGCTGCAAATAACCAAAAACTATTTACACCGAAGTTCAAACTATCAGGCTCTTCAAGGTAACAATACTTTCCATCTTCTAATAGTTTGATTAGTTCACCAGTATGTGCATATCTATGCATATGTGTACCAGATGGTGGAACTAAAGGAACAACATCTGTTTCATTTACTACACGTGTAAGTTTAATCTTACCACGCATCTTTCGAATACCTTGTGATGATGTTACTTTGGGTTGACCAAAATTAATACATTCTGCAACATTATGACCTGAATAATCCAAGTACCAACTAACAATTAATGCTTCCGCTGCACCCAAACTATGACCAGTTACGTATGTTCTCCATGTTTTATCGAGTCTTGAAATCAAATCATCTGAAATCATTTCTGCGGTTTTATGAAATCCTTTATGCAGTTCTATACCAAGTCTAAAACTTTTGCTACGTAAGAAATTTATGTCTTGCATAGCATTATGTGAATTACAAGTACCACGAATAGAAATGTATTGTTTTTTATTCAATTCATCAAGTAATACTACATATTTAATGTCATTGATTTCATTTATATACAGTTCATATCCATCATATAAGTTTCTTATAATATCATTATCTTTTTTATATGATGCTCTGGCAAAATTAGCAAACCATTTTATATTTTCCCAATCAACTTCGTGTGATTTTGTAAAACTTTGTTTGAATTTATTCTCAAGTGAATAACGTTTAATCATCCACTTCCGAACTATTTTTGCAATTTTAGATATTATCCATCCTTGCACAACCCATCTAATCATATATGATATTATAAAACTCATTATAGTACTCCTACACTAAGTCTATTTATAACATTTAGTATTTCATATTTTCGTCAATAGGTTTGGTTTCAGTTGATGATTGTACCATTCCAAAAAGTGTTCTAACACCAAAACCAACTGCACCTGATGGAGTAATATCATTGCCACTTTCAGTCCATGCCATACCAGCAATATCCAAGTGTGCCCAATTACGATGATTATCTACGAAACGGTATAAAAACTCTGCTGCTGTGGTTGAACCGCTGCCCTTGCCACCAATGTTTTTCATATCTGCAATCTTCGAGTCAATCATTTTATTCCAATTTTTGCCCATTGGCATTCGCCAGAACCCTTCTCCTGACAACTCACCATGCTGAATAATGGTGTTGCCGAACTCTGTAGAATTTGTAAATAGACCTGCCATTTCGTGTCCCAGAGATACAATTATTGCACCTGTTAATGTTGCAAGATCAATGATGCGGTTTGGATCATATTCTGATTGTACATAAGTTAAAATATCTGCCAGAACCAAACGACCTTCTGCATCAGTATTCAAATTTTCTACAGTTTGGCCACTTAATGAAGTAACAATATCACCAGGCTTAATTGCATTACCATCAGGCATATTTTCAACAAGTCCCACAATACCAACTACATTAGTTTGTATATTTTGTTCAGCAATTGCATGCATTGCTCCTACAACTGCTGCACTGCCTCCCATATCAAATTTCATATCGCCCATACCTGCACTTGGTTTAATAGAAATACCGCCTGTATCAAATGTGACACCTTTACCCACCAGTGCGATAGGTTTTTCATCTGATCCTGCATTCCATTCCATTACTACTACATATGAATCTTTGCGTGAGCCTTGTCCGACACTCAGTAGCAAATCAAAACCCATTGTTTCTAATTGTGATTGGTGAAACACTTTAACATTAATGCCCAATGGCGTTAGCATTTGATTTATACGTTGTGCATATGTTGCGGGATATAAAACATTTCCGGGTTCAGATACAAGGTCACGTGCAAATGTAATGCTGTTATGAATTGATATCTCACGTACCGCATCAATATGAACTATCAATGCATCGTTATCTTTCTTAGATTTATATTTCTCAAAATTATATAATGCTAATTGTGATCCTTCGAAAATAGATTCATTAAAATCATTATTGATTTCAAAGTAAAGATTATCAACATTGCCTTTATACTGCTTTGCTAGTTTGCCACCAAAGTTGCGCCATTCATTTGGGGTATTAGCATTTGTTTTTATTACAGTGATAGAATCAATATTAATTTTAGATGGGAATGATATTGTGACTTCTCCAGTATCTTTTGTTTCTAGAGATTTTAGTCCACACACACTAGATACCATGCCACCTGATTTTTTATCAAGTGCTTTATATTCCTTGGAATCATATAATACTACAATTGCGGAGTTAGGTTCATAAGAACTCATTATTTAAATCCTCTTTCTTTCATTAATTGACTATGTTTTTCTATGTATTCATCTTTAAATTTTGGATGTTGTGCATAATAATTTGCACCTTTACCACCAGTATGTGAAAGTCTCACACTGCCTGGAAAACCATCAACATCATTTTTATGTCTAGGGATAAAATGAACATGAGGCCACATAACTGTTTGTCCTGCTGCTTCGCCCATATTCATACCAAAGTGGTAAGCATCAATTTCGCCGTTACTTCTAAGTTTATCTCCATGCTCTACTGTTGCTTCTAATGTGAGTGTGATAAACTTTATATTATTTTGTTTAGGAATAAACAGTAAATGACCATCACACACTGGCCATTTATCTTCATATATTGCATAGTAATATTCATTCTGAAGTTGTAGATGTTCTGATTGTTCAAAAGGGGTGTCTTCAAATTTTTCAATCATGCCAAGCATCCAATATTGGTAATAAATGTGAAACAACTGTCGCTGATTTTTTTGAACTTTCATCCACAAATGTATCAAAATCTGTATGCGAATCATTGCCTGCAAGATCACTTAATACTCTGACAACAATGAATGGCACATTACATTGACAACATACTTGCGCCAATGCAGCGCCTTCCATTTCTATAGCATCAGCATTAAATTGTGTATGAAACATTTCTCTTGTCTGCGTACAACTAAGATATGTATCACCTGTGATTATTGTTCCAAATTCTATATCTTTACCCAAATGTGATTGCAAATAGTTTTGCATTTCGCTACTCATTTCAAATGAGATTGGATCAGTTGTATCCTCTAGTGCTGGAAAACTTCCTGGCAAACTGGAGTATACTTCTCCGTTTACGATAGAACCATAATCATGTTGAATCAGTTTGTTAGCAATTATAACATCGCCGATATTTAAATTTGGATTTAATCCACCTGCAACCCCACTGAATACAATACCCAAGCATCCAAAGTGTGAAATTAATATTGTTGTTGTGACAGCAGCATTTACTTTTCCAATACCACACTCAGCAGCAATAACATCGATCCCATTAATCTTACCAATTTGAAATTTCTTTTTCATAACTGTTTTAGTTATTGGGGCATCATCCCATTTAATTTTTGAATACTCTTCTGGAATAGCGGAAATCATTCCGACTGTCATTAATTAATCCTCTTCAATATTATATTCTAGCCTATAACTTATTGCTAGGTGGCCTTGTATACTTCTATCTATGTTTTTATTATATACTATTACATCAGAAATGTCAACATCTATATTACTTACTAACTTGTCTAAATTAAATGGATTTTGTTCTGGTTTAATATAAGTATTATATTCATCTAAGTGAGATTTATAATTATATTTCTCTAATAAATATGCAGTAGTTTTATCTTGTGGTGATCCAGGAGAAGTATGAAAATCTCCAGCAATAATAGTAGGTCTATCTTTATAGAGATTTAATAAAAACTCAATATCTGTCTTTCTTTCCAAATCATTTATAACTATCGAACCATCACTGCCATCGGATGGATAACACGGCAAAAATGTAATGATATTTACACCGTCAAGTTGCGCTCTTAATGCAGTGCAGCCTTGAGATTTATGTCTTTTACCAATTTCTTGCACCTTATCAATAGATGGTAATGTAATACTTTTCATCTTTGAAAATGGATGACCAGAATGATTTTTTCCCATTGCGACACATAAATTGCCTACGCCAGGAGTAGATTCTAATAAGAATAGTCTACAGCCTATTATAGATTCTATCTCTTTTTTTGCTTCCATTGGTACACGTTGTAATAGGAATACATCTACATCTTTGGCTGCATTGCGGAAATATTCTATTCCCCACTGCATACCATCCATATTATATTGCAATACTCTAATACTGTGCATTGAATTATTCAGCAGGTTCTATACTAGTTGAAAGAGTAAAGCCATTGTTTCTTGCTGCACGTGTAGTTTCTTCAACTTTTTGTTCTGCAATTTCCATATAGTACATACCAACAATAGCATTTCCTTCTTGATGAATTTTACCTGCTAGATCAGATGATGTTTCCATTGTATGACCAAATAATTGCATTAATACTTCAATTACAAACTCAAATGGAGTTGTATCATCATTATGCATTAACACATAAAATCTTTTGGGCGAATCCAATCCCAAATCTATTTCATTAAGACTTGATGTTAATGTTTGTTCATCTGCTATCATAATTTCTTGTCCATGTTTTAGTGCTGTATATTTATCAAAAAAGAGAGAGATATTACTATCCCTCTCCTGATATAATATCACAATTATTATCTAATTGCAATAGTTTTAGGTTGTTTTTCTTCAGGAACTTTTCGTTCAAGAGATACAAATAATAGTCCATCTTCCATGGTTGCATCAATTACTTCAACATAATCAGCAAGTTTCCATTCTCTGGTGAATGCACGATTTGCAATTCCACGATGAATGTATTCACGCCCCTCTTGTTCAATTTCAGATTTTGAACCGGAAATAGTTAGAAGGCCTTCTTTAACCGTGATTTCAATATCATCACGACTAAAACCTGCTAGTGCCAATGTAATTTGATATTTGTCTTCATCAATAGACTCTACATTATATGGTGGATAACCAGTATTATCCAAACGATTAAAATCATTTAGTAGTCTATCAAAACCCAATACTGAGCGATGAAAATCTGGTAAGTTTAGTGTTGTTACTCTTGTCATTTTGTTTCTCCTTTTAATAAGCAAGATATGTTGGGTCCCTTATGGCGACCCAAGTAAGGTAAACTTTTTACCCTACAGTTATATTTAGTGATTTTTTTCCAAATGTCAAGTGTTATACACTTATTTTTTCAGAAAAAAGTATGATATCTTTTGCTGGACCAACGTCACACGGTAATCCACCGTGTTCATTAATATAATATTTCAACACCGCCTTATACCATAGTTGGCTATTGTGGTGTGCTTGTTTGTTGAATTTTGCAATGCCACCAGAAGAACCATCCATTGTAAGTAACGCTCTGGATGATTCTTTCTGTAATGTTCTCAAATCTAGTGTATCTAAATCTATCATATATTATCTTGTTGACGTTTCATTTTTTGCCAACGCTTACGTCCTGCATCTTTTGCTTTACGTTTGATTTCACTTGGCTTTACGAATTCTTTTCTAGTTCTAATTTCTTGTACTAGTCCCTCTTCGGTGCATTTCTTTTTAAATCTACGAAATGCCTTTTCAAAGTTTCCATTTTTTACTTCTACTGTCATACCAGACTTCGCATATCTGTCAGCGTCATTTCCTTTTACATAGTGATTATTTTTAGTCATTTTTTTGTATTAAACCTGTAATTCTATTGCCATTTAATTTTAATGGCTGTTCATATTTCCAGTTGGCCAAACTGTTAGAAATCATTTCTATAAAATATACCAGTACATCTTGTGCCTTGGCATTTTCGCGGCCTCGCATTTGTATTGTTATTTTAACTTTAGAACCATTGTCAATGAACTTTTGTGCTTGTCGCATTTTAATTTGCAAATCGTGAATACCGATACTGGGTCTAAATTTAACTTCTTTAACTTCAATAGCGTTGGCCCTTGCAGATTTTGCTTGGGCCTTTTGTCGCTTTTTAAGTTCGTAGTTATATTTATTAATACTTACAATACGTGCAACTGGTGGGCTTGCATCTGGAACCATAAGAACTAAGTCAAGATTTTCATTTCTTGCAATGTTTTGTGCCTCTGCATTCGACATTACGCCCAGCGCATCGCCATTATTTCCAATGATGCGTAACTCGCTACTAGTAATATGCTCATTGATTATTAATACGGATTTGTTTTTATCCATTTATGATTTTTGTTTAACCTTCGCTTGTTCGTTGAATACCAATATTGGTTCTTCATTTCCTAAAATAAATTTGTCTGTAATATGTACAGAACGTAGTCCTTGATTTGCCAATTTTGGCAATTTGAATTGTATTTGTAAAAGTGATTTCTCAATTACACTTCTCAATCCCCGAGCGCCTGTTTCGTCTGTCGTTGCTTTTTTAGCAATCTGGTTTAGCGCCGAATCTGAAATGATTAATTCTACACCATCAAGTTTAAACAATTTTTTAAATTGTGCAACAATACTATTTTTAGGCTCAGTTAATACTTGTACCAACTGATTTTCAGTAAGAGCATCAAGGCCAACAATAATTGGAAATCTTCCCATAAATTCTGGGATGACTCCATATTTTATTACATCCTGTGCTTCTACTTGCTCACGAATATTTATCTTATTGGTTGATTTATCATACACAACAGCACCAAAACCAATGCCCGCATTGGATGTTACTCTACGTTCAATAACTTTATCAATGCCAACAAATGCACCACCAACTACAAATAGAATTTTACTTGTATCAACTTCAATCATATCAGTGCCGGGGTGCTTGCGGCCACCACCTGGCGGGACACGAACAACAGTACCTTCTACAATTTTAAGTAATGCTTGCTGAACACCTTCACCACTGACATCTTTTGTAATTGAAACATTCTCGCCTTTTTTTGCTTTCTTATCAATTTCATCAATATATATAATACCACACTCGGCTTTTTTAACATCGAAATCTGCTGCTATAAGCAATTTCTGTACCACATTTTCCACATCATCACCAACATAACCACTTTCTGTAAGTGAGGTTGCATCAATTTGCGCAAATGGCACATCTAAAAATTTTGCAACTGTTTTTGCAATTAATGTTTTACCGGTACCAGATGGTCCCATAACCATTACATTAGATTTATCTAACTCAACACCATCAGAATCATCTGCGTTTATACGTTTATAATGATTGTATACTGCAACACTAAGGACTTCTTTGGCTTCGTCTTGGCCAATGATGTGCGCGTCTAAGAATTCTTTGATGTCTTCAGGTCCAGGAAGAGAACTCATATCAGTTTCGCTTATACTAGCAAACTTATCTTTCGAGTCATGAATGATTTCATAGCATAAGTCAATACACTCATTGCAAATAAACTGATTTGGTCCTGCAATGAGTGTTTTAACTATATCTTTTTCTTTGTTACAAAATGAACAAGTATAATCTTTAGTATCAGTCAAATATCACCTATATTATTTCTTGTCTAACCAGCCTTGACGCTGTACTAGACTTGTGTTTCGATTTCTAGTTATGTCTTCTTCGGTAATCTCGTTAGTCTTTTCTTCCATAACAGTATCGTCTATATTCGTGTTAATGTCAAGTACTTTTTCATCTTTTTTCGCAAATAACGCATCGAAGATTTCTTCTTGGCCACCCTTGCTCACATGACGATTTTGAAAACTATAGTTTGCAGCAATTAGTAACAATACTGCTAATGGATCAAACACAAAAATGAATACAATAATTAGCCAACGAACTGCATCATCTATTGTATTTCTTTCTGTATTACCATAAACTAGTTCTGCAATATATTTAATTGGTCCAATTTCTGCTTCTAACATACGTACTTCAGTTTCTAATTCAAATTTAGTAACTAGTAATTCAGATATGCCAGTCTCAGATACTTTAACTGTTTCTAATAATTCTGTAATTTTTGTAGTATTATCTATTTCTGCAACACGTGCTAATTGTTTGCGCAGCCTTGTAATAGTTTCTTGTGATTTTTGGACATCACGGTCTGCAATAGAACGCAGACGTTTTATTTCAATTCTTGCTTGTTCTATAACTAATGTATCAATACTTGTACGTATATCTTCTACGATATTAACAAGTCTCTTCTTTTCTGATTGTTGTGATATACGAAACTGGTCCACTTTTTTTGCTGTTTGTGGTCCGTAATTGCCATCAGTCTTAACTCCAACTAATGCTTGTAATTTTTTAATTTCATCATTTACAACAAATGATTGTAGATTTTCAAGTGTGATATCTATTTTTTTAATTTGCGTTAAGTATGATTTGACTTGATCTTCTGACCCAGTTTGTTGGTCTAAGATAATAGCAAGTTGTTCATCGATTGCAGGTTGAACTCTTGCGTATGCTTGGTCCATACGTTGTTGTTCAGTATCAATCTGTATTTGAATTTCATCTGTATTATTTGTATTTTGAGTTTCAAGTTTTTCAATCTTAATTTCTGAACGTGTAATAGTATCTTCATAACGAACTATATCATTATCTATACGTTCTACACGTGCCTGAGATTGTAAACTCTCACTTGCCTGTTCTAAGTGCGCACGTGACAAAAAGCCAAAAATGCCCATCGAAGTGATGAACATTAATACAACTACTGCAAATGTAAGATAAGATTTTAATAGAAACGGCGCACGTTTCCAATTACGATAGACCCAAGATGCAGCAACTAACTTACCTATTTCTAGGGATCCAGCCATGATAGCAACTGGTATTGCTGATGCTGCAAAAATCGCCATAAGTCCTGCAACTGAAAACCATGCTGCAACCGCGGCTATAGTTAAGGCTATAACGAATACCATTAATGGAAAAAACATTTTACTCTCCTAAGGATAATTACAGCCCTCTTCATCTGTATTTATCATTTTGGAGAGTAAGATTTACATATTACATATCTACATTTAAGTATACAGTAGTGCCTCTTTTGAACCACTGTTGTGTGTATAAACGTACTGTTTGTCCACCAATATCAACAGTTACCATATTGTCACCACGTACTTGTGATACTTTATTGGTATATGTTGTACGACATTGGCGTTCTTGACGATATCCCACAATAACCGTTTCTCGTTTACCGTTTTTATTAACTTTATCCGCGCCAACAATCGCGCCTAGCACAGTCATTGCATCTTTGCCTTTACCATTACCAAATTGATTGCCGATTGCACCGCCGATAATTGCGCCAACTAGTGCATCTCCCGAACTTGCTTGTCCTGTTCTGCGTGTTTCATAAATTGGAATATCTACATTATTGCAGGTTTGGATTGGAACTTCGCGGACAACATCACGATATGTTTCTTTCATTCCTATTACAGTTCCTCGAACCTGTTCAGAATATGAAGCAGTTGCAGTTACTAGAAATGCAACAGTTAGTGCCATAATATTTTTCATTGGGTAAGTCCTTTTATAATATTTTCAAGTTTTTCTACTCGTTCTTCAAGTAGAATAATTTTTCTTTCTAGTAGTTGAGAATTATTCATCGATTAAGATCCTGTAACAAGTTCAAGTGTGCCATCTTCACCAAACTCAAAATCTTCGATATAAGAATGATGTGTACCACTTTGTTTAATGCATGATTCAGCAGCAGCCCACAATGCCTTGATTGAGCCATTTACGGCAAGAGAACTAACTTGTGCCATTGAATTATTAGTACCGTTACGCAAATCTGCGTTAATTTCTTCAACAGTTGCATCAGAACGAACAAACTCATAAGTTACTTTACGAACTTTGTTAGAGAACAATTCAAACCCAGGGCCCTTTGTGCCGAATTCATACATACTCCAAACAGTTGACATGCCTAATTCTTGCTGCATTGCATAAAAGTGGTTCATTGAAACTGTGAATTCATCGTATTGCGCTTGATCTGTCATACTGTATTTCCTCTTTACTGTCTATACTTACTTTATACAGTGATTCGTTCAGAATGTCAAGTAAAAAACGCAAGAAAGAATCCTGCGTTTTCAAAAACTTATAAATTAATTGGTGTACATCCTAATCATACTGATCTAACAAATTTGTTTTATCTTCTGTGTATCCTTTAGAAGGATTGACATCATCTGCTCCAGGCAATGGTTCTTTCTGGTCTACAATTACTTCCCATTGCTCAGACCATTTGGCATTGATATCATATAAACGCTGTGTGAATAATGGATCGGTATCTGCTATAATGGCATCAGCAGGACATTCCGGTTCACAAACACCACAATCAATACATTCATCTGGATTGATTACCAGCATTTCTTCGCCTTCGTAGAAACAGTCCACTGGACATACTTCTACACAATCAGTATACTTACATTTAATACAATCCTGGGTTACTACGTATGTCATTGTTGTTCACCGTTAATAATATCGTCTAATGCACTAATTATCACAGTGTGATGTAAGATACCATCGCCCCATGTTTCGCAATGTTCTTTTCCCGCAGCATCAGCAAGTTCTTTATTACTATATACTCCAAGAAATTTATTAATACTAGAATTATTATTTTTATTATATGTATGAACTACATAGATATTTGTGGTTGTATTCATCTCTTTCCTATCTTCTCTACTGCTGCATAGTATATAATTATTGTAACGTACTTTCATCAAGTAACCATAATTTACTACAATAATAACATGCCGCCCAGGGTTTATTATGTGTTACATTTATAGAAAATAATGGATGATCGGTGTTATCACAGTATCCACTCCATTCATCTGTTAGGTATACTTTTTCTTTTTTTTCTATCAAGTCTGCTTGTCTTATATTTTTCTGTTCATTTTCGACCTGGGTCAGATTATATCTTTTTTTTCGCATTTTGCTCTAAACTTTCATTAGATACTTGTTACTTCCAGGATATGATGGTCTGGACATATGTCCAGACCATCATTTATTATTTTCCTTTGTTTACAAAATTGTAAAACTGTTGTGCTGCTTCAAGAATTTGTTCTGTTCCTGGAACTTCTGGCATTTCTACCTTTGTCACAACTTCATCATGCTCTTTACGAACTGATGTTTCGAACACGCCATACTTTGCATAATAGTCTTGCCACATTTGTGTTTGTGCCATTTCTAATACTTGAGTACGAATTTCATAACCATTTTTATTAAAAGTTACTTTAGGAAGTGAAGGAGGTGTCATTTTCTGAAATGCTTCTGTAAATGCCTCTGGTTTCATTCCTGTGTTTTTGTATAAATCGCTGAATTTTTCAGCCATTTCTGTCATTTGTTTAATATCGAACATATTGTTTTCCTTTGTGTTTATGTGTGTGTGTAGTGTAACTATTCTGTTGCTAGGTCAGTTACCAACCCCCACATACCTAAACTAGGCTGCTAATGCCATTTCTGGCGCATAATTTGCGTTTGCAATTATAAAGTTTGTTCGCGGTAACGGCGCTTACATCCCGGTAACTCCATTCATCTATCTTGTCAGTCGATCCTAGTTCAGCCCCATCAAAACTACACTCAAGTCTATTCTCTTTCGAGTCCTTACTTGCACTAGGCCAACCGCTCAAGTGTAGTTATGGTGGAGCTGCGCGGTACTGCCCCGCGGTCCTGTCCAATCGTCAAATCACTTCAACGTTACATTCTATTTATAACATATTTTAATTGCAATGTCAAGTATTGAATTTATTCTTAATAATTTCAACCACTCTGTCAGATAGAACTATCTCATAATGATTTCTATCTACTTCTGCATATTCTATATCATCGCGGCAAGTCATACTTTTACGTGTGACAATACCATCGTTCTCACCTGATATCCATGGCACATCGCCTACAGTTGTAACCACCTGCATCCAAGGACATTCAATATCAATCTTACGACTGTATCTTATAAACTCACTGTTTGGTGAAATATCCTTGAACAATTGATAATGTGGATTAAAGACTGTTCCCCATGATGCTATTTCGCTGCCATTAAAAGGTGTTGCTAAACTAACAACATTCTTTATTGTATCAAATTCACTTTGTAAATAAGTTGCATATACACCACCAAGACTATGTGCTATTACAAAAAAATCATCATCTATATCATTTAAAGTTTTCATCATTATAGCAAGATTATCAACTGCTACTGTATGTTTACTATAATTTAAATATATAGGATCTTTACAATCCAACGATTTCTGAATGAAGGCAAAACTTCGTTCACTCGCAGTTGCCCCATGTATATACACTATTCTCATTCATTTAAGTCCTGACGCTGTTATGCTTACGATCCATAAACATCTTTGCTGTTTCAACTGCTACCGCAGCATCTCTACAATAAGCATCTGCGCCAATTGCTTTTCCAAATTCTTCATTCAATGGTGCGCCACCTACTAGTATAGTATAATCATCACGTATACCTTTTTCAGTCATTACATCAATTACAACCTTCATATATGGCATAGTTGTTGTAAGTAACGCGCTCATACCCAATATATCTGGATTATGTTCTTCAATCGCTTCTAGATATGCTTCTACTGAATTATTAATACCAATATCGTGTACATCAAATCCAGCACCTTCCATCATCATACCAACTAGATTTTTACCAATATCATGTATGTCACCTTTTACTGTACCAATCACCATCGTTCCAACTTGTGGTGCACCAGTCTCAGCAAGTAGTGGTTTGAGAATTGACATGCCACCTTTCATTGCGTTTGCTGCTAGTAATACTTCTGGCACAAATAATATACCATCACGGAAGTCTATACCCACAATAGTCATACCAGCAACCAAGGACTTTGTTAGTACATCATAAGGTTCCCAACCACGTTCTAAAAGAATATTAGTACCTTCTATAACTTCCTCATTCATCCCATCGTATAGATCGTCGCCCATTTGGATTACAAGTTCATCATCAGATAACTCTGACAATACAATATCATCATCTTCCATTTCTGTTTCTCACTTATATATTATAGTATTACATCTATTTATAAGTAATAAAAAAGGGTGCTGTTGCCAACACCCTTTTTCTAAGTATATTTACTTGTATTAGAAATTAAAACTTAGTGTAACTGATGGCGATACTTCTTCATCATCTACATTATAGTTAACATCTGATGAAAGTGTTGCACCAGCAATATCAATTTCGTGTCCTACGCCAATATTTTCTAGCAAATCATCTTCATCGCCATTAATATATGTTGTTAGACCGTATGTACTAACCGTAGAATCAAACTCAAATGCGAGTGTGTCTGTTTCATATGATGTGGTCGCACCAAGTGAAATACCGACAACTTCTATAGTATCAACACGTGCACCCCAAGTGTATTCTTCAGATGTACGGTTATAATCCATAGATGCAGTTACATCTACAAGTGCTAAGTCAACATTATATGCAAGTTGTACATTTGACACTTCAGTAACATCAGTTGTGATATCAGTGAACCCAACTGCTACAGAGGCTGGACCGTATGATAATGTCAATGATTCATCAATAGTTGGTTCTGCGATTGATGAAAAGTCGGATGTTGCTTCTACAAAAACACCGTCCTGGTCACCAAATGTTATGGTTGCATCTGCAACTTCTGTGCCAACATGCCATTTATCTAGTTCGATTGTGTCACCATCAACTGATTCAAACTCTAGTCCAACGTTTGCCACACCTTCGCCTGCATCAACATCAATGCCGATTGTGGTTGTTGCTTCATACTTATCGGTTGCTTCATTTTCAGCAACTTTCATTTCTACAGAAGCACCAATGTCTGCGGCAAATGAAGTCGTAGCCAATACAATGGCGGCTACTGTTGTTAGTAATAGTTTCATTATTATATTTCCTTTTAAACAAAAAATTATGAGCAGGTATTAACTGCTCATACTACTCTACTTATACTAATATAATACATTTTTGCTTTATTATCAAGTGGTTATAAAGTTAATAATAGTATATGTGACATTTATATTACACTATTAATTATGCTTTAGTATTTTTCTTTACATTCTTTTTTGTCTTAGTTTTAGGTTTAGACATTGACTTTTTTGTTTTGGTAGTTGATATGATTTTTTTATCATACCAACCCCACCGTTTTAATAATGGTTCGACTGCATATTTAACCTGCGAATCATTCCAATTATATAACTTTTTAACATCAGTAAAAAGTTTATCTTTATCATCATAGATAGCCATCATATTAATAATGTTTTTATCTATGTCTATCCAATTCATTCAGATTTCCAGATAGTCCATATACCATATGCAATTGCCGCATATGCAATTAAATCAACTGGCACAATAAGCATTGCGATTCCAGTTGCAACTAGTGCTGCACCATCTAATGTTGTGCGTTCTTTTAATCTGTCTTTAATCCAATTAATCATTTTTTTTCTCCTCTGATAATTTTGTATAAAATAGTTCTTCATCTGGACAATTATTATGTTCAATTTGAATAGTTGTGTGTACTATTTTATAATTATCGATTAATAGTTTCTTGGTATTATATATTGTATCATCGCATTCGCCATCATCCAATATATTGATGTGCATAGCGGCTGAAATTTGTCCGCTTGCTAATTCCCATATATGTATATGGTGAACATTATTAACATGATCGATATTTGTTATAATATCTTTTACTATAACATCAATATCAATATGTTCTGGTTTTCCAGTCATTAGTATTCTAAGACAATCTTTTAATAATTCCCAACCACTTTTTAATATTAAACTGGCAAGAAGTACACTTATAATAGGATCAATATAATACCAATCAGTAAAATATATTACGATACCACCTATAATGGCACCAACACTGCCTAAAATATCAAGTAAGATATGAAGTATCACTCCTCGCATATTAATATTATGACCATCATGGTGATGATGCACTACTTTAAATAATACCAAATTAACGATTAATCCAATAATCGCAATTGGTAACATCCAATATATATCAACATGCTCAGGATTTAGTATTCGATAGATTGCTTCGTATATAATATATGCAAAA
>UPTG01000648.1_pt1 | contig 27900 bp, 37 predicted proteins | sample 2160121 | NCBI WGS metagenome assembly UPTG01 (sample SAMN06266255, study PRJEB28933) | marine metagenome | isolation source: Columbia River Estuary | place: USA:Columbia River Estuary, USA | collected 2014-07-27
TACGGCGCCCTGGAAACCGTCGCTTCCAAGTCGAAGCGCCCGGCGACCGAAATCTTCCACGAAGCCCTCGGCAATGTCGCGCCGTCGGTTGAGGTGCGTTCGCGCCGCGTCGGCGGCGCCACCTATCAGGTGCCGGTCGAGGTTCGTCCCCGTCGTGCCACGACGCTGTCCATTCGCTGGCTCGTCGACTACTCGCGGGCCCGCCGCGAAAAGACGATGGCAGAGTGCCTCGCCAATGAGGTCATGGATGCATCCACCGGCCTCGGCGCGGCGATGAAGCGTCGCGACGACATTCAGAAGATGGCCGAGTCGAACAAAGCGTTCGCTCACTACCGCTGGTAAACAGCAGAACAAGTTAATAGGTACACCCCCATGCCATCACGCGAGTATCCACTTGAAAAGTACCGAAATATCGGCATCATGGCGCACATTGACGCCGGCAAGACAACTACTACTGAGCGAGTTCTCTACTACACCGGCAAGACATACAAGATCGGCGAAGTGCACGAAGGTGCAGCCGTCATGGACTTCATGGTGCAAGAGCAAGAGCGCGGCATCACAATTACTTCGGCTGCAACAACTGCAGTTTGGCGTGGTCATCGCATCAACATCATTGACACCCCAGGTCACGTTGACTTCACGATTGAAGTAGAACGATCACTGCGTGTTCTCGACGGTGCCGTTGCGGTGTTCGACTCGGTTGCTGGCGTTGAGCCACAAACTGAAACCGTGTGGCGCCAGGCCAACAAGTACAAGGTTCCGCGTATGTGTTTCATCAACAAAATGGACCGAATGGGCTCTGACTTTCTTGCGGCGATTGAAACTATGCGTGACAAGTTGGGTGCAAACGCTCACCCTCTTTTTCTAGCGATAGGTGCTGAAGAACAATTCAAGGGGTTAGTTGACCTTGTGAAAATGGTTGCGTATTTTTATGACGAATCCGATCCTTCTGGCGTACGTTTTACGACCGAAGAAATACCCGGCGATCTAAAAGAACAAGCATCGCAATATCGCGAATCGTTGATTGAAGCAATTTCTGACTTTGATGATGATATTGCAAATAAATATTTAGATGGCGAAGAAATTACAGAAGCCGAATTTAAGTTAGGCATCCGAAAAGCCACACTCACCCTGAAATTTATTGGCGTTATTCCTGGCAGTGCATTTAAAAACAAAGGCGTTCAAATGCTCATGGATGCAGTGGTTGACTATTTACCCAGTCCCCTCGATCTTCCCCCAATGAAGGGTGAGGATTCAGATGAAAATGCAGTAGAAGTGACTCCTAATGACAGTTCTAAAGTTGCTGGACTTGCTTTCAAGTTAATGTCCGACCCTTATGTTGGAAAATTAGTATTTTATAGAATATATCAAGGAACATTAAAAAAAGGTTCTAGTCTTTACAACCCTAGGACTCGTAAAAGTGAACGAGTTTCCCGACTTATGGTTATGAAGGCAAACGACCGTGAAGATATTGATGTAGCATATTCAGGTGATATTTGTGCACTTATTGGTGTTAAAGATGTCGTTACAGGAGATACTCTTGCGGATAAGGATTTGGATTTGAGATTGGAACCACCCAGTTTTCCAGAACCTGTTATTTCCATGTCGATCGAACCTGCCACCAAAGCAGATCAAGAAAGAATGGGAATTGGGTTGCAAAGACTTGCGGAAGAGGATCCTACTTTCGGGCTTTCTACGAATGAAGAAACTGGACAAACGATTATTTCCGGTATGGGCGAACTTCATCTTGAAATCATTCGTGATCGTCTGTTTCGTGAGTTTAAGGTAGATGCAAATGCCGGTAAACCCCAAATTGCATATCGTGAAACCATGCTTAAACCTTCTGATGGAAATGGTAAATTTATTCGTCAGTCTGGCGGTCGTGGTCAGTACGGTCATGCAGTTATTAAAATGGAACCCCTTGAAAAGGGTAAAGGTGTTGAACTCGTAAATAAAATTGTGGGTGGATCTATTCCTAAGGAATTTATTAAACCTACCTTCGATGGTATTAAAGAGGCAGCACTTTCAGGTGTAGTTGCTGGGTATCCAGTAATTGATTTTAAAATTACCCTTGTAGACGGTTCTTTCCATGATGTTGATTCCTCTGAAATGGCTTTTAAAATGGCTGGTATTTTTGCATTTAAAGATGCGATGAAGAATGCTAACCCCATTTTACTTGAGCCCATCATGAAGGTTGAAGTATCCACGCCAGAAGATTACCAAGGAGAACTGATGGGTGATTTAAATCGTAGACGTGGACAAATTCAGGGTATGGATTCTCGTGGAAATGCTTGCATTATACAAGCATTTGTACCTCTTGAAAACATGTTTGGTTATTCTACTGATATGCGATCACTTTCTTCAGGTAGAGCAGATTATTCCATGACACCATCCCATTTTGAACAAGTACCCCAAAGTCTTGTGCAATCAATTGTCGAAACTTTAAGCAGAGAACCTGCAAGAACATAATATACTCAATTTATAGATGAACGGACAGCGCATACGCATTAAACTTCGCGGATTTGACTATCGAGTAATTGATCAGTCTGCCATTGACATTGTTGATACGGCTAAAAGAACTGGTGCACGAGTTGCTGGACCAATTCCTATGCCTACCCGTATTGAAAGATACACAGTCAATCGTTCTCCTCATGTCGATAAGAAATCAATGGACCAATTTGAGTTAAGAACTCACAAAAGACTCATTGATATAATTGAGCCCACTGTTCAAACAGTGGACGAACTCAAAAAACTCAATTTACCCGCCGGTGTGGAAATTAACATTAACGTATAAAATAGGTTATTTTATAAAATTAAACCTTTAAAGCAGGTCTCAAATGGTTAAAACCGCCTGCCGCTTAAAGAATGAAACTTGAACTACTAGGAAAAAAACTTGGCATGAGCCAAGTGTATGATGCGGACAATAATCTTGTCCCTGTAACGATAATTGAAGCGGGTCCTTGCCCTGTCTTACAAGTTAAGACTGGGGACAAAGATGGTTACTCTGCTATTCAAATTGGCTTCAACCCTAACGGGAAATCGCCCAACAAGGCGAATTCCTGTAAAAAAGGTCATGCTAAAAAAGCAAATGTAAGTGCGCAGCAAATCTCTCAAGAGATTCGCTTATCTGACGATCACGATTTCAAGCAGGGGAATGTCATTACTGTCGAAGATTTCAAAGAAATTAAGATGGTGGATGTAGTTTCGAAAACTAAGGGTAAGGGCTTTCAGGGTGTTGTAAAGCGCTGGAACTTTGCAGGTGGCCCTGCTTCTCATGGTTCTATGTTTCATCGACGAGGCGGTTCTTACGGTCTCTGTCAGTGGCCAGGACGCATTTTCAAAAATAAGAAAATGCCAGGTCACATGGGTGATGTCAGTCGTACTACTCAGAATTTACAAGTTGTTAAGGTGCTACCGGAGAAAAATTTAGTTTTAATTAAGGGAAGCGTACCTGGACACAAGGGTTCAATTTTAACTCTTCGCGTGGCAAAGAAGTCTAAAAACTAAACTATTATTTGTCATGAAATTTAAATTATTTAAAGCGGATGGTTCTCCTAGTGGGGATGTTGATATCAAAAGTTTCCCTACTCTAGAAGAAGGAAAAGGCGTCGACGCCCTAAGGCAGGCAATAATTGCAGTACATGCAAATAACCGCCAAGGAAATGCATCGACTAAAGTACGTTCAGAAGTTAATGGTTCGGGTAAGAAAATTTACCGTCAAAAAGGTTTAGGTGTTGGACGTGCAGGAGATAAAAATGCGATTCAACGTCGCGGAGGCGGTGTGGCATTTGGACCAAGACCAAGATCTTACAATCAAAAGTTGAACAAGAAAATTAAACGTCTTGCAATGGAGCGGGCTTTAATAGATCAAGCTAATTCCGAGAATATTTATTTAATTGAAGATTGGTCAGTTGCAGAACCTAAAACTAAACTTTTCAAAGGCTTAATTGGAACTATCGCGCCAAGTTCTAAAAAAGTGTTAGTAATTGGTGATTCATTCGAGGACAAGTTTGCACTAGCGGCCAGGAATTTGTCAACTGCACGATTAGGTCGTGCACAAGATTTAAGTCCCCTTGATATTGTGCAAACTGATCAAATAGTTATGAGCCTCAAAGGCTTGGATGTTTTATTAGCTAAATTCGGTAAGGAGGAGACTAAATAATGAAAGAATCAGTAACTATATTAAAAGAAGCATTGCTTACCGAAAAGGCAACTATGCTTTCGGCCAACCTTAACAAGTATGTATTTTCTGTGTCTAGTTTCGCAAGTAAGTCTAATGTCAAAGATGCAGTAGAAAAGACATTTAGCGTGAAAGTTTTAAAAGTAAATTCTTTAGTTGTTAAACCCAAAGCTAAAAGAGACCGCGCTCGTCGTAATAAACTTGGTTTCAAGAGTGGTATGAAGAAAGCAATTGTAACCTTAAAGTCGGGTGATAGCATCGACCTAGCATAGGAGAATAATACCATGCCAATTCTACAACAAAAACCAGTCACTCCTTCAGGAAGATTTTTTCTCAAAAACAAAGTCGATCTTGATACTAAAAGACCGGAACGTTCTTTAACTAAAGGTGTTCACCGCAAGAAAGGTCGAAATGCTTACGGTCGTATTACCTCGAGACGTCGTGGGGGCGGACACAAAAGGCTTTACCGTCAAATTGACTTTAGAAGGCAACGATTAAACGACGAGGCAAAAGTCATTGCCCTAGAGTATGATCCTAATCGTACTGCCCACTTAGCTTTGCTTGAATATCCAGATGGAGAAAAGTCCTATATTTTAGCTCCTTCCACTGTTGTTGTAGGGGACATTTTGGTTAGCTCAAATGAAAAAGTCGATTTTAAACCCGGCAATGCGTTACCATTAAATTTAATCCCTTTAGGTACAAGAGTTCATTGTGTTGAAATGTTACCAGGTGCTGGTGCCAAATTGGCAAGGTCTGCTGGCTGTGAGGTTCGCTTGATTTCTGTTGATGGTAACCACGCCTCCTTGAAGATGCCAAGTGGAGAGATTCGTCTGGTTAAAGAGGTTTGTAGAGCAACCATTGGTTCGGTTGGTAACTCAAGTCACCAAAAGGCGACTATCGGAAAAGCAGGTCGTAATCGCTGGAAAGGTCGTCGCCCCCGAGTGCGTGGTGTAGCTATGAATCCTGTCGATCACCCCATGGGTGGTGGTGAAGGAAGAACATCAGGAGGTGGTCACCCGAGTTCACCTTGGGGTCAATTATCTAAAGGTTTTCCAACAAGAAAAAAATCCAAACTCTCGAATTCACAAATTCTTGTTCGCCGAAATGGCAGAAGAGTTAAGTAATATTTTACACATAGAAATTTTGTTATGACACGTTCAATTAAAAAAGGATTCTTTGTAGAGCCAGGCTTAATGAAGAAAGTTATCACTGCACAAAATGCAGGTGACCGTAAACCCATAAAGACTTGGTCTAGAAGATCGACAATCACTCCAGATTTTGTCGGACTCAATTTTACAGTTCACAATGGTAAAAGTTTTTTACCAGTTTATGTTACTGAAAATATGGTAGGCCATAAATTAGGTGAGTTTTCTGCCACTCGTACATTTAAATCTCACAATCCCCACACTCAGAAATAAATCATGGAAGTAAAATCATATTCTAAATACATGAGAATTTCTCCCAAGAAGGCTCGAGAAGTGGCTCGTATTTTACCCGGAAAGAAAGCAACAGAGGCAGTTTCCCTGCTTAAGTATATTCCTCGAAAAGCAGCTCGTATGCTCGACAAAACTTTAAAATCCGCAATGGCAAATGCTGAAAATAACTCTAATTTGAATGCTGACGATTTAATTATTAGTAAAGCAATTGTTGAAGAAGGACCTGCACTCAAAAGATTTAGACCTTGTGCACGTGGTTCATCACATCCTTACAAAAAGAGAATGAGTCATCTCTACATTGTTTTAACAGACGAAGCTTAATTATTATGGGACAAAAAGTAAATCCAATAGGTTTTCGTTTAGGTGTCAGGCGCAACTGGAGTGCTCGATGGTACGCGAACAAACATGATTATTCAAAGTTTCTAGAGGAAGATAATTTAATTCGTGGGTTTCTCAAAAAGAAACTTCGTTTTGCTTCAGTCCCTAGAGTAGTCATCGAAAGAGCTTCTACACGAACCAGGGTCACAATTTGGACTGCACGCCCAGGTATCGTAATAGGCCGAAAAGGCCAGGAGCTAGATACTTTACGAGACTCCTTAAATCGTACAATCAGCAAGGACATCCGTCTTGAGATACAGGAAATAAAAAAACCTGATCTAGTTGCTTCACTCGTTGCAGAAAATGTAGCATTACAATTGGAGCGTAGGATTGCATTCCGTCGTGCCATGAAAAAAGCAGTTCAAACAACCATGTCAATGGGTGCTGAAGGCATCCGAATCCAATGCGCTGGTCGACTTGGTGGTGCAGACATTGCAAGAACCGAACAGACACGAGAGGGAAGAGTTCCACTTCACACCCTTCGTGAAAATATTGATTACGGTCTTGTTGAAGCTAATACTGTCTACGGTATCATTGGGATCAAATGTTGGATCTGCCTTAAGGACGAAGACAAAATTTTCTAATATTGTAAGTTATGCCAAAATTACTTCCATCCCGTACTAAGTATAGAAAAGTTTTCAAGGGTCGTGTCCGTGGCACCGCTTCCAAAGGCAATAAAGTTTCTTTTGGTGAGTTTGGTATCCAATCTCTTTCCCGTGGTAGGATGACATCCAATCAAATTGAAGCTGCTCGTGTGTCGATTAATCGTCATTTAAAGAGAAAGGGCAAAGTTTGGATTCGTGTGTTTCCCCACAAGCCAGTTACTAAGAAGCCCGCTGAAACTCGTCAAGGTAAGGGTAAGGGTCCTGTAGATCATTGGGTTGCAGTTGTAAAACCTGGTCATGTTCTTTTTGAAATTGCAGGTTGTTCTCTTACACTCGCTCGGGAAGCTTTGGGACTAGCCGATGCTAAATTACCATTTCGTTGTCGATTGGTTCAGCGTCAACAATCATTCTAATATTTGGACAATGAAAATCTCAGAAATCAAAGAATTAACAGTAACGGAACTTAATAAGAAGTTTCGAGAATTAGGAGAAGAACTCCTACAACTCCAAATCAGGAAGCAAACCGGTCAAGTTGAAAAACCACACTTGATTAAAAGCATCCGTAGAGATAGGGCCAAAATTTTAACCACCCTTTCGGCTAATAAAGCACAATCTGCTTAAACACACAATTTTATGACCACAGAAGATGTTAGAAATAATCGTAAGGAATTGATCGGTTTTGTCCGTGCAAAGACTGGAGATAAATCCATAAAGGTTGTTTATGAATACAAAACTCCTCACCCGCTTTATAAAAAGGAAATTCGTAGAAAAACAACTGTCCATGTACATGATGAAGAAAACATCACATCCGTTGGTGATAAGATTAAGATCATTGTAACAAGACCAATGAGTAAGTTAAAGAGATGGCGTGTTCTTGAAGTATTAGAAAAAGCCCCCGTAGCATAATTTAGCCATGATACAATTACTGAGTAGGCTAGAAGTAGCAGATAACACAGGTGCCAAAAAAGTTCGCATGATTAGACGAATAGGCCAAAACAAAAAAACTGCATCTATCGGCGATATTATTGTTTGTCATGTCAAGGAATGTACAACCGATTCTGCAGTTAAAAAAGGGACTGTAGTTCGTGCTCTTGTCGTGCGAACCAAAACAGCGGTCCGCAGAAGAGATGGTAGCTATTTACGCTTTGATGAAAACGCAGTTGTCATCGTTAATAATGATGGAACTCCTAAGGGAACTCGAATATTTGGACCAGTTGCACGAGAACTAAGGCAAAAATATATGAAAATAATTTCATTAGCCCCTGAGGTACTTTAATTATGGCAAACAAACTTAAAAAAGGGGACGAAGTTGTCGTCATATCTGGAGATCATAAAGGCAACAAAGGCAAAATCTTACAAATGCTTCGGGAAAAAAACCGAGTAATTGTGGAGGGCGTGAATATGATCAAAAAACATGAGAAAAAAACTCAAGATAATCCACAAGGTGCTATTATCGAAAGAGAGGCTTCTTTGCATTTTTCGAATGTTCGCAGAACCGACTCCAAAAACAAGTAATACTTTGTAGCATAAATACTGAATTATTGATTCATGAATATACCTGAACTAAAAAAAATTTATATAGACGAAGTTGCAACAGCTTTATTAAAAAGTCGTGGACTGAAGAATGTACATCAAGTGCCAAAGATCGAAAAAGTAGTACTTAATAGTTCTTTCGGTGCTGAACTTGATAAAAATGGAATTGAAGAACTTAGAAAGGACATGACTGCGTTGTCGGGCCAAGCACCAATCGTTATTCGTGCCAAAATGAGTGTTTCTAATTTTAAGTTAAGAGAGGGCATGCCAGTTGGAATTAAGGTTACATTGCGTGGTAATGTAATGTGGGATTTTCTATTACGCTTAATTGCTATTTCGCTACCTAATATCCGTGACTTCCGTGGTGTCCCCGCTAAGCTTGATGGTTCTGGTAATTACACCTTGGGAATAATAGACCACAGTATTTTTCCTGAAATAAATGTGGAACGCCAACGAACTAATACAGGATTAGATATTTCAATTGTAACCTCTGCCAATAATGACGCAGATGGTAGTGAACTTCTCAAATTACTCGGAATGCCTTTTCGCAAGAATTCTTCAGACTCATCAAATCAGCAGGAAGCTGCTTAAACATTTTTATCATGGCCAAGAAATCAGTTATTCACAGAAATAAAAAGCGCGAGAGACTTGTTGCACAATATGCATCAAAACGGACTGCGCTTAAAAATATTTTATCTAACCCTGAAACTTCAGAAGAGGATTTTTACAAAGCCCAAGCAAAGCTTACAAAATTACCTAAAAACTCTTCTCCTGTTCGTTTAGTTAATCGATGTACACTAACGGGGCGTCCCCGCGCCACGATTCGCAAATTTGGACTCTCTAGAATTTCATTTCGTGAGCTTGCTCTCCAGGGCAAAATACCAGGTGTAATTAAAGCATCTTGGTAGATCTTATCTAACCCTAAAAATTATGTCAGTTCACGATACAATAGGCGATTTTATAACCGTAATACGAAACGCAGGTAGTGCTGGAAAGAGTACATGCTCCTACCCTCATTCAAACCTTCGCGTTGGGATTGCAAAAATTCTCAAATCTCGTGGCTTTGTTGCAAATTGTGATGAACAATCTGCTGAAAATGGTCACAAGAATATTCAAATTACATTGAAGTATGTTGATGGTCAGCATGCCATAAGAGGAATTAATAGAGTAAGTACACCGGGAAGGCGTACTTATTGTGGGTATCGAGAAATACCCCGTGTGCTTGGTGGATTAGGTATTTCTATCCTGAGTACTCCGAGCGGCATCATCGACGACAAGACAGCAAGAAAAAATAAGCTCGGAGGTGAAATCCTCTGTAGCGTTTGGTAACATTTATTTATAATTCCCCATGAGCAGAATAGGAAAAGTTCCCGTAGTAATCCCGTCCGGTGTCGATGTAACAATTGACGGCCAAAGTGTCCGCGTGAAGGGTCCAAAGGGTGACATCACTCAGGAGTTTTCACCCTTAGCACAAATTACAAAGAATGAAGACACAGTAGTCATCAAACCAACTGACAGTTCACGATCTGCCCAAGCTAATTATGGCACTGTACGTTCTATCATTGCAAATATGGTGCAAGGTGTGAATAAACCTTACAGTAAAAACCTACTGATTGAGGGTGTAGGTTTTCGAGCAACAGTGAAGGGTACAAAGATTGATTTGGAACTCGGATACTCGCACCCAATTTTACACGATATTCCCGAAGGTGTTACTGTAACAGTTTCGGACAATGTAAAAATCCTTGTTGAAGGTGCCGATAAACAGAAAGTGGGACAAGTTGCTGCTGAAATCAAAAGTTATTATCCTGTCGAGCCTTATAAAGGTAAGGGCGTTCGAATACTCGGTGAATATGTTCGTCGAAAAGAAGGTAAAAAATCTGCTTAATTAGTAAAATGAAACTTTCAAAGAAAAAAGAATTAGCACAGAAACGTCGTTGGCGAATACGTAAAAAGGTAAACGGTACAGCCGAAAGACCTCGCGTTGCTGTTAGGTTTACAAACAAAAACATTCATGCCCAGTGTATTGACGATGAATTAGGTCACACTGTTCTTGGTGTTGCGACTACCCATTCCGACTTCAAGGACTTACTACCCAATGTGGCAGGAGCCCAAAAACTTGGAGTTGCCGTTGGCGAACAAATTAAAGCAAAGGGCTACAAATCAATTGTCTTTGACCGTTCCGGTCGGAAGTATCACGGGTGCGTAAAAGCGTTTGCAGATGCAATACGCGAACAAGGATTAAAATTTTAAATTACCATGAGTAAACCGAATCGAAGAAATAAGAAATTACCTGAAGTAAACAAGGATGAACCTGAACTTTTTGAGAAAGTGGTTCACATTAATCGTTGTGCTAAAGTAGTTAAAGGTGGACGACGTTTTAGTTTTGCTGCCCTTGTTGTAGTAGGCGACCAAAAAGGAAAAGTTGGTTTTGGCTACGGTAAGGCACAGATGGTTCCTGATGCAATTCGCAAGGGAACTGATAAGGCTAAAAAAGCGATGAAGAATGTTGCAGTTTATGGTGATACTGTACCGCATCAGATCGTAGGAATTTATGATGGAGGGAAGGTGTTGTTAAAACCAGCACGTCAGGGAACTGGTATTATCGCTGGCGGAGGGGTGAGAGCTGTTCTTGAAGCTGCAGGTGTAAAAAACATTCTCTCTAAGTCACTCGGATCTAACAATCAATTGTCAGTAGTTTCTGCAACTATGAATGGACTACTTCAGCTTAGAACACCCAAAACAATTTCTAACATCCGAGGTGAAGAAGTTAAGGGCCCCTCTTACATGGAAACTCCCAAGCCTTTACCAGTTGCCGTTCCTGAAACAACTGAAGTTTCTGCCTAAATTTTATAATATCATGAAAGAAAATGAAATTCCAGCTGGAGCAAATCGCAAGAAAAGATGCATAGGCAGAGGCCATGGAAATGGTCACGGAAAAACTTCTGGTCGTGGGCACAAAGGTGCAGGTGCGCGTTCAGGCTACTCTTTAAGAGCTGGCTTTGAAGGTGGACAGATGCCACTTTTTAGAAAACTTCCCCAAAGAGGTTTTAATCGTACTAGGTTCCAAACTCCGTGTGCGATAGTGAACTTAAATGAATTAGAAAAGTTATCTTCGGACAAGGTAGATCTCGAATCCCTCATAAATGCAGGTTTGATTAGATCTAATTCTACTGTTGTTAAGCTCCTTGGGACTGGTGATGTTAAAAAAGCTTTTATCGTTAAAGTGGACCAGATATCCAAGTCCGCAAAAGATAAAATTTTAGCTGCTGGCGGCACCGTATCCGAATAATTTTAACTTTCTATTGCGAGCATGCTTTCAGCATTTACAAATTGTTTAAAAATTCCTGAACTAAGGCAGAAGATTTTCTTCACCCTGGCTCTTCTTTTTATTGCTCGCGTTGGGGCAAATATCCCTCTGCCCGGTGTTGATCCTTCTCCAATTAAGGAGTTTTTTGAACTAAGAGAGCAATCAAGGAGTGAGACTGAAGGTAACGACATTCTTGGGTTTTACAATATGTTTACTGGTGGGGCATTACTTAATGGTGCCCTATTTGCCTTAGGAATAATGCCCTACATCAGTGCATCTATCATAATGCAATTGATGGGTGCTGTTTTCCCACAATTAGCAAGACTTCAGCAGGAAGGTGAACCGGGTAGGCAAAAGATATCTCAATATACGAGATATCTAACAATAGTAATTTGTCTTATACAGGGCGGATTACTGGCATTAGCTCTACGAGATAGTCCGGGCAGTCTTATTCAAGGCTTTAATCCTGCCGAAATCGGTTTAGATGGAAAACCGCTCGGTGCAATAGTTGTGGCTACCTCCCCTTCCATATTTTTAATTACTACAATTATTTTCCTTACAACTGGGTCCTTAATTTTGATGTGGTTAGGGGAACAGATAACACAGCGTGGTATTGGAAATGGAATTTCTTTATTAATAACCGTAGGAATTTTATCTGATCTTCCCAAAGCCCTCGCTGACGCTTATGCTCTTATATTTTTAGCTCCTGCTGGTGACAATATGGTGATCGTAAAAGCCCTGCTAATGGTGGGTCTCTTTCTAGTTGTTGTTGGTGGTATTATCGCAGTTACACAAGCCCAGCGTAAAATTCCTGTTCAGTATGCCAAAAGAATGGTAGGACGAAAGGTTTTCGGGGGACAGAGCTCTTTCCTCCCACTTAAGGTGAATTATGCAGGAGTAATGCCTGTAATTTTTGCAAGTGCCATTCTGATGTTTCCTGCCCAATTGCTTCGTACACTAGGAGCAGCAATAGCAGATTCACCTTCAGAAACTAATTGGGCAATTGATCTTGCAAATGTTTTCGCAAGTCGCGGTTGGTTTTACTACATTGTATATGGTGGTTTAATTCTCGTATTTAGTTATTTTTGGGTATCTATAATGTTTAAACCCGTTCAAATTGCCGATGATCTGAAAAAGAATGGTGGATATGTTCCTGGTGTTCGCCCAGGTGAGCATACCGCTCGTTTTCTAGATTTCGTAATGACTCGGTTGACATTAGCGGGTGCTATATTCTTGACCGCCATTGCAGTCTTCCCGGATTTTATTTTTAAAACGGCGAATGTTTCATATAATGTAGCGACCTTTTTTGGTGGTACTGGAATGCTTATTATTGTGGGCGTTGTGTTAGATACGATGCGCCAACTTGAAACATTTCTTCTGCAAAGACATTACGATGGCTTCCTTCGCAAGGGACGAATTCGTGGAAGATCATCGAGCAACAGTCAGGGAATAGAATCCCTTGAACTGAAAGACTTTGAAGCGCAATGGCGCCCTTTAATTTTTATCGCAATAGCATTATTCTTACTTGGACTCGTCGGGTTCATATTAAAGAGTACTTGATCAAAAAAATTTAACCTCAACAGATATAATATTATGGCTAGATTGCTCGGAGTAGATATTCCAAATAGAAAGAAAATTGAATTTTCTTTGAGATACATTTATGGCGTCGGTCCAACCCGTGCTAAAAAGATACTTGAGGTCACCGGGATCGACCCTGATCGTCGAACTCAGGAACTTAACGAGCAAGAGATCAGTCTTATTAGTAATTACATCATCGATCAAAAAATTATGGTTGAGGGTGATTTACGTCGTGCAGTTACCAACAATCTCAAGCGTTTACAAAGTATTCGTTGCTATCGAGGTTTGAGGCATCAACGCGGTTTACCAGTTAGAGGACAAAGAACTATTACAAATGCTCGTACTCGAAAAGGTGGGCGTAAAACCGTAGGTGTGGTTAGAAAAGCATAATTTTTTTACAATGAGCGAAGAAGAAAAAAAAGATAAACCAGTTGAAACTGTAGATGATGCAGTCAAAACTGATCAAGTTAAGAAGGTTGACGAACCAAAAGCGGAAAAGAGTCCCGAGGTAAGCACTTCTGATAATCCCGAGAAAGCAGAGAAAACAGAAAAGAAGGAAGAGACAGCAGCAGACTTACTTGGTGCCAATATTGAACAGGTTAAAATTCGAAAGGCTAAAGGCAGCAAGAATATTACCTCCGGAATTTGTTATGTAGTCGCTACTTTTAATAATACAAAAGTTTCTTTTACCGACATGAAGGGCAATGTAATTTCATGGTCTAGTTCTGGTAAATGTAATTTCCGCGGGTCCAGAAAATCCACAGCTTACGCTGCTCAAGTAGTTACTCAAGACGCCGGAAAAGTAGCAATGTCCCATGGTATGAAAGAGGTTTTAGTTAAGGTAAAAGGACCTGGGATGGGTCGTGATTCTGCAATTCGAGCCCTACAGAGCCTTGGTTTCAGTGTTTCTTCTATTCTCGATGTTACTCCAGTTCCCCACAACGGGTGCCGAGCACCTAAGAGAAGAAGAGTTTAAAATTAATTAACAGTTTTATCTAACAAAATTTTATTATGTCTCGATATACAGGTCCAACTACAAGAATTAATCGCCGATTTGGAATGGCGTTGTTCCCTGCTAATAAAGCCTTCGAAAGAAGAGCCTACCCTCCTGGGCAGCATGGTCCTTCTTTTCGCAGAAAAGTCAGTGATTATGGCCAAGGTTTGATTGAAAAGCAAAAGCTGAGGATGATGTATGGCTTAACGGAGAAGCAATTTCGCAATATGTTTGAACGTGCGAAAAGTAAGAAGGGCGTAACCGGTGAAGCTTTTCTCACAATGCTAGAAACACGATTGGATAATGTAGTCTACCGACTAGGTTTTGCTAAGACCAGACAGGCAGCAAGGCAGTTTGTTAATCATGGGCACCTTTTAGTAAATGGTAAAAAAGTGGATATACCTAGCTATTTTGTTGCTGCCGGTGATGTAATTGGAGTTCGTGAAAAGACATCTTCACGACAAGTTGCAACCCAAAATCTAGAAGGTTCTCAATATCATCCTTCTCCACCTTGGGTCGAAGTCAATGTAGATTCCCTTCAAGGAACGGTAACTCGTCTCCCGCAATCTGATGAACTCGAACAAAGTATTAATGTTCAACTGGTAGTTGAATTTTATAGTCGTTAATCTTATTTTTTTACATATTTAACCCCAAAATTATCATGGCAACAAAACTTGGAAAGTTTGAATTACCTAACCGTCTTATTAAAGAAGAGGAAACCGCGACAGATAAATACGCTAAGTTCATTGCAGACCCATTTGAATCAGGATACGGTCACACCATTGGAAATGCCTTTCGTAGAGTATTACTAAGTTCAATTGAAGGTGCCGCTATTTCTTCTATTAAACTAGAAGGTGTTCAACACGAGTTTCAAAGCGTGGATGGTATTGTTGAAGATGTAACAGATATTGTGTTAAATCTTAAAAAGATTCTTATTGTTAGTCACAAAGCAGACCCCGTTACCCTAACACTTGATGTCGAGAAGGAAGGTGAAATTACAGCGGGTGATATCTCGCCAATGGAAGGAATAGAAATTATTAATCCCGAACAGTTGATTCTTACTACCGATCGTAAGAAAAACATTTTGGCCGAAATGATTGTTTCAGTGGGGCGTGGTTTTTGCCTTGGTGAAGACAGTAAAATTGAAGGTCAGCCTATTGGAATGATTAATGTTGATGCTCTTTTTAGTCCAGTCAAACTTGTTAAATACGATGTTCAAAACACTCGTGTTGGTCAAATGACGGATTACGATAAACTTATTTTGGAAGTAAATACTGACGGTAGAATTACGCCTGATGATGCTCTTAAACAATCTGCTGCAATACTTCGACATCATTTAGATGTATTCGATCAAATCAGTGAAGAGCAGATTGAATTTGAAAGTCACACCAAGGAAGTAAGCGAAGAACAGAATCGTTTAAAGAATCTCCTCGGGATGAGCGTTAACGAAATTGAACTTTCAGTTCGTGCAGCCAACTGTCTGAACAATGCAAATATTGTAACTGTTGGAGAACTTGCTACTAAATCTGAACCAGAAATGCTTAAATATCGCAACTTTGGAAAAAAATCTCTGAACGAAATTAAAGCCAAACTCGAACAGCTTGGCTTATCGCTTGGAATGAAATTCGAAAGTCGCTTACTAGAAACAATTGCCAATTAATAACCTATTATAATTTAACAAGATGAGACATAGAAAACACAATCATCTTCTAGGGGTAAAAACAGCCCATAGAATTTCCTTGATTGCCAACTTATCTTGTTCGCTCATTGATAATGGGCGGATTAAGACAACTCTTGCAAAAGCACGTGCCCTACGTCCTTCAATTGAAAAAGCAATTACTTTAGCAAAGAAAGCACATGCTTCTGACGATGCAGCCAAAAAGGTTCATTTTCGTAGACAAGCTATCGCACGATTAAGAAGTAAGACAGCCGTTAAAAAGCTTTTTGATGAATTGGTGGAACAATTTTCAGGACGAAACGGCGGTTACACAAGAATTTATAAGTTGGCGATTCCTCGCTTGGGTGATGCCGCAGACATGGCTATTATCGAATTTGTAGAAGAAATACAAAAGAAGAAACCTAAGAAGAAGCGTGCAGCTAAAAAAACTAAGACCAAGCCAGAAGAGAAAGAAGAAGAGTCCTCTAAAGAAGAAAATTCCCCCGAAACTAGCGAACAAGCAGTTGAGTCTGCAGTTGTAGAAGAAGATACTACTCCCACAACGGTTGAGCCATCAGAAGAAGCATCCACAATTGATTTACCAGAATCGAAAGATAAGGAAGAAGATCAAGTTGTAGAAGAAAAGAAGACAGCTGAAAAAAAACCTGATTAAATAACATTTTTCGATTTGTAGAACTCTATTTCATGGGTTCTACCTCTTCAGACTTCATATGTAAGTTTGTGTTGCTAAAAGGTGTGCTTATCCTTTTTTATAATTATTTTGCTTCGTATGTTTTATATTTCATTCGTTATGACTAGTTAAGACCTCCTTATGCCACAAACAATCATAGTTCTAGATTTTGGTTCCCAATATACTCAAGTAATTGCGAGACGAATACGTGAGGCAAATGTTTATTCAAAGGTACTACCTTTTAATACTAAGATTGGAGACATTAAAAAGTTAAGACCGGTTGGTATTGTTTTATCTGGTGGACCTGCAAGCGTTTTGGCAAAAGGCTCACCCAAGCCTAAAGCGGAAATATTTTCATTAGGAATTCCCATATTAGGAATTTGTTATGGGCTACAATTAATGGGAAAAATGCTGGGAGGTGTGGTTAAAAACAGTAATCATCGAGAATACGGCAGAGGAAAATTGAAGGTGTTGAGGAAGGGTTTATTATTCAAGGATTTGCCAACTCAACTCACGGTTTGGAATTCCCATGGCGATTGCCTAGTAAAAATGCCTAGGGGTTTTAAGGCTTTAGCTCAAACTGAGAATTCGAACTTTGCCTCTATCGAAGATTCGACTAGAAAGTTTTATGGTTTGCAATTTCACCCTGAAGTAGAGCATTCAGAGAAGGGAAATGAAATTATTAGAAACTTTCTTGTTACAATCTGTAAGTGTAAATGCGATTGGGATATGGAGGATTTTACTCAAAGTGCGATTGACGAAATAAAAAATAAAGTTGGAAACAAAAAAGTTATTCTTGGCCTTAGCGGAGGAGTTGATTCGTCTGTTGCAGCCGCTCTTATTCATCGTGCGATAGGGGATCAACTTACCTGTATTTTTGTTGATAATGGATTACTCAGATTAAATGAAAGGGACCAAGTTAAGAAACTTTTCAAAAATCACATACCCGGTAAGCTCAAAGTTGCTCTGGCCGGTAGTTTGTTTCTGAAGAAGCTCAAGGGAGTTACTGATCCTGAAAAGAAGCGGAAAATTATAGGCAAAACTTTCATCGAAGTCTTTGATAAGGAAGTGAAGAAGCTAGGAGATGTCGATTTTTTGGCCCAAGGTACCTTATACCCAGATGTGATTGAAAGTGTTCCCATTGCCGGTAATCCTGCATCATTGATCAAGAGTCACCACAATGTAGGTGGATTGCCAAAGAAAATGAAATTGTCCTTACTTGAGCCCTTAAGGGAATTGTTCAAAGACGAAGTTCGTAATCTTGGTCGTGCTCTTGGTTTGACTGAAAATGTTCTCATGCGACATCCTTTTCCTGGGCCCGGCTTAGGAGTAAGGGTAGTAGGGTCGATCAATTCAAATAATCTTAGGGTTTTAAGAGAAGCGGATTCCATCTTTATTGATGAACTGCATAGCTCGGGTTGGTATCATAAACTTTGGCAGGCATTTTGTGTTTTTCTTCCCGTTCGGAGTGTCGGAGTAATGGGAGATGAGAGAACTTATGAAAACGTGATTTCTCTTCGAGCAGTTACTAGTAGCGATGCAATGACAGCAGATTGGGCTGAATTACCAGATAAACTTTTAAGAAAAGTTTCAAATCGAATTATCAATGAGGTAAAGGGTGCCAATCGAGTGGTATATGATATTAGTTCAAAACCACCTAGCACTATTGAGTGGGAATAAACTTAAATCTCACCTAAATGATTACTAGTTTTTTGAATGATGTGAGCGATCTTGAAGATCGTCTTTCAGAGTTTTGCACAGCGTCGCAAACTGATCAAACCGTCAAGGACACAGTTTCGGAAATATTACATGAAATTCGCAAAAGCGGTGATACCGCGATGCTTGAAAAAACTCTCAAATACGATCATGCAAAACTTAGTCAGAATGAAATTAAGGTAACAAAAAACGAGTTAGAAGAGGCAAAGTCTCAACTCACCGTTTTAGAGCGAGAAAGTATATTAGAAGCGATCGAAAATGTTTCTTTGTTTCATGAAAGAAGTATTCCAGAAAATTGGAGCACATCTAATAATCATGGAGCAAAAGTAGGTGAAAAATTTTATCCCATTAATCGAGTTGGAATTTATGTGCCCGGGGGAAATGTTCCGTTAATCTCAACTGTTATTATGACAGTTACAATTGCAAATGTTGCAAAAGTAAAAGAGATTGCGGTGGTTACTCCGCCAGATTCAGAGGGTAAAATTGCACCTCAAATGCTTGCCGCTTTAGAACTGCTTGGAGTCGATGAAATTTATAAAGTGGGGGGAGCACAAGCAATTGGTGCATTAGCTTATGGTACAGATACAATTCCTGCAGTTGATAAAATTTATGGACCCGGGAATGCATTTGTTAACGAAGCGAAGAGGCAAGTTTTTGGTATAGTTGGAATTGACCTGTTACCGGGTCCGAGCGAAGTAATGATTATCGCAGATTCTTCATCTAATCCCGCTTTTGTAGCTGCTGCCCTCTTATCCCAAGCTGAACATGGATCTGGAAAGGAAAAAATATTCTTACTTTTTTCGGAAAAGAGCCACTTTGATAAGATCGTTTCTGAAATAAAAACTCAACTTCAGGATCTTACCCATAAGCAAGCGGTTGCTGGTGTTTTAGAGCGAGGTTTCATGTCGATTTATCTTCCTAGCTTTAAGAGAATCTCAGAAGTTGCTAACTACATTGCTCCCGAACATTTAGAACTTCAAGTTGCAGATGAGCACATTGGCTTTTTAACCGACCATATAACAACGGCGGGTGCATTTCTGCTAGGTCATGAAACCGCAACTACTTTGGGGGATTTTATTGCTGGTCCAAGTCATGTGCTACCAACTGGCCGTTCATCCAGATTTTCTTCGGGTTTGAGACTACAAGATTTTTTAAGGCGTTCGAGTTTTATTCAGTATGATAAGAAGTCAGCGATCCGGGCAAAGAAGGCAGTGACAGTTTTTTCTGAAATGGAACAGTTGGATGGGCATGGAAAATCTTATTCAATTAGGCTGTAGTCGAATAATTTCCAATAATGTCAGTTCAAGACCTTACCGCCCACTCTATTTGTAAGCACAAACCCTACATCCCGGGTAAACAGCCCGTTATTTCTGAACGAATAATTAAGCTTAATACAAATGAAAATCCCTACCCCCCTACCCCCAAAATATCTGAGTTAATTGTTACTCAAGTAAACGAACTTCATCGTTACCCTAACTCGTCATCAAGCGATTTAAGAGAAACAATAGCCAACTTACACAATGTTCATCCCGATCAAATTATTGTGGGTAATGGATCAGATGATATTTTAAATCTTTGCGTTCGCTGTTTTTCAGATTCGTCGAAATCGATCGGAATGCTTGATCCAAGTTATTCCTTGTATGAAGTTTTGGGCTCATTACAGGGAGCAAAAGTAATAAAGTATCCCTTTCAAAATGAAAGCTTCGAGATTGATTCTGAAATAATTGCTGACTCGGGATGCAATCTGTTTTTTTTAACTAGCCCGCATGCACCTACTGGAAGGATTTACGAAAATCTGATATTTTCTACAATCCTTCAAAAGTATCCGGGAATACTTGTAATTGATGAAGCATATGCAGATTTTGCACCCACAAATGCACTGCCTTTATTAAACGAGAGCGAGAATGTAATCATAACTAGAACCTTATCAAAATCATATTCCCTTGCTGGTCTGAGGGTTGGTTATGCTGTCGCAAGTAAGGAAATTATTGCTACACTCAACAAGGCGAGAGAAGTTTACAATGTAGATCGAATTGCTCAATTTATTGCTCAAGTTGCCTTACAGGACCGCAGATATTTTGAGAAGATCACTCAGAAAATTATCTCGACCCGTGAGTTTGTTTATCAAACCTTTTTAGAGTGGCAATGGACTACCTATTCAAGTGGAACCAATTTTTTATTCACTCGACCTGTTGATTCGAAAGGGAATCATGGGAAGGAAACTGCTCAAGCACTGTATCAATTTTTGAGCGACAATAATGTGTTTGTTCGATATTTTCCTTCAAGTGAATTAACCTCTTCGTTTTTACGAATCAGTATTGGCAAAGACGAAGAAATGGATATTGTAATTAATTTGTTAAGTAAATGGAAACTAGTCGAACAGCAGAATTAACAAGAAATACAAATGAAACTCAAATTGAGGTTTCATTAAAGTTGGATGGAGAAGGGAAGAATGAAATTGCAACTGGTATTCCATTTTTAGACCACATGCTTCAGTTGTTTTCGAAGCATGGTTTTTTTGATTTAAAAATTAAAGCCACGGGTGATATCGATATCGATTACCATCATCTTGTCGAAGATATGGGTATCACTTTAGGCCAAGCATTTAAATTAGCATTGGGAGAAAAAGCGGGAATCAAACGTTATGGTTTTTTTGTTCTGCCCATGGACGAAACATTAGTAACAGTTGCGCTTGATTTAAGTAATCGTGCATTTCTTGTTTTCGACGCTCTCCTCCCAATTTCGATGGTTCGAGATTTCAATATTCAATTATTCAAAGAATTTTTTCAAGCCTTTGCTAATGAAGCAGGGTGTAATTTACATATTCGTTTGGAACATGGACAGGAACCACACCATGTCGCAGAAGCAATGTTCAAAGGCTTTGCCAAAGCTTTAGATCAGGCAACTATTTTAGAACCGAGATTAAATGGCGGAGTTCCTTCTACTAAGGGCACCCTGTCTTCCTAATTGATTCTCATGGCAATTGATTGTCACACAGTCGGTGTGGTTGACTATGGGACTGGAAACTTGAGAAGTGTGGTAAAGGCATTCGAATATTTGGGTGCAAGAGTTCGCGTTTTACAAACCCCCGAAGGTCTTGAAGAAATTGATGCCCTCGTTTTCCCGGGGCAAGGAACTTTTGATCAGTGTATGGCGGCTTTAAATCAAACGGGCCTTGCATCCGCAATTCAGGAGTGGGTTTCCTCGGGAAAGCCATTTCTGGGAGTTTGCTTGGGCCTGCAAGTGCTTTTTGAGAAGTCAGAGGAGGGAGAGTTGCCAGGGTTAGCCTTGTTCCCTGGATATGTGCAAAAATTTTCCTTGGAGAGGAAATTAAAAATTCCTCATATGGGTTGGAATTCCGTACAATGGGAAAATGTACGACAGCATCCAATTCGAATTGGACTAGAGGATGGTGATCAATTTTATTTCGTTCATAGTTATCATGTGGTTTCCAAGGATATCTCCCTTTGCTCCCTCACTTCCAGTTACGGATATCCTTTTATTAGTGGAATTGTGCATGGTAATTGTGTCGCTACTCAATTTCATCCTGAAAAAAGTCAGGCAAAAGGTTTGCAAATTTACCGAAATTTCCTTGAAAAGGTAGTTGCGAAATTTACTCCTTAAGGATTTCCATACTTTTAAATACCCCACATAAAATGGACAAAGAAGCTACACTTACTATTGGCGAGAACTCCTATCCCTTACACATTGTCGAAGGCACTGAATCTGAAAAGGCGATAGACATTAGTTTACTTCGTAAAGAAAGTAAGTTTATTACTTTTGACGATGGATATGGCAATACCGGATCCTGTGAAAGTAAAGTTACTTTTATTGACGGCGATCAGGGTATTCTTCGTTACCGCGGATACGATATCGCAGATTTAGCGACACGGTCTAATTTTTTGGAAACTTCCTACCTGGTAATGTATGGCAACTTGCCAACTCCTGCAGAACTAAATTTATTTAGCGAGCGTATTGCAAAATTTACACAATTACCGGATGAAGTGGTAACCGCAATTAATTCACAACCCAAGAACTTACACCCCATGGGTGTATTAGCAGCGGGTTTACATGCATTGGGCGGTGCCTATCCTCATTTGTGTACCAATGATCGTAATTCAGATTTAGAGAGTTTTGATGAATCAGCCGCACTCATAATCTCAACTATTCGTACTATTGCGGCGACTAGGCATCGTTTTCTCTTAAACGAGCAAGTTCCAGAAATTAATCCAGCTGAAAGTTATTGTAAGAATTTCTTAACAATGATGTTTGCCAAAGAATCGGAACCAAAGGAAATTCCACCTTCGGTTACCAATGCCCTGGACTTGATCTTCTTACTTCACGCAGATCATGAGCAAAACTGCTCCACATCAACCTGCAGAATGATAGCATCAGGGGGAGCCAACCCATTTGCTTCACTTGCTGGCGGAGTTTCTGCCCTGTGGGGTCCGTTACATGGGGGTGCGAATATGGCCGTAATTAAAATGCTTAACCAAATTCACGATGCAGGCGATGATGGTAGCCGATTTATTGAGTCTGCAAAGCAGGGCAAGACCCGTCTCATGGGCTTTGGCCATCGAGTCTATAGAAATTATGATCCAAGGGCAAAAATACTAAAAGCGGCTTGTGATGACGCACTTGAAGCACTTGGAGTTTCGAGTCCAATACTAGAAATTGCGAGAAGGTTGGAAGAGGAGGCACTAAAGGATTCTTACTTTGTTGAAAGAAAATTATATCCTAATGTGGATTTCTACAGTGGGATTATACTGCAGGCACTTGGCTTCCCTACAGATACCTTTACGGTTCTATTTGCAATAGGCAGGTCTCCTGGATGGCTTGCTCATTGGAAGGAGATAGCAGAGACTGGTAAAAAGATACATCGCCCCCGCCAAATTTACCAAGGCTCTCCCCTTCGGCCCTATCTTCCAATAGGAGACAGATAGGAGCTACTCGGTTAGTTTCTTTGGGACTTGCCCTTGGGTGAGGACATCTTCCAAGGATAATCCCGCAAGCGAGCGTATACCTTTAATTAGCAGCCAAAATGCGTACGCACTCACTACCATACAAGGTAAGCTGATGATTGGGAAACTCCAACCCATCATTTTTCCCACTTCATCATTAAATGCTAATTTATCGATTGAAGGTTCCGTTACGACAATTGCGATTGCAAGAAAGTAGTTCAAGCATGCGCTTAGTATAAAAGTAAGGGCAATCAGCCATGTGCATTTCTTTAATAATTGGTTGAACTCATTTGTGTTCCCCCTCTCTGCTAAAGCTTGGTCTACTAAGTCCACTTGAATGACATCCGGATTATACAGAAAAAGCTTAACTAATGGCTTCTTTGTTTTTAATGTTATTACTGTAAGTAATCCGAGAATTCCAGGGAGAGCAGCTTCTTTAATTGCAAACATTGAAACTGTTGCACCCGGTAAAAGCCCAATTCCCCCGGTTAAAAATGCACTCAATGCCCCAAGTATTGATAAGAAATTCCATTTCTTTCTTCTGCAAAAATCCCATATCCCGTACCCAATAGGAAAAGAAATTGCCAGTAAGAGCATAACAGAACCGACCAATGTTCCATCCTTTGGCGATTGAAGCAGGTTTTCCAGTGAAGGACCAAACCAATCACCTCCTTTTCGAAGAAATACTATTGGAATAACAAGATTAAACCCTAGGTTTAACCACATGCTTTCTTTTTTTGGTTTATTATGATTTGGTAGAACATGTTTCATTATAACATTTAAAAAAAACTAAAAGCTTACAAATGTCGCTCTTATTATATTATGCCTAATCAACTAAATATATTAATTTCCGCTGGTCCAACAAGAGAATGGATTGATCCCGTTCGGTTTATTTCTAATCCATCTTCGGGTAAAATGGGGTATGCCTTGGCGACTAATGCACAAAAAAGAAATTATTCAGTTACTTTGGTGAGCGGTCCCGTGCACCTTCAAGAACCAAAGGGGGTTAACCTTAAACAAGTAGAGACAGCAGAACAGATGGGGAAGGCAATATTTGAAAATGCGAAACATGCCGACATCGTTATCATGTGTGCCGCAGTTTGCGACCATCGACCTCAAGAGCAATGGGTACAAAAAAAGAAAAAAGAAGCATTTCCTAATGAAATTAAGCTTGTGCCAACTATAGATATTTTACAAGAACTCGGAATTCGAAAGAAGGAAAATCAAATATTGGTTGGATTTGCAGCTGAAACCGAAAATTTTGAAGAGAATGCAAAAATAAAGTTGAAAAAAAAGAACTTAGACTGGATTGCCTTAAATGATGTTTCTCAAGAGGGAATCGGTTTTAATGCAGATTATAACAAAATTACGATGTTATCATCGGAGGGAAAAAAAGTTAAATTTGAATATTCCACCAAAGAAGTCTTAGCTAGTAATATGCTAGATTTAATAATAAAGTGAAAGCAGGAAAAAGCCCATTAGATAAAGTTCTTGGAAGACTTGACGATTTGGATGAAGTAAATCTAGGAATACTTGTTCAGCGACTTGCCAGAGAAAGGAAGTTGCTCGAAATTGTGTTTGATGTAATCCGAGACGGAATCTTGGTATTGGATGGAAATGGCGATATAAGCTATGCAAATATTCAGGGTAAGAAAATAATTGGCTTAAAGGATAATCAAACTACTCAAGTTTCACTACTCCGTGCCGCCCCTGAGATTGCAAGAGCAATTGGATTAGGCCATGGGAAAGAAGGGACTCAAGCAGAAGTAATCGTGCGTGAAATGGAGATATCTTATCCGGAACTTCGCTACATTCGAGTATATGCAGTCCCAATCGAAGAGGTCTTTGCCAAGCAGGAAGAAAAAGAGGAAATAGGAATTGCCATTATTATTACAGATATTACCGAAGATAAAGTAAGTCTTGAAGAAAGAATAGAGAGTGAAAGAGTTGCCTGCATTATGGACCTCGCCGCTGGAGTTGCACATGAATTGGGGAACCCACTCAATTCAATCCATATTCATCTACAGGTATTACGCAGAAATTTAGATCTAGAAAGGAAGGATCAGGAAAAGTCAAAAAAATCACTTATTACCTGTATTAATGAAGTAGAAAGACTAGATGGAATTATAGCTCATTTTCTTAAAGCAATTCGTCCTCAAACTCCGGATTTCAAGAAAATTAATTTGCTCACAATAATTGAAGAAACTGTACACTTAAAAAAAGAAGAATTAAGCGCTAAAAGTATCAACATAACTATGGAAGCAGGAGTCCGTGAGCCACATGTAAATGGTGACTCAGAGCAACTAAAGCAAGTTTTTTTTAACATTATTGGGAATGCAATCGAAGCAATAACTTCAAAGTCAGAAATTAAAATATTAAGTGGCTTAGAAGATCGTTTTGTATTCGTAAAAATAATTGATCATGGGAGTGGAATAAGTAAAGATGATTTATCTAAGGTTTTTGAACCTTATTACACTACTAAAGCAAGTGGAAATGGGATTGGAATGATGATTGTACACCGAATTATGAGGGACCATGGCGGAGATGTAGGAATTGACAGCAAGGTAGGGGCGGGAACAATTGTTACCCTACGATTTCCGAGGAATTCTGAACGTAGTAAATTGTTGGAATCAAATCCTGCTGCTGATACAAAATAATAATGAAATCAAATTTACTTATTGTAGATGATGAACAGCATACCCGTGAGGGTTTGGAGTTGGCCTTGGAGGATAAATTTGAAGTCTTTTTAGCATCTAACCCCGAGGAGGCTTTTAATGTAATGGAGTCCGAATCTTTAGAAGTGGTACTAACAGATTTAAAGATGGGTAATCACTCTGGAATGACTGTAATTGATCATGCGATCGCTCTTAAAAATCAACCTGTATGTATTATGATGACGGCTTACGGGGAGGTAGAGGTGGCTGTTGAGGCAATGAAACGGGGCGCATTTGATTTTTTAACCAAACCTGTAAATTTAGAAAAATTAGATCTACTAATAAAAAGAGGTATTGATTCTAAAAACTTGCTTAAAGAGAACAAAGATCTTCACTATCGATTAGATAAGAAATTTAGTTTCCAAGGTATTTTAGGGAAGTCACCAGCATTAGAAATTGTTCTTGATAAGGTCAAGTTAGTCGGTCCTTCCAAAGCTACAGTTTTGTTAACCGGAGACACGGGAACTGGTAAGGAATTAATTGCCCAATCAATTCACCAAAATAGTGACCGTTCACGTGGTCCCTTTGTGCCGGTTCATTGTGCCGCACTTCCTTCTAACTTGCTTGAAAGTGAGTTATTCGGGCATGAGAAGGGTGCATTTACAGGTGCCTCAGAAAGAAGAATAGGCCGTTTTGAATCTGCTAATCAAGGTACATTGTTCTTAGACGAAATCGGAGAAATTGATTCTGCTACTCAGGTTAAATTACTTCGCTTCCTGGAAACTAAATCAATCGAAAGGCTTGGAAGTCTTGATACGATAGAGATTGATACTCGCTTGGTTTGTGCCACCAATAAAAATTTACACCAAATGACCCAAAGCGGAGAGTTTAGAGAAGATCTTTATTACCGTCTCAATGTTGTAACGATCGAACTCCCAGCACTTCGTGAGCGGGGTGACGATATCAAGTTATTATTAGATCATTTTTTATCTCAATTTTCAGTAGAGAATAATTTTCCTTTACCTCACTTAAATTCTGAGACTATTAATATTCTATCTTCTTATTCTTGGCCTGGTAATATCCGTGAATTAAGAAACTTTTGTGAAAATTTGGTTGTTCTCAATCGAGGAGGAGAAATTTCCCCGTATGATCTGGATGCCCGATTTTTCTCAGGCCCTTCTGACAGTAATTCTAATTTAGAAGGGATTGATACAACATTATCGGTCGAGGAAAATGAGAAGAGACTGTTGCGAAATGCTCTTTTACAGGCAGGCGGAAATAGGACAAAAGCAGCCCAACTTATGGGAGTTAGCCGACGAACTTTGCACAGAAAATTGGTTCGTTGGCCTGAGTTAGATACTAATTCTAACTAGCTGAAGAATGGCTGCTCGGGCTGGATTCGAACCAGCGACCAAGTGATTAACAGTCACCTGCTCTGCCACTGAGCTACCGAGCATCAAACTTTTAAAATAACATGATGAAGAAAACTGTCAATCCTCAGCATTTTTGAACTGATGTTTATAACCAAAAAGGCAGCCACCTTTGCCCAAGGTGGCTGCCTTAGTTAGAGTCTCCCTGACTCGCCCGAGTTTTAGGAGCTTAAACAAACAAATGTGTTTAGAAGTTAAATTCCATACCCATACTTGCTAACCTTGGTGCACCTGAACGATATCCGTCTGGCAGGTCGCTAACAGCATATGTTTCATCAGTTAGATTTGTTACTTTTCCAAAAAGAGTGACCCCTTCTTTAATTTCATAGTATGCTGACCAATTTAAAACCCCATAATCAGGTAGTTTTGCAGCAAAGCCATCTATTTCTGAGCTATTTGAACCATTAACAAAAACATCATCTTGCCAATGATAATTAAGATAAGTGCTTAATTTTTCAAACTCAAGTCCTCCTCTTACATTCAGTTGAAATTCAGGTATAAAAGGTAGTTTATTTCCACTTACAGCATTATCATACCGATTTTCTTTATCGTCATCAGCAGAACTCATGGTTGTTCCAAACTCTGCATTCGTAAATGTGAATGCAGCTTCCAGTGGCACTCGTAGTCCTTCTGTTTGATACTCGGTACCTACTAAGACCTCTATACCACTTGTTGAAGCCTCACCGACATTAGACTCTGTGGATGAACCAGAACCAACGCTTGGGTAAACAATCATATTATCGAACTGAGTATTAAAGTAAGCAACTTCGTAGAAGAAAG
>UPTG01000649.1_pt1 | contig 27870 bp, 26 predicted proteins | sample 2160121 | NCBI WGS metagenome assembly UPTG01 (sample SAMN06266255, study PRJEB28933) | marine metagenome | isolation source: Columbia River Estuary | place: USA:Columbia River Estuary, USA | collected 2014-07-27
TTCTCCACCCGCCGAGGACTCAGTGAACTGCGCCGTTTCACTCGCGCCGTAGTATCCAATCGCACTGGCAGAGATCAGTCTCTTCGGCGCAACCTCCAAAGCGCTCATCCACTCGACGAGCCGCTGCGTCAGTTGAAGGCGGCTGGCCGTTATTTCACGCTTGTAACGTGCGGACCAGCGGCGATCTGCAAGCCCCGCACCAGCCAAGTTAATCACCGCATCAACATCAGGTTCAGAGTCAGACAACTTTTTGATAAAGGAGAGCTGCCGCTCGTTCTGCCGCGCACGGCGGGTCAAAACTGTCACGCGATGGCCTTGTTCAAGCAACAGCTCACGCGTTGCTGTACCAATCAAACCCGTGCCACCCGTTATCAAGATATGCATTGCCAACCGCTCTCCTTCGTTAGCCGGGCCGCGATAGCAGATCCGGAAAAATACTATGACGTATACGTTGTATGAGCGAATCGGTTGCCTCTTTAGCGTTATTACTTGAACAGCACGCCCCCTGGGTGGGCTTGACCGGGGCTGGCATCAGTAATGCCTCTGGGATACCAACCTATCGCGACCATCACGGCCGCTGGCTAGGCAGCCAGCCGATCCAGCACCAGGAGTTTGTAGAGCAGGAAAAAAAGAGACAGCGCTATTGGGCCCGATCGATTTTGGGTTGGCCGAGAGTACACCAAGCTCGCCCCAATCAAACGCATCATGACTTAGTAGCACTCGAAAGCGCCGGCATCATCAGCGGGCTGATCACCCAGAACGTCGACCGTCTCCACCAGCAAGCTGGCGCGCAAAGCGTCATTGATCTGCATGGGCGATTAGATCAAGTGCGGTGCCTAAGCTGCGGTCACACCGAAGCGCGGAGCCACATTCAAAACTGGCTGGAGCAACACAATACCTTGCCCTCGCTCACCTCAGTGACGCTGCTCCCAGATGGCGACGCAGATCTTCCTGCTGGGTTCATTGACGATTTTCAATCCCCCCATTGCGAAACCTGCGGGGGGGTGCTGATGCCTGATGTCGTGTTCTTTGGCGGCACCGTTCCCTCAGAGCGAGTGCAAGCGTGCTACCGAATGATCGATGAAGCAGGAGGCTTGGTGGTCATAGGCAGCTCGCTCTCGGTCTATTCAGGTTTCCGGTTCTGCCGGTATGCCATCCAGCAGGGCAAGCCACTGATTATTTTGAACGTTGGTCAAACTCGGGCAGATGAGCTGTGCGTGCGCAAATTCGATGACGATCCTTTCTCCACCTTGAGCCAATATGTGGCGCAACTCACCTCACAAACCCCGGAGCATCAACATGTCTGATATTGCTATTTACTGGTTTCGGGATGATTTGCGCCTCAACGACCTGGCTGGATTGTCTGCAGCTGCTGAGCGCGGCCCGGTCGTGGCGCTTTATATCTGGGATGAAAAGGTCAGTGAGGAGTGGCGCATAGGGAGTGCCAGTCGATGGTGGCTCCACAAGAGCCTCGCTGCGCTCGAGGCAGCACTGACTGAGCAAGGCATCCCATTGACGTTGCGATCAGGCAACACGGCCACCGTGCTAGAAGAGGTCTGTCGCTCAGTGAACGCCAAAGCGGTCTACTGTAGCCGCCAGTATCAGCCATGGGCGGGGCAATTAGAGCAATCCCTGCGTGACAAACTGAGTCAACACGATGTGGCGTTAAAGCGGTATCCGGGGACACTACTCCATGAGCCAGAAGCCGTGGCCACAGGCGCTGGCACACCGTTTAAAGTTTTCACCCCTTTTTGGCGGGCGTGTTTACGGCGTCCAGACCCACAGATGCCGTTGGCCACACCCACGCTTTCCCCCTGCCCGACACCCGTGCAGTCTGAGACGCTCAACTCGTGGAATCTGCTGCCCACAGAGCCAAACTGGGCGCATGGGTGGGAGGATCTGTGGTGTCCCGGTGAGGACGGTGCGCACGCGGCATTGGAACAATTTTTAGCCCATCATGTGATCGACTACGGTGATGGCCGAGACATTCCTTCCGCGCGCAGCACGTCTCGATTATCGCCCTACCTTCGCTTCGGCAACATCTCTCCTCGACAAGTCTGGCACGCAGCGCAAGCGAGTAAGGTCTTTGAGCCCGAGGCAAGTAGCGCAACCGATAAGTTTCTCAGCGAAGTCGGATGGCGTGAATTCTGCTACCACCTGCTCTTTCACTTTCCTACCATGCCAGATGAGGCGTTTAATCCGAAGTTCTCTTACTTTCCTTGGGGCACCGATCAGCAGCGCCTCACAGCGTGGCAGCGTGGACAAACGGGCTATCCCATTGTGGATGCGGGCATGAGAGAGCTCTGGGCCACGGGCTTTATGCATAACCGCGTGCGAATGGTGGTAGCGTCATTTTTGACGAAGCATTTATTGCTCCACTGGCGCGAGGGTGAATCGTGGTTCTGGGATTGCCTCCTCGATGCCGATCTTGCCTCGAATGCGTGCGGCTGGCAGTGGGTAGGCGGGTCAGGCGCCGATGCCTCGCCCTATTTTCGGATCTTCAACCCAATCGCACAAGGCGAGAAGTTCGATAAAGCCGGTGCCTACACGCGCCAGTGGGTACCCGAATTACAGTCACTCCCCGATAAGTTCTTGCACAAACCCTGGGAGGCGCCCCCAGAGGTGCTCGCCGACGCAGGGGTGTCGCTAGGGGAAAACTACCCCTCACCCATTGTGGACCATAAAACCGCGAGGGAAGCCGCGTTGGGGGCTTACGCCACGCTGAAAGCCCTATCCGCCTGATGCGTCGTCGATAATCGCCACGGCGCGGGTCCATCCAGCGGATCCGCCGCGGATTTTATGTGGGAAGCAACTGACAGTGAAACCAGTGCTGGGCAACGACTCCAGGTTATGGAGCTTTTCCAAGTGACAATAGCCGATATGACGACCCGCTTTATGACCTTCCCAGATGAGGCTGGCATCACCGGTTTCAGCAAACCGAGCGGCTGTTTGATCAAAGGGGGCATCCCAACTCCAGGCGTCGGTGCCCGTCACCCGAACGCCCTGCTCGAGGAGATACATGGTCCCCTCGTAACCCACGCCACACCCCCGACTCACAAAGTCACTATCGCCATAGGCACCGCCCGCAGCGGTATTGACCAACACAATCTCCAGTGGCGACAGCGTATGGCCAATACGTGCAAGCTCTAACTCAATGTCCCCCGCCGTCACCACGTAACCATCTGGGAAATGACGAAAATCCAGCTTCACACCCGACTGAAAACACCACTCCAGGGGCACCTCATCAATGGTAATAGCGCGCTCTTTACCCCAGCGTGCTCGTTCATGGTGGGATGAAAATGATACGGCGCATCGAGATGGGTACCATTATGCGTACACAATTGAACAAATTCGATGGCCCAGCCCTCGCCGTCGGGTAATGCCGAACTGTCCAAACCCGGAAAGAACGAAGCCATTTGCTCCGCACCCACATCGTGACGGATGTAGTCGATATTCGGCTTCATCGCCGGCGGATCGCTCAGCACGTCGTTTTCCAAGTAAATGGACAAATCAATAAATTGGCGCATAACGGATCCACTCTTCATTTAATGTCTGCGACGAGCATAACAAGTGAGGCACATCCATTGGCAACACACTGGATGTCTGCCCTATCAGATGCCGACCTCACTCGCCCTGTCAATGCGGTGTGATGCACAATACTCGTTGTCGCGACGCGGGATTGATCAGGACAGCATCCGTTCATTAAGGGGATCGTAAAACGACTGCATACTCACTTCGGCCGCTATCGGTTCGCCCTCGATCATGACCGTATACTCCCCTGACGCGATCGCCGCTTTGCCTTGTGCACCGGCAGGCAAATCGATAAAACACAAGCCCACCGCACAATGAAAGTGCGCAGAAAAAGCCCCTGAGGTGACATAACCCACTACCTGGCTATCCCGAAGCACCGGCTCATTGTGGTGCATCAAGGGCGCCGAGTCCTTCAGTTTCACCGCGCAAAGATACGGGCCGCTCGCCTCTGCTTTACGTCGCAAGTAGGCCTCTCGGCCAATGAACGCAGGGGACTTGTCGGTCTTGCAGGTAAAGTCCAGACCGACTTGATGGGGCGATTCTGTGTAGGCCATGTCATGCCCCCAATGCAGAAACCCTTTTTCTATTCGCAAGGCATTGAGCGCCTCTGAACCCAGCAGCTTGACACCTAAAGGCGCTCCCGCCGACAGCAAGCGATCCAAAACGTGTTCAGCAAAATCTGGGGTCACCATTATTTCCCAGCCCAACTCACCCGAGTACGACAAGCGCTGTGCCGTGACCTTAGCGTGACCAATATGGCAGTCGTAAAAGCGATTGAACGGAAAGGCCTCATTCGAGACATCCAACTCAGTCACGGCCGCCATGAGCGCTCGGCTTTGTGGACCCATCACACCCAGCACACCCAACGATGCTGTCTCGTCGCGGAGCCTGACCTGTTCGTCAGGCTCAATAAGAGACGCCAACCATAAATAGTCCCTTCGGGTGCGCGCAATCGAGCTCATCACCATGTAGCGGTCATTGGCGTAACGCGCGACCGTCACATCGCTCTCAATACCGCCTCGCTCGTTGAGCAAGAGCGTGTAGGCAATACGACCACAAGACATCGCGACGTTATTCGTACACACCCTTTGCAGAAAGGCCTCGGCTCCCGATCCCTCCACACTGATCTTGCCCAGCATTGAGTAGTCGACAATAGCCACTCTCTCTCTCGCAGCGCGCTGCTCCTCGAGGGCATACTCAAACCAGTTTTGGCGACCAAAACTGTACTCATACTGTGGCGCTACACCCTCGGGTGCATACCAACCTGGACGCTCCCAGCCCTGTGTCTCAGTAAAGCAGGCGCCCTGCTCTCTCAAGCTATGGTAAAAAGGTGAACGCCTAATATTTCTTGCTGTTTCCCGCTGATAATTCGGCCAATGCATTGCGTAGGTTCGTACCAACGTCTCTGGACATCGCGCTTGTAGGTACTGATCTCGGGCCTGAAATGGCTCACAACGAGCCGGGTCCATACCACTGAGATCGAGGGTCGGATAGCCATTAACAATCCATTCTGCCAACGCCCTACCTGCACCGGGCCCGGTTTGTATCCCCGTAGAGTTCAGCCCCGCTAGCATAAAGTAATTGCTCAAATCGGGAGCCGTGCCCAGTGTGAACTGGCCATCGTAAGAATAGCTTTCGGGCCCATTAAAAAAGGTGCGAATACCAACTTGCTCCAGCAATGGCACTCGCTTCATCGCCATCTCGATCACGTCCATGACATCGTCTTCAATGAAGGGCAACGATTCAAACGAAAACGGCTCAGGTATGCCGGCAGTAGCCCACGGCTTGGCGTGATGATGGGCAAATCCAAACAACAGTTTGCCCGCATCCTCCTTAAAATACGTGCCGTCACAATAAGACCGCAGCACTGGCAAATCGCGCGATAGTGTATCGATGGGCTCTGTCACCAAGTAATAGTGCTCGCAGGCGTGCAGTGGAACCCCCACATTATGCTGCTGCCCCAATGCGCGCGCCCACATGCCGCCGCAATTTACGACCACTTCTGCCGTAATGGTGCCCTGATCAGTGGCAACCCCGATTGCTCTCGCACCCTCAACCAGTACTTGCTGAACCTGAACCCCTTCCAATAACTGCGCCTGATGCTGACGTGCCCCTTTCGCCAGCGCCATGGTTAGGTCGATCGGGTTAGCGGATCCGTCTCTGGGCATTAATATGCCACCCAACACCCCCTCTGGATTCATTAACGGCCAGTAGCGCTCTATTTCTTGAGGCGATAAATAATGTGCCTCGATACCAAAGAGCGAGGCAAAGTCTGCTTTTCTTTTCAGCTCAGCCAAACGTTCTGGATTCGTAGCAATAGAAATAGAACCTGATTCTCGATAGCCCGGATCCTGGCCTGTCTCAGCCTCAATGGTGTTAAGCAACTCGACGGTGTACTTCGCAAATTCCGTGCTGGAGTGACTGCCGTGGAGCTGCCCCACCAACCCAGCGGCGTGCCAGGTGGTACCGCAGGTCAGCTGCCCCTGCTCCAGCAAGACAATATCGCGCCAACCCAACTTGCCGAGGTGATACGCAACGGAACAACCCAAGATGCCGCCGCCGATGATCACGACCCGCGCATGCTTGGGCAGTACTTTTCTCGTCGCAGTGCTCGCTGGCGTTTGCGTCATCACACCTTGACCGGTAATTCAGGTGGCGCTCGGCGCGATAACAGCTCGGGGCCGTCGTGACGAATCACAATATTTTCCTCGTGCACCGTCATTTTGCCTGGGGCATAAACCATACCGGGCTCCAGCGTCATCACCATGCCTTCGCGCAAAATCGTGTTCTCCCAGGGTGTGAACGAGGGCGGCTCGGTCAATTGAATCCCTAATCCATGCCCGTAACGCCCCACCGTTTCGCCCATCGCACCCGCATTTATGAGGACTTCATGCATGGCGCCGAATACTTCAGCGCAGGTATTACCGGGCACTGCCGCCTTGAGCCCAGCTTCAGTGGCCTGCCAAACGGAGTGATGCGCCTTCTTGGCCAGATCATTTACCTCGCCAAAACCATAATTGCGATCAAAATCGCAAAAATACCCGTCGAAAGTGCAACCCGTATCAAAGATCAACACATCCTCAGTGCTCAGCCGGCGCCCTGCAGGAGGCGAAATAATATCGTCGTAGCCATGTTGCCCGGCGCCGCCCACTAGGTAAGACACCGTATCGACACCGGCGTGTAGGCACTCGATCGTAAAGCGCCTAAACAGGTCAGCGTCACTCATACCGACCTCCGCAAAAGTGAATAAACGGTCGAAGACGTCTGATACGCACTCGGCGACATATCGAATCTTGTCGATCTCTGCCTCGGACTTCAGCATTCGCACAGCCTGAACCGCAGGTGTCGCATCTAGCACGCACAAGTCAGCCACACTCCCCCTGAGTCGATCCATGAGGGACTCAAAGTCATTCATGGGCATCCGGATCTGTGTCTCGCGGCCTTTGTTCAGCCCCAACGTGCACGACTGAGATTGAGCCAACACCTCCAGCACGGTTTCCGCCAATAAAGAGACTCCATCATCGGTGGCATGGGGAGACGCCCAGCTTCGGATATCGGTCATGAACTCGCTCTTCATCGCATTGACACCGATTTCGGGAATGACCGCAATGGGCGAGCCAGCGGCGGGGATAACAACGAACCAAGGGCGTGTAGGGCTTTGCCAAAATTGACTCAAAAAGCCCGTAAAATAAAAAATATCGCTCTCGGTGGTGAGCAGCAATGCCCCCATGCGCTGCGACGCCATCTGAGACTGAACTGCTGCGAGTCGCGCCGCAAATTCGTCACGACTAAACCCTCTCGAAGGCACCTTTGTCATACCGGCTCCTAGCAACCACTACAAAGAGAAAGGAATTCCCGACGATCGCGCTAAATCCCACGCGAGCACTTTGTTACTCGACAGCGCCGGGACCCCACTCTCGGCAGTGATTTTATCTAAGACGCTAACGCACTTCATGTTAGTACAGGCGATAAAAATTGCATCAATGGATTGTCCCGCCTCTGCAACGAGCGCCATTGCCGCGTCATAAATCGACTCCGGCGCAATGCGGCCCACGTACTGATCATGCTCCTCATCAAAACTCACCGCATGCGATACGGTAAATCCACCTGCCTCAATATGGTCGATCATGCTCTGACAGACCTGCTTAGAGTAAGGGCCAATGTAGCCAATCTTCTTTGCACCCAGCTGCTCAAACGCCAGCAGTGCCGCTTGCATCGGATTACTGACATAGTCACAGGGGCGCTCGCTGTTAATGAGCTCACTCACACGTGCCGAACCGATTTGCATCGCACCAGAAGTGCAGGCATATCCCATCGCGTCAAACGAGTGGGTCAATGGAAACAGCGCAGCGGCTTGCTTGAGGTGGTGCGCCATACCCGCCAGCGTTTCAGCAGTGACCTCGTTTTCGAAAGGAATACGATTCACCAGCAGGCTCACCTTGGCGTCGGCAAAATAAAACCGGAACTCATCCTCGATCGTCACATCAGATTGCAGCACAATCATGCCCAATTGAATCAGATCACCCGCTGGAATTAACTCGTAGTCAGCTGTTTTCATAGCGCGCCTGCGATGATGTTGTCATACATCTCAGCGTCGGTATTGCCCTCTGTACCGATCACCAGAACCCGAGCGTCACGGTCTATGCCCATGTCATGTGCAAGCGCTGGATCTTGTTGGATCGCAAACAACGCAATGAGACCAGACGCCGAGCACTCTCCCCCGATGACGCTCGGCCTCTCACCGTCACTGGGGTTGGCTAGCCAGCGCACCATCGTACCGACCCCCGCGTCAGGAATGGTGAGGGCATGTGAAGCCCCCTTTTGAATGAGCGGCCACGCGAGCAAAGACACCTCGCCACAAGAGAGCCCTGCCATTACGGTTTCTTCGACAATGTTGACCAAATGAATCTCGTCCCGCTTCAGGCTCTGATAGACACAATCTGATCGATCAGACTCCACCATGATAATGGTGGGAAGCTGAGCACCCCAGTGATGCCACATTGACGCAATCAACGCGCCCGCCATCGCGCCGCAACCCGCCTGAAGAATGACATGGCTCGGTATCTCCCCATCGAGTTGATCCATCATCTCAAAGGTCATCACCGAGTAACCCGCCATGATCATCTTGGGGATATCGCGATACCCCTCCCAAGACGTATCGGACACAATCTGCCAGCCGTGTAACGCGGCCTGCTCGTTACAGGCTGCGATGGAATCATCATAATTGCCCTCGACACGGTGAATCACTGCCCCCAGCGAGGCGATCGCTTGGGCGCGCGCCTCACTGACATTCGCGTGAAGAAACACATGGCATTCGGCACCGCATAAGCCCGCCCCCCAGGCGACCGCCCGGCCATGATTGCCATCGGTCGCAGTACAGACCACCAAATCACCACCGGATAAGTCTTGCGACAGGCACTCTATCGCGTAAGAGCCGCCCAGCGCCTTAAAAGACCCCAGACCGAAACGACTCGATTCGTCTTTGTAATAGACCTTTTTAACACCCGCCGCTGCCGCAATATCCGTCATACTGATCAGCGACGTCGCCTGATAGGCCGGCCACTGGCGAATCGTTGAATAGGCACTGGCGCAGTCGTCTACTGAGAACAGGGCGCCCACAATCGCGCCTAGCTCATTACTCTGCTCGGCGTTATGAAAATGATTGGTATAGAAATAGGGACCAGTCACGATCGCCAGCTCAGGAAGACAGCTGCTGCTGAACGAGATTAATCCAGAACCGCACGCCAGTAACTAATATCTCATCGTTAAAGTCGTAATGCGGATTGTGCAGCGCGCAACCTCCTACACTATCGGAGCCATTGCCGATGAAGACATAGGCCCCCTGCTTCTCTAGCAGCATGTGGGCGAAGTCATCAGAGGCTGTCATAGCATCACACGGATACTCAACAAGCTCTGCGGGATTGGTGGCCTGAGCCGCGGCGAGCGCATGCTCGGTTTCCGCCGGGTGATTGGTCGTCGCATGAAAAACACGTTGATAGGAGAAACGAAGCTCAGCGCCATGAGCCTGACAAATACCTTGCGCGAGCTCACCTAACCGGCGCTCGATCGTTTCACTCACGTCGCGTTTAAAGCTTCGACAATCCCCTTTTATCGTGACGATGCTGGGCACCACATTCACCGTGCCATCGGCTTCTATCTCCGTCACAGAAACAACGGCTTGCTCGGCTGGATCAATCGACCGCGCAACAATACTTTGCATCGCCAAAATGATCTCTGCACTGATGACGAGGGGATCGATATGCTGATGTGGCTGAGACGCGTGCCCACCCCTTCCCACGATCGTCAGACTAAAATTGTCCTCGCCCGCCATAATGGCGCCTGGTTTCATCGCCAGCTGCCCTGTCGGGCGCCCCGGCATATTGTGCATGCCGTAAATAGCGTCCATGGGAAATCGATCGAACAAACCATCATCAATCATAGCCTGCGCGCCGAGCCCGTGCTCCTCGTTAGGCTGAAAGACAAAATAAACAGTGCCGTCGAAATCCAGTGAGGCCAACGCCTCTGCCGCGCCCAACAGCATGGCACTGTGCCCATCATGCCCGCAGGCATGCATATGACCTTCTGTTTTTGAGCGATATTCGAAAGTATTAAGCTCTTGTATCTTGAGCGCGTCCATGTCGGCGCGAAGACCAATTGCCCGATTGCTATCCCCCTTACGTAAAACGCCAACGAGACCGACCTGCCCAATCTCGCTATGGGTTTCGATACCCAGTTCCCGCAATTGACGCTCGATATAGCCTGCCGTTTCATTGAGCTCAAACCCGAGCTCAGGACAACGATGCAATGCATGGCGCCAAGCAACCAACTTGGAAATATCAAGGGCAGGTTCTAATGTGTTCGACACTGACTCAGTAACCTCTTTTCTGCGCCGCCCCACGGTACAGGATGTCGTCTAAATTGGCATCTGCCAGATCGCGGTCAGCTGCCGCAATGGGATCGGCATCATATTCGGGCCGATTCAGCCGGCGGCTATTTTGACGGTCATTGACCCCCCGAATATCCAGCCAGAGATTGTTACCCACAACCTGCTGCACTTGTGGCGGCATATAAGACTGCATGGCAAAGCCAACTCGCCTCTGCGCCGAGGTATTAGGCCTTGAGCCATGGACGACCTTGGCATGGTGCAATGACATTTGCCCAGGTTTGAGCACCAAATCGACCGCGGTGCTCTCGTCAATCCCCTTTGCCACTTGGCCACGCGTCAGTATGTTGTCCTCCGCATACGTATCCTCATGCTCAAGGATGATGTGCTGATGTGATCCTGGAATCATTTGCATACAGCCCGTCGTCGGAGTACTGGGCGTCAGTGCCAGCCAAGGTGTGACAAATTCAGTGTCACTCATTCCCATGTAAGTGGCATCTTGATGCCAACTCACGTAATGCGGGCTCTGGGGCTCCTTACAGAACAGAACCGTTGCCCACAACGAGAAATGAGCGCCGATAAGATCCTCAACAGCGTCTAAGATCACCCGATGGTGTGCTAACTCGTCGAGACACTTAAACGACAGATGCACATTATTGCGCTTATGGGCATGCGCGAGCGCCGGAAAGCGTCGCTCAGCCTCTTCAAAACGGTGCAAATACTCACTGGCTTCCTGCTCACTCATCACGTCGACAGGCGAGACAAAACCCTCCTCTCGATAGCGCCTAATCTGCGCATCAGACAGCACTTTACCCAACGCGCGAGTACTCCTCTGACTCACTCTGTCGATTAATACGCCGCAAGAATAACGTGGCTAAAATACCCACCAGAGACAGCGCCAGCATATAGCCAAAGGTGATTTGATAGCCGGGCAGCCCCGGGTAAGTATCTAACCAATAGCCAATCATCGGATACGTGAACCCCTCGGGTAAATAACCCACGAAACAGGCGACCCCTACGGCTGTCCCCATAGTGTGCATTGGAATTTTTGACTCAGAAAAAGTCGCATAAAAATTGCCGCGTAGTGCAAAGACGCAGAGCGCCAGCACAATCATAACGTTGGAGACGATCGCTAAGTTCTTTAGCTCTGGGGGCACCACGAGCAGTATCGACATACAGAGCGCCGCGATCGCAAACGCGAAACCAATGACAATACTTGGCCCCCCGATTTTATCTGCCAGGATACCGCTGACCGGCGCGCCAATCGCCTGAATACCATAGGTTCTCAAAATGCCCATCAGCACACCATAGGTCACCACGGCACCCATCACGCCGGTCATGTAGGGCGTAATGTAACTCTGACTCGCAAAAAGACCATAGCCACAAAAAATAATAAGGCCGATCACCCACACCTGCGGCGTTTTGAGGGCCCCGCTAAAGTTTTGAAACAACGACTCAGAAGCCGTTCCCTGAGGCGGGTCCTCGAAAATCAGCCAAACGGTCAGCCCCGCTGCGACCGTCACGACGGCTGAAATATTGATCACCCACATCAAACCGGTTGGCCCCTCACCCATTTCTTTGAAAACGAACAAAGTGAACATACCGATCAAGAAACCAAAAACCCCGCGGCCGCCCTCTAAAAACCCGAACAATCGACCCTGCTCAGCATCGGGACCCAAATTGCGCGTCGCTTTAATAAAAGGGGCCCAAAAGATAATCAGGGTACTCACCCCCCAAAAACCATACAGAAACAGCCCCCCTACATAAGACGGAAAGGTGGAGAAATAAAATCCACTCAGCCCGGTGACAATGAGGGACGTCGCCAGTAATTTTCTAGGGGAATACCGATCTGCAAGCCAGCCACCTGGGATGTAACCGAACGTCGCCGCAACACCATTGACCGCCTGCATAAGTCCCATCTGGGTATGGGTGACCCCCAGCGCCTCTTTCATGGTGTCGTAGTAGGAGTAACGGAGAAACGGGAACGTATACACCATCGCGCCGGCAAAGCAGAGCAGCGTCAGTAATAACCACTTACCTTTTGGCGAATCAGGCATGCGATCTCGATCCCAATCGAATCGATCGATCAGCGTTAGAGGCCATCGTATCTAGCGCCAACCGCCGCGGTGGCTCACCGGGGCGGTAGCGCATTCGTCGTGATTGCGGGCCGGCAAGCCAATTGGGCAATGCGAAGGGTTCGCACCAATAAAAACTGTCTCGCCAATACTGATCTGATTCTTCGCGGCTAGGCTGAGACAAATGATCGTTCCTTTTTTGGCAAGCACCCGCTTACAACGACGCGGTACTGAGACCTTCAAAAGCAGGCCATTCAACTGAGTAAAAAAACTTTTGGCGCAACGCACGTGCCGATTTCTAAAGACAACGTCGTTCAGTCACTAAGCCGGTCTATTAAGCTTGAGGTAGAATGCCCCTCTAGAAAATCAAGTACGACCACCTCTCCACCTCGCGCCATTACTGACTCATGGCCAGCGATTTCCTCGACAACGTAATCACCGCCTTTGACCAGCACATCTGGCGCCAACGCCTCAATCAATTTTGCCGGCGTGTCCTCGGAGAATGGCAGTACATAATCCACCGCCGAGAGGCCCACGAGCACCGCCATCCGATCTGCGATGGCATTCACTGGCCGGGCGTCGCCCTTCAACCGGCGCACTGAATCATCGTCGTTTACAGCAACCACCAGCATGTCACCCAAGGTTGCCGCTTGCTCTAGATAAGCAATATGACCGGGATGAAGCAAATCAAAACAGCCGTTAGTCATGACGACGCGCTGACCCCTCCCACGCGCCTCTGCCACCACGTCCAACATGTCAGACGCCGATACGACACCCCGTCTCTCCGGAGCACCGCGCAACCCCTCGGCGACCTTGGTTAATTCATCGGGCGTCACGCTCGATGTTCCTAACTTGGCCACCACTACACCTGCAGCACCATTAGCGATCCCCGCGGCCTCGGCCATCGGCAATCCCGCACTGAGACACCCCGCCAACGTTGCGATCACCGTATCGCCAGCACCCGTCACATCAAAAACCTCTTGTGCGCTGGCAGCAAAGTGCTGCGGCGCTGACCCCGCCTGAATTAATGTCATACCGGCTTCGCTTCGTGTCACCAAAATCGCTTCTAACTCGAGCGAGTTTCTTAGGGTCTCTGCTTTTGCGATGAGTGTCGCGTCATCCTGGCACGGCCCCACCACGGCTTCGAGCTCAGTGAGATTGGGGGTTAACACCGTCGCCCCTCGATAACGCTCGAATTCATGCCCTTTTGGGTCGACCAAGGTCGTTTTACCTAAGGACCGACACCGCGCGATCAGGGACTCAATCAGCGCCAGCGATCCCTTGGCGTAGTCGCTGAACACAATCAAGTCTGCGTCGATAAGATGCTGCGCTGCAAAACCCACAAATAAGTCATTGGCGTGCGGGCTCAGTGACTCCTCAAAATCCATGCGCAACAGCTGCTGGTTGCGACTCAACACGCGTAATTTGACGATGGTCTCGGCAGCACACGGCATGACGTTCCAGCGAACACCCGCCTCTTCGACACAGCTACGCAGTGCACGAGCGTGCTCATCATCCCCGCATAGGCCCACCAGCGAAACCGTCAACCCGAGCTGCGCCAAATTAACGGCGACGTTCCCTGCACCGCCAGCGCGGTCTTCCTGCGAAGACACATTGACTACCGGCACAGGCGCCTCTGGACTCATACGCTGGGTCGCGCCTGTCCAAAATCGATCTAACATCACATCACCAATGACGGTGACGTTGCTAGCACTCATGTCTGGCAATGCAGACATTAGACTCTCCCTCTATTAGAGCTCAAGATGCTACCACGGAGCCGGACACCGACTTGTCGCGCAGTAAACCCGCCATGGATCCAATCACGCTGTCGGGATACAGGGCAGCGAGGCAGTCATAGGTTCCACCACACACTGGTTTTCGCCGACAGGGTGAACAAGTCATATTTTTGTACAACACGGCGCCGCGCAGCCCCCCAAGATCTCGATACGGGCAAGTCGAACCAAACAACGCAATCGTGGGCACTTTAAATGCCCACCCCATATGGGTCAGCCCCGTATCCACACCGATGACAAGATCAGCGTGACCGACCAAGGCGGCACTCTCTAATAACGCCGCCTTTCCGACCATGGACTCGACCCGGATATCAGCGAAGATACGATCAGCAGATACGCTATCGGCGGGCCCACCCAACACCACAACACGCCAGCCGCGCGCTACCAGGCTTTTCGCTAAGACTTGCCAATGGGCCTCAGGCCAATGCTTCTGCGGTCGAGTGGTAAACGGACAAATGGCGACATAAGGCGTATCTGCGCGAAACGCATCTGCCCATACCTCAACCGCCGGCGGCACACAGACTTTCATTGGGAATACGTCGCTCTGGCAACCTAGGTGCTTTGCCATGGCACGATACTCAGAACTGATCGCGGGGCCAGCGTCTTTTTCAATCCGCTCGGTCAGTAACGCGCGGGTTGGCTCTTTTGAGGCAAAGCCTACCCGCCTAACCGCTCCAGTCATCCATGCCAACACAGCGCTTTTAAATAAACCCTGCGCATCGATCACCAAATCGAACCGGTATTGGCGAAGCCGTTTCTTAAACCTCACTATCTCCTTCAGTAATGCCAGCCATCGACCACTACTGAGCAGTTCACCCCACTCTTTGCGCGGCCAGACAATGACATCGCGTAAGTGAGGATGATGTTCAAGCAAAGGCACTACTGGAGATTCAGCCAGCCAAAAGATATCAGCCCCTTGATAGACTTCTTTCAGCGCATCGACGAGGGGTGAGCTGAATACGACATCGCCTATTGCGCTCAAACGGATAATCAAAATCCGATCCGGAAACGCACCTCGGTCTATGCTGTCACTAAGATCGGCCATCGTAATGACCATCAACCTTTGTCGGTGTCTTGATATCCCGATCGAGCACAATCAAGAGCGCTAATGTCAGGAACAGAATATTGCCGTTAAAGTAGGAATAAAAAGAGATCGAGCTATTCAAGGGAAATAGCGCCAGGATAACCACGAGCGAACTCAGCGCCACTTCTGATCTAGCATCGAAGAGACGTCGGCTTAAAAACACAAAAAATAACGCATAACCGATCAAGCCCGGGATGCCGGTATCCACCGCAACCTCAAGCGCGAATAAATGCGGATGCCAACGTTCGGATACGGGCAGCACACTAATACTTTCTAACGAAACCATCAGAGACCCCCAGCCGCGAATACCCACACCGTTCACCCAATGGTCCATAAATCCCTGCCAAGCAGACGACCAAAAGACAGGTAAATAATCAAACGCTTGGTAAACGTCCGACGCCGCTTGCCCGGTGACGGAGGCCCGAAACGTGTCGCTGAGAATCCAACCCGACAACACCGCCAATGAAAAGAACAGTAACAGCGACAAAAGCCATGACGTCACCTGCTCACCCGCTTTGGCTCTCCGCAGAATCAGGGCGTATCCGCCTAGCGCCGCTAGGGCGTGAACCATTGACGCTTCGTTACCACTCATCACGATGGCGGCAAATAATGGCAGCGATAAGACGCTTATCGCTGGGCCCGAGCCCGCTCGACGCAACGCCTCTAAATAAAATGGCGATAAAATCGCCAAGGTTGATCCGTAGCCCATGCGCAGGCTACCCGTCACCAAGGTATGCCCTGAATCCAGCTCAATGAGCGGATTACCAAATACGCTAAAACCCGTGAGCAACTGTACCAACCCATCGACCACCCAGATCATCATGACTGCGCCGATGAGTGACATGAGTCGTTGGCTTTCTATTTTGTCCAGCTTAACTTGCAGCACAACCCAGACCGCAAACCCATAAGAAAGAAAACGCAGGGCGCCCGACAGCGAGCGCTCGAAATTAATCGCGTCAAATAGAGAAAAAAGTGCCGGCAACAAAAAGCATGCTAGGACGATCCAAAATTTGCGCACGCCTTCAGTCTCAAAAAAGATTTTGGGGCCCCTCACAAACATGACCAAACCCACTAGCGCCATCAGCCAGATAAACTGGCGCGTCGCCGAGGAGAGAGACAGGGTAAAAAACAGAAATACCCAGATTATGGATGGTGAAACATCACTCAGTCGCTGCATTATCGCTACCGCCCCACAAAGATTTGGGGCTGACACCCTTTTGCTAAGCCTGCGCTAGTGTATTGATTCACGCGCACCTCCACCAGCGCAGGTGTGAATACTACAGACACACCCTCTTTCACAAGAAAACGCCTCCAGGGTGTGCTCCAAACCTTCCAGCCGAACCCCCTGTGTCGCCAGCACTAGCGCGGGCCACTCAAGGCGATATAACCTGCGCATGCGGTTGGCAGTCAGCACCGCGAACGCAGTGTGCGGTATGAAACGCTCCTTATGCCGTTGAATGTGCTAATTTACGTTCGACTCGTTGGCCAGAGACTTTGTGCTAACGCGATCGGACCATAATTTCATTACCGAACTGAATGTTAACTCACAGCGGCCGAATCCACTCCTATGCTCCTCTCTAATCGCTACCAGTTCCTCTTTGTTCACATTGCAAAAACCGGCGGAACCAGTATTCGCGGGGCTTTGCAGCGCTACCGCTGGCGCGATCCTTATTACCTACCTCAATGGGTAGCCAGTAAAATGAGCGGGCTTACGGGGCATCGCTCCGCGATCAAATTACCTCGCCACTGCAAAGCCATTACGGCTCAAGAGATGCTACCCAGAGACACTTATAACCGACTGTTTAAATTTGCCTTCGTGCGCAACCCATGGGACCTGCAGGTGAGCTCCTACCATCACATCAAGCGTGAACGGCCCAGTCTGGTAAACGAGGGGGAGTCGTTTTCTGATTTCCTGAGGCGCAAGCTTGAGCCAACAAGACCTTGGCAGTACCACCTAGACACCTCCATCACGCCGCAATCGGACTATTTAATTGATCTCAGGGGACGCCAGATCGTCGACTTTGTAGGGCGCTATGAATCGCTGCAGGCCGATTTCGACACCTGCTGCCAGCAAATTGGTATACCGACTATCGCGCTGCCTCATAGACGACAGGCTAATGACCGTGCGGAATATCGACAATACTACGATCAGGACACCCAGGCGCTGGTGGCGGAACGCTTTGCCGCCGATATCGAAACCTTTGGCTACGCCTTTTAGCACCAACCGGCTGCATAAAACAGTCCACATGATTTACCGGTAGCCAGTAATCACGCTGGCGCCCGCGATTCGCTCACGATCCGCGCCACATCGGGTAAGCCGTCTACCAAGACGACGCCCTCCTTGCCATCACCATTGCCGGCGAGAGGCTGCGCCGTAGCCGCAGGAACAACTTTAAACAGCCGTCCTACCCCAGCGGCCTGACCCGCCTCCATATCGGACACTTTATCTCCCACCATCAATGAGCTGCTTGGATCGATGCGGAGTTCGGCGCAGGCTTGCTCGATCATCCCCGGCGCGGGCTTGCGGCAATGGCACGGCTGTCGCCATTTCAGGAGCGCCTCAGTGGGGTGATGCGGGCAATGGTAGAATTGAGCGATCTCGACGCCATACTCGTCAAGCAGGTAAAGGTATACGCGACGATTGAGCTCTGCCAGATCAGCTTCACTGTAGAGGCCTCGACCAATTCCTGATTGGTTCGAAACAACGACCAAAACATACCCTGCAGACTGAAGTTGCCATAGTGCCTCAGGAACGCCGGGCAAAAACTCAAACTGATCCCAGCTGCTCACATAACCGTGATCGACGTTGATCACGCCATCTCGATCCAAAAACACAGCGCGCTTTAGGTCAACCGCACTCACTGCCCAAGTCTCTCATTGCAATGCAGCCCAATCCAGCTGCTCCTCGATCAGTGCGCACAGGAGATGGATCACGACAATATGTACCTCTTGAATATGCGCCGTGTCATTCGAGGCCGCGATGACGAGATTGCGACAATGCGCTTTTAAGGCACCGCCGTCACGGCCCGTCAGACCAATCACTTTACAATCCATTGACGCAGCTTGCTCACAGGCATTCAGCACACTCATGCTATTGCCCGACGTGGAGATTGCCAACAGCACATCTCCAGCTTGCGCGAGACCCGCCACCTGCCGACTGAACACAGCATCGTATCCGTAGTCATTTGCAATCGCAGTGAGCGCCGAGGTGTCTGTTGTGAGTGCAATGGCAGCGAGCGCGGGCCGGTCCGCCACAAAACGGCCCACCAACTCGGCGGCAAAATGTTGCGCATCTGCCGCAGAACCGCCGTTACCGCAAATCAGAATTTTATGGCCTGTCTGCAATGCCTCAGCACACACTGTCGCCATCGAGCTAATATCTTCTGCCGATCCGCGTAAATCAGATAAGGTTTTCAAATGGGAATCAATGTAGTCGCTAATCATTCGCTGCACGGTTCTCCCCTAGTGCGTAGGGCATGGGATAAGGAACACGCTAATGATAACAGCGATCGAGGCGGCAAATAGTGCTGTTGTGCACCCTCAGAAAGTGAAGCGACTCAGGCGACGGCTCTGGCAAGCCCCTCACAAGAGTCTCAACAGAGAAGTTGCGAAGAAGGTAAGAAAAACGGCAGGTGGCGAAGTCGAGCTAATAACGCGCCAGCTGCAACTCCCGCTCGCCCAATTGGGCCAACAAATGGGTAACGGCGTAATCGGGAATTTCGTCTACGGGGATTTCCCGTTGGTGCCGAACCAACATCTCTTCCGAAACAATGCCTTTGGCCCGCACGATTAAACGTTGCAGGCGCTGCTCGATGTGGCGCTCTCGCAGCACCTCGTCTCGTTTTACCTGCTCGGGCGACTTACCCGATGCCGGAACAGCCTTCGAAACCGAGTTGCGCATGAGCTTTGCAAGCTTGTCTCGCTGCGCTGCAAACAGGCTTCTGCTGCACTGGTCGGTTGGGATCACCGTGTCAAATTCTTTTAAACTGATCATGTGCTACGCCTCTGTTATGTGGAGATATACGCAAAAGGTTCCCCACCGGTTTGACGCGACGCCCCCAAATACTGGCCTTGATTTGCAACCAATACCCAAAGTCTAGTGGCCTGTAGGACCATAAAACACCTGATAAAGTTATTTCAAGACACTGTTTTTATTCGTTTTGTTAGTTTTAAAAGGCGACTGTGCAAGTTCGCCTCAGTCTGCGACACTGAGTCCTGACGCCCTCCTTGAAAGAGCCTTTAGCATGACACTGTCACCCCCAATACACCCCCTGAAAAGCAGCCCACACAAACTCAAACTGGGCGTGTTCGGTCTCAATGTCAGCAGCGGATGCTCGATGACGGACCGCCCCGATACGCTTAAAGTCGATTGGCAAGAATCCGTCACGGTCGCACGGCTGGCGGAAGCAGCGGGTATCGAGGCCATCATTCCAGTTGCCCGCTGGAAAGGCATGGGCGGCAAAGTGAACTTCAATCATCGCAATTTCGAAACATTTACCTGGGCAGCGGGCCTCGCCGCCAAAACCGAAGAGATCAGCATCTTCGCGACGTTCCATGTGCCCACTGTTCATCCCATCCGCGCCGCTAAAGAGGTGGCAACGATTGATCATATTGCGGGGGGCCGATTTGGCCTCAATATCGTCGCTGGCTGGAACGAACGCGAAATAGCCATGTTTGGTGTTCCACAAAAGGAACACGACATTCGTTACGACGTGGCGGACGATTGGATTTCTCTGTGCAAGGAACTCTGGACGGTAGACGGCGAATTCGACTATGACGGCCCGCATTTTCAGTCGCCCGCCTGCTATTCGGAACCCAAGCCCCTTCAGCGTCCCTGGCCGGCGTTAATGAGCGCCGGTAATAGTGCCCGCGGTCAAGAATTTGCCGCCGCTCATGCAGACTTTAACTTTGTTGTGGCAAAAGACGTTGCGAGCGCCAGTGAAGTGGCAGCCAATGGCCGACGATTAGCAAAGGAAAAATATCAACGAGACATGCAGGTTTTTGGTCAGGCTTACATTGTATGCCGTGAGACCGAGAAAGAGGCTAGAGAGTTCGTACAAGAATACGTCTACGATCGTGGCGATTGGGAGGGCGTCCGTAATCTTTTAGACGTGCTGATCCCCAACTCGCAGAGCGCGCTTGGGGATGGCTGGGAATCCATGGCAGCAAATCTCATCGCGGGCTACGGTGCCATTCCGCTGGTTGGCACAGCCGAGCAAATCATCGATGGCATGCTCGCCTTTTCAAACGCCGGGCTCGATGGCATCACATTGAGTTGGGTAAACTATGAAGAGGGGCTGAACCAATTTAATGAGACACTGCTACCTATGATGAAACAAGCGGGACTGAGGGCATGAGATCCTTGCAAGGCATGTCTATTCTTATTACTGGCGGGGGCTCCGGTATCGGCGCCGATTGCGCTCAGCGATTTTGTGAGCAAGGTGCGCTGGTGACCATCAGCGGCAGGCGCATCGAAAAGCTCGAAGCCGTTCAGGCACAGCTGGGGGGAAACTGCCACGTCGTTCAGGGTGATGTGTGTCAACAATCTGACCGCGTAAACATGATCGAGGCGGCGCTAGCGCACGGCGGCGGCAAGCTCGATGCGCTGATCAATAATGCCGCCAACATGTACCGGCAACCCGTTGACGGCTACACCGAGACGCACCTGACCGATGCATTTAATACCAACGTCATTTCGGCCATGATGCTGTCGAGCCTCGCGGTGCCTCATCTCGACGCGACCGACGGCGCCATCGTGTTCATCGGATCGACCCACACGCGCCGAGCCTTTCCGGGGGCTTCGCCCTATGCCACGACCAAGGCCGCACTCGAGGGACTGACCAAAGTGATGGCCGCAGAGCTCGGCCCAAGACAAATCCGAGTGGGCTGCATTTTACCGGGCGCGGTATCCACAGAGTTGAATCTGCGGGCTGGATTATTCACTGAGGCCGAGGCAAAAGATCGCTACGATGCCGTTGCCGGGTTGCATGCACTCGGGCGAATTGGGACCGGCACGGAAGTCGCCGAGGGGATCGAGTATCTCGTCACTGCCGAGTGGGTAACAGGGGTGGCCTTGGAGGTTGACGGGGGTATTGGCCTCGGTGCTTCTCATTTTTAAATGACGCCGCACCACACAGAAAACGCCAAACTGCGTAGCGGGGTATCCCGTCTAGCACTGTCGGGACGCTGCGTTATGGGTAGGCGTAACCGCTAAGGCGCTCTACACTACTGAAAGGCGATACCAGAGGCGCAGCAATAGGCTGCCCCCACAGACACCATTAAACGCAAAGAAAAGGAACCATAATGCAACTCTCAAACGAACTGTTTGCCATTTTATTCAGCATCGTCATGGTCGTGGCGGTCGTCTGGTTTATGCGAAGCCTCAGCCGATACAAACTGTGGATCAAATCGCGGAGTGAGCCCTCTCACCAGCCTAGCGCAGCACCGTATCAGGAAAAACAGGAGTGATGAGCAATCCTGTGCCGAGTCAATCACACATGGCCTGACCGCCGCCGCGTGTTGATCGCGACTGACTAAGACACCTCATGGCACCTCAAGACGGTGTCTGGCACGTCGAGTAAAGTTACGAAAGACATGACTCATGTGCCAGATAAGACGGGCACCTATGTCGGTAGACTAAAACACGCACTCGTTGCACTCACGAGCTAAAGTACCGCCCTCTCCCTTCATACGGAGCCACAATAACTCGAGCCCCACTATTGAAACTGCTACTGCTTTTAACATTGATGCTTACCAGTCTGTCGAGCAACGCTGGCTCAGCAATACTTTGGCAAAATATGAGCGCCACTGTGACGCAAGGGCAGCATTTCAAGGTTGATCCAGATGAGCAGAATGCGGTGACCCTCGAGCACGTCAGCGCGCTATCGACGGGCGACAGCTTTTCCTTTTTAGAAATAAGCCAATACCCGCACATTGATCGTTCGGCGGGGCTATATGGTGAAGTCGCCATTCGCTGGTCCCACAATAAACTTGCGGCAGACTCGATCACTCTTGGACCAATCACAGATGTCTTGTTGACCACTAACATAGAGTTTGGCAGCGAAAGTGCCGAAATGCTTTTGATCGGCCCCTCGATCGATCTTTTACTACCTGGCTTTGATTTTTTTCAACTTAGCCTGACTCGCCGTGAGAGCCTCAACCGTAACGATGACATGTCGTCAGAGGGCTGGCAGATAACACCTAGCTTTTCTATTACCTGGCCAATCGGCCGATCTGAGGTGGTATTGGACGGCTTCATCGACTGGGTGTTTGCGACCGACGAGGCAGGCTACGCAGAAAACCTGCAAATCAATCCTCAACTCAAGTACAACCTGGGCAAGTTGTTGCACCGACCCGACACACGCTTTTACGTTGGTCTCGAATATTACTTTTGGTCCGATAAGTTTGGTATCGCCAGCACACCTGACTTCAAGACCGATCAGCACGCTTTAAGCATGCTCATCAAATATCACTTTTGAATCCTCAAACGATAACCTCTTCACCCGATCCATGCTCGAGGCACTCGTCGCGATTTGACGAAGCTAGCGACTCGTCCCACAGCGCAACGAGATAGATGCTGCCTGAGAAGCGTGTGATCCAGTTGGAATTCGCAACGTAACTATCTACGAACCATAAGTTCGTCTCCTGCCCCGGAAAAGCGCCCCATCGGTTGCTTTGAAGGGGCTTTCTCTCTGAGCTGCTTGCTCTGCTCAACTTGTTCGCCCGGCACGCAAAAAGGCCATTGGTAACGTTTCGCACCAAGTAGATCGTCATCTCGATCATCTGGGTTTTGCCTTTATGTCGCCTTGAGCGCCCACTCATCAAGATCTACCTAATGGGTTGTCAAGGCGTCGTAAATTAGGCACCCTGCGGCGCATCATTTTCTTGATTCTTCCTAACGGACAAGCCATGAGCCACAGCTTTCACCCTCCACAACGCATTTTAATGGGGCCTGGCCCCTCAGACGTGTCAGCCAGAGTACTGGGTGCGCTAGGGAGGCCCACCATCGGCCACCTTGATCCGTTGTTTATCGAGCTGATGGATGACACCAAGCAGCTACTGCAGTACGCCTTTAAAACCCAAAACGAACTCACCATTCCCCTATCCGCTCCGGGCTCTGCCGGCATGGAGGCGGCCTTTGTCAATCTGGTCTCCCCCGGTGACACCGTCATCGTCTGTCAAAACGGAGTGTTCGGTGGCCGGATGAAAGAGAACGTAGAGCGTTGCGGCGCTCACGCTGTGATGGTGCAGGATCGGTGGGGTGACCCCGTCGATCCACAAAAGGTAGAAGAAGCCTTTGCCGCGCACCCCGAGGCCAATTTACTGGCGTTTGTGCACGCCGAAACCTCTACTGGCGTGCGCAGTGACGCCAAAACGCTGTGCGAGCTTGCGCAGCGCCATGACGCGCTGACGATCGTCGATACCGTGACCAGCCTCGGAGGCATCGATCTTTGCGTTGACGACTGGGGCGCTGATGCCGTGTATTCCGGCACTCAGAAATGCCTCTCCTGCGTGCCCGGCCTGTCGCCGATGACCTTCAGCGCTAAGGCAGTTGCCCGCATTCAAAATCGAGCGACCAAAGTGCAAAGCTGGTTTCTCGATATGCAACTCGTCATGGGCTATTGGGGTGGCAACACAAAGCGAGCCTACCATCACACAGCGCCGGTCAATGCCCTCTATGCCCTCCATGAATCTCTGCTAATTCTGCAAGAGGAAGGCCTGGTTGCCAGCTTTGCGCGGCATCGGGAGAATCACCTTGAACTGGTGTCTGGATTAGAGGCGATGGGATTAAGCATGGCCGTGGCTCCAGACTGGCGATTACCGCAGCTTAACGCTGTTTGCATACCAGACGGCATTGACGATGCGGCCGTGCGAAGCCGACTGTTACACGAATTTAATCTAGAGATTGGTGCAGGACTTGGCGAACTGGCCGGCAAACAGTGGCGTATTGGTTTAATGGGTCACGCGAGTAGTCGCGTAAACGTCCAGCAATGTCTGACCGCCCTCAGGCATGTGCTGGGGCATTAACCCCGATCGGCCGCTAGCGGGGTCAGGTTTGGCCATTCAGGCAGACGAAAGATGTGCCCCTCAGTGGAGACTCACGCCGCTGTAAGTCGAGCCTCACTCGACCCATATGCGACCCCCAGCGGGACCACCGCGCTCCGATGAAAAAGCGCCTCCGGAGCGGTATTGGTTGGGCGACAGACTGGCCCCGCGGACCCCGCTTGTCAGGTTCAATAGTGGCCTTCTCTGACGGTCGATAAATATTGTAACGATTCGGCGCAAAGGTGAGTGAATCGCTTGAAAAGTTTGCTACTGTTACGTCCCGGCATGCGATTGCAAACAGGCATAGCCTCGGGTTATTTTTAAGCTGAGGCGACCACATCACACATCTTGAGTTAGGCGAGTGAAACAATGGGTTCAGTATCAGATTTTTTCGCGCGAAGCCAAACGGCGTTCTTTCGCTTCTTCGCTGACACCTTTTTCGCCAAACGTTATGGGCATCGCGCCGTCGTGCTCGAGACCATTGCTGGGGTGCCCGGCATGGTCGCGGGAATGTGGATCCATCTAAAAAGCTTGCGCAGCATGAAGACAGGCTACGGCCCCCTCATCCGAGAGTTATTGGCGGAAGCAGAAAACGAGCGCATGCATCTGATGTTTTTTATCGAGATCGCCAAGCCTAGCCGCCTAGAGCGCACGCTCATCCTGATTGCTCAGCTGATCTTTTGGAATTATTACTTTTTGCTGTATGTGTTCGCGCCCAAAACCGCACACAAGATGATTCACTATTTCGAAGAGGAAGCTGTGCGCAGTTACACGAGCTACTTGGCGCTGATCGAAAATGGAGAGGCAGAGAATATTGCAGCGCCCCAACTCGCGATTGACTACTACGGCATGAAAGACGACGCCAGACTGACCGATCTTATCGTCAGAGTGCGTGCGGATGAGCAGCGCCATGCCGACGCTAATCTGGCTTGGGCCAGTAATGACGCGCAAGACCAGGGGAAAATCGATCGAACCACCATCCAACAGATGCACCGCTGGAGCGAGCATGCGAGCAGCGAGCCGGCAGGGGCAATCAAGAAGCAGGCAACCCCTTAGGCCGACACACGTCCGCAGCGTCTCAACGGAGCCTCGAAGCGGGAATTTCATGAGGCATTGTGTCGTATAAGTGGCACGAGCCGTGCGCACTGCCAGAGAACCCGTTTGTAGTGAGCGTGTGGTGAGTCCACGCTGAAGCGCCATACCAACTAGAGACACTCATCAAGCCGTTAAAGCACTCACTTGCGCCCTTTCTTGGCTGGCTTGATACCGCGATATGCGCTAAAGTTGAATACAATTCAAAAAAGGGGCCTGTTAGGCACCGGCGAGTAAGCGCCTAGCACCGAGCTCACAACGTATCAGACGGACAAACCGCCTTGACAGTGCGCGAGCATCTTCATGGCTACCATTAGACAAACAGAGCAAAAAATGGTCAAACCGAGCAAAAAAAACCGCAGGGTTTGTTTTAAACCAACCAGTCGGTTATAAAGACATGCAAATAAAGAATAAAACCATTAGGAGACACCATGAATAAGAAATTACTAATGAGTTCCACCGCGATTGCCTTGCCGCTTCTTGCGAGCTCGATGATCTCTAACCAGGCTATGGCACAAAGAGAGGTCAGCGGCTCGATCGAGGAAGTCGTTGTTACCGCGCAAAAACGCGAAGAAAATCTTCAAGCGGTTCCCGCGTCCGTTAGCGCCATGGACGCGTCTGCAATCGAAAAGACCTTTGCTCGTGACCTAATGGACGTCGCGGGCGTATCACCCAACATGATTATCGACCCCGTACTGGGAAACGGTACCGCCGTTGTTTCCATTCGGGGCATTCAACTCGCCGAGGTTGAAAAGAGTTTTGACCCGGCGGTGGCAATCTATCAAGACGGAATTTATCTAGCGACCTCTACCGGTGCCCTGCTGAATGTTTGGGATGCTGAGCGGATTGAGGTCCTCAGAGGACCCCAGGGGACCTTATTTGGACGAAACACGATCGGTGGACTTGTGCATGTCATCCGCTCAAAGCCAACTGGCGAGCTGGGCGGCAAGGTTAATGTCCTCATCTCAGAGGATAGTCAGCAAGACTTTAAGGGCATGATTAACTTCCCCGCTATTTTTGGTGGGACTTTGGCGACCAAAGTATCTGCCATGGACCTGAGTGGCGGCGGCTACTTTAATAACCCAACGCGTAATACGACTGAGGGCGACACCGAAGTGCAGGCGTGGAGCGCGTCTGCCTTGTGGAATCCCAATGACAATTTTCAAGCGCACCTGATCTACGACGACATAGACGACGAGACCAACGCTCGCCCTACGACTTGCTTCAACGGCGCAGGGGAACTATTCAACTTTGTAGGCCAACCAGCAGCTGAGTGTAATCCTGCTATCAGCGACTTCCACTACAACACTTTTCACGGCGCGGACCAACGTGCTTCGGTAGAGGTTGAAGCGGTGACCTTGAACGTGCAGTGGAACATCAATGAGAACAACAAGCTGGTGGCGATTTATGGCACCCGCGAAATGGAAGAAACATCCCTGCAAGAATTCGATAATAGCGCAGCTGATCTATTTCGAGTGTCTCGCCCTCAAACAGAGGAGCAGGAAAGCCTCGAAATTCGTCTAGAAAGCGATTTCTCTTGGGGTAAGACCACCGTGGGAGCTTACTTGTGGGATAGCGAGTACGACGCATGGCAAACGACTTGGTTCTTCGGCGGGTTCAATGACTCACCCAGAACGCTGCACGAAACCGAGAATACCGCCGTCTTTGGGCAGATTGATTTTGATATCACTGATCAGTTAAGCCTGTCAGTTGGCGGTCGCTGGATCGACGAAGAAAAAACGATGTGCCAGGTGTTCACCGGCCGTGACGATACGGGCGAGCAACCTTTTTATGGCAACTGGCCTGGCCCGGATTACGATGCCAACGCTGGCGTTGATCCACGCTATGCGATCAAGAGCTGGGGAGCTTGCGACAGCGCCATCGCGGCGACCGCGCAGAACAATTACACCGACCTTGTAACGGGCGAAGCGAAAGTTTTTACCGGCAATGAAAGCTGGGATGAATTCACGCCGCGGGTAGGACTCACCTACACCACTGACAACCACATGGTTTACGCCTCGTATTCAGAGGGCTTTAGATCTGGCGGATTCAACGGCCGCAACAACAATGCAGCCAACTCCGGCCCTTATGAACCTGAGAACGTCGAAAGTATTGAACTAGGCTTTAAGACCATGTGGTTCGATAACACCTTGCAAGTTAACGGTGCCATCTTCTCCGTGGACTATTCGGACAAGCAGGAAGACGTGATTTTGCCAGGCGTTGATGGCGCGGTCACACTGACCATTGTGCAGAACGCGGCAGCCGCTAGCATCGACGGCATGGAGCTCGAAACGTTGTGGATCCCGACTGCTGGACTGACACTGTCGGCCAACCTTGGCCTCTTGGACTCTTCCTACGACGACTATA
>UPTG01000650.1_pt1 | contig 27865 bp, 46 predicted proteins | sample 2160121 | NCBI WGS metagenome assembly UPTG01 (sample SAMN06266255, study PRJEB28933) | marine metagenome | isolation source: Columbia River Estuary | place: USA:Columbia River Estuary, USA | collected 2014-07-27
TTAATCATATTTGATTCTATTTCATTTTTTTCTTTTTCAAATGCCATAAACATTAAGCACTTGTGAACATTGGTGTTTTCAACAATATCGAACTTTTGAAGATCTCCGCCACTAAGTCCATAGATTGATTGATACCATCCCCATTTGGCTGCGAAATTTGCTTTTGCGCTGTAGTCTTTGCTGTTTCCTTCATTAAATAATTCAGGGTAGTTTTCTGCAATTCGCTGTTTAAACGGTAAAAAAAAACAAGAGCTCCTAATGCTGCACTTAAAGGCATCTTACTCATATCAAACTTTTCTGGTTCGTACTCTTCAATATCGTACTTATTTAAGCTTTTGATTTTAACTGGTCTAAATAAAACCTCCATAGCCTTATCCATATTTTTCCAGTCTCCCATGTAAGTATCTAATGTAACATACTCACCAAAAGTCATGTCATCTAATTTAGGTATAAGGCCAAACTCTGTGCTACCCATTTTAAAGAACCTATGTAACTTATAGTCATCATTAAAGAGATCATTAAAGTGTACTAGAGTGTCCTGAAGATCATTGTACTTTATATTTGCTACGTCTTTTAAATCTATTTTGCAAAATATCTCAATCATTTTTTGTTGAACAAATAAATCTAGATCTTTGCCTTCAGATACCCCTAAAAACTTTTGGTATTGTCCTAAAGTTATTTCTGATAAATTTTCAGGTATAAATATATCTACTTTCATATTAATACAATAAAGAACTCTGATAATTGTATAAAACAAAAGAGCAATCATTTCTGACTGCCCTCTATTATTAATGTGTAATATATATTTAACTATGCTCGTACATGTACTTATATAACTCTAAAATCTTTCTAGTCATACTTATATCCTGCTTATATAGATCATTACCTGTTTGTGTTCTACCTTCTTTGTATATTTGAATCTTAACGTAGTTTTTATAACCATACTTTTTATCTACTACTATTGGATATATTTTTATGTTGTTATTAATACACCAACTCATTGCTTCTATTTCTGAGATACTTTTCGAGGTATTCTTTATATAGCTTGTCATCTTTAGTTATTGTTTTTATGTTATTGTTTTTTTCTACCGTTATAACGTGTCTTAATTTCTTTATTACTGTTTTCATAATGTTTTTGTTTTTAATGTTCTATGCTAATATACAAATTATCTGTATACTATAAACAATTTATAAACATTTTAACAAAACTTTAACACTTACCAAATATGATACTCTCCTTTGTTTGGATTTTCTAATTGTGAAGTAATTGCATATCTCATAGCATCTATAGCATGATTATAAGCATCAATAGGTTTATTAAGAGTATTACCCATTTTGTCACTCATAAAAGTGTAGTTCCTTAATTCATTGATGAGGTTCTTACTTCTACTAGTTATATAGATCTTATTTTGATTAAGTAGATTTATGCCATACATTATAGAGTCCTTACCTTTCTTAACTGGTAATATACTATGTCCATAGTGGTTTAATTCAGCAATTGACTTTGGTTCAGCTGAATCTGCATATACTATATCTCTTATGTCATTTGATTTTATAAGGTTACTTATGTCATTGTTAAGCAATCCTTTTTTATATATAACCTCATCGAATATATAGCTATCATTGTATTTATACATAGCTACTAAGCTTGTCGGATCGTTACTATATCCAAAGTCCATTCCGTAACATAATATCCTTGCTTCGTTTGGTAGATCAATTTCTTTCCAATCTTTTACACATACACCTTCTAGACTTCCAGTTTGACCTAGTCCATATACCTTCCACCAGTTTTCCCAATAACTTGAATGCTTTGCTTTTTCTTTAGCTGATTCTATTTCCTTTATTATTGATTCAGGTAACGCCTCGTTGTCTAAGTAAGTTAATGTGATAAAATCCACATCATTAGTAGTTAACACCTCCTTGTCAACCCAAAATAAAGATGTTGGATTATAATCTAACCATATATCTCCTGATGTTCTAATAGCTAATTGATAATAAGAATCAAAGTCTACGTTGTTACATTCGTTAACATATAGTATTGTACGTCTTGCTCCTCTTAATTTATCTGGTTGATCTACTGAAAAGAATTCAATATAGCTACCATTTTGAAAAGTATATTTTAATGTAGACTTATTAAACTGTATATCCCTATAACGTTTAGTAGCCATCATTATTTTCAAGAAGTCTTTCAATGCTCCTCTTCTTAAATGAGGTATTGACTCACTAACTATTGATATCTCTAACCCTGGTTCTCTTATTGCTTTGTCTATAAGTATCGGGATGATACCAAATGTCTTTCCTGCTGACGTACCACCCCTGATAACCTTCACACGCTTTTTAAGAGCATATAATTTCTTTATTGCTGTAGTTACTACGAACTCCATTTAAGTGTCTTAGAGTTCAAATAAAGGTTGTTCTGTATTTAATGTAATGTCTTTTGTTTCTCTAGGTTTACCAGCGTAGTAATGATAAAACAATTGAACATACTTAAAATCACCATCTGCAATTCCAGCTTCTAATGCTTTAAATGCTTTTGGCTCTAATGGAGTTAATCTCTCTATTAGCTTAACTTCCTCAGCCTTTGGTTTTCTACCTGCTCCTTCTCTTGCTCCTCCGTTATTTCTCCTATTATCCATTTGAAATATATTGATTATTCAATTATACAATAAGTTTATCCTATAATTGTTAATACAATAGTCACGGTATATAATATTGTTATAAATATAATACCTGCCCAAACTCTTCTTTTTAAATTACTCATATTATTCAAAGTCTTCTGGCCAAATCTTTTGACCTATTAGTATAAATATTCTTGCTACTACTATCCATAGCATTACTCCTATTGCAAATTTAAAAAATTCCATATCTTATATTTTATTATCTATTACTTCTATTAAGTGTCTTAAATCACTTCTTTCCCATTCTCCTAGTTTTAAACCGTTTATTGAAAAATAATAATGATCTTTTTTTTCTGAGTTTTTTACTTCAATGTTTATATACATAATTTATTGTTTTACTTTATATTTAATTTCTTGTCCAACTCCTTCTCTCCACATATCTTCAAAAAGTGTTATGAATTGTTTAGCTGTTGTTACTACTCTCATGTCGTTAGTTCCATCTTGGAATTCAATCAGCAACTGAACTGTCTTTATTTTTTTCATTTGTTTCTGGTATTGATTGATATAATTTATCTAGCATCATATACATGTGTGCTATTACTTTTTCAATTTTTGCTAATCTTTGGTTTTGTGTTAATTGTTTTTGTTTCATGATAAAAATGGATTTTTAACTTTAGTATTTAATATAGCTCCTTTAACTTCTTTTTTATTTTCGTTTTGTATTCTTTCAATAACAGACGACAATGAATTTCTGTACGGGTTTACTCTAGTATTTATAAAGTCTTTTAATACCTCTTTGTCCCAATCAACCATATAACTATTCATCTCCTTTAATAAATGTTCAACATCAGGATCAACAACCTTCTCAGGTTTACTTTTCTTAGCTACTGGCTTTATAAAGTTTATGTCATTGTTTTTTAATATTTTATCATGTAAGATCTTATCCTTGTTATCTATAAGGTTAAACGTTTTAACGTGATGTAATATAGTACAGTGTTCTAAGTTTATTTCCTCGCCTATGATTCTATAAGTATACCCTAGTCCATAAGCTATTTTTGAAAATACTCTTTTAGCATCTACATAAACTTGCTTCCTTGTTTTTGTCGATATATCAATATCATAATAATCTTCTACTTCTTTTCTTAAATCCTTTAATCTCATTTTTTATTATTTTTATTTAGTAAATCACTTAATTTTATTAATTTAATTTCTTCTAATGCTTTTTTAATTCCTTTGCAAGCCAAGTAGTCTTCTATTTTTTCATAAAATTCTAATACTGACATTATTTGTAATACTGTTGCATTGTCATAATATACACTATTGTATGTTAAATCATAATAGTACTTAATTATCTCTTCATCTGTTTCTGGCTTTTTATATTGTACTTTAATTTCAGTTTGTATTTCTTTAACAATAGATATAGCATCTTTGTAATCACCATTATTTATAGCTTCTATTATTAAATCTAAATCTTCTAACAATTCAATCATTCAGTTCTTAATCTTAATAGGTTCCAACATTCAATATACTTCTGTTTAGCTTTGCCTTTATATTCTTGTTTAAACAATTCATACATTCTTTTAGTGTATTTATATTTAGAATCACAACCATCAAACCATTTACTAGCAAATACTTTTGCTTTTCCTTTAAAGTATTGTACATTATCAGCTCCATCACCTATTATCATTTGCTCATAAAAATTATACATAGCTTGTTGTTCTGATATATCGTATATTGTTCTATGTTTAAAATGGTAATTATACATCAAACAAGGAAATTGCTTATAGTCTTTGTCTAAAGAAACAATCATAACTTTGTCTCTACCTATTTCATTTGAAATATTAAACCAATACTTAGCAACAAGATCATCTGTCTCTATTCCATAAGAATAAATACCGTCATATTGTTCTTTAACAAAACTATGCATCTGACTTAATAAAGGAGGCAGTTCTGTGTTATTTCTATTTGCCTTATATGTATTAGTTATTATCTTTCTAAAGTTCCCTTTAGATCCATTAAAGGTGTATATCTTTTCAATGTCATATAATTCCTCTAAGTCGTTAACTATTTTCATATATTGTTCATCAAACTTAGCGATGCTATCTTCTATTTTTCTATAGAACTTGTCATCACTTCCTTCACGCTTTGCTCTTAAACAACTCGCGAATATTAAACTATCTGCATCAATTAAAAGTATCATTAGTTTTTTACAAATGTTCCACCAATCATTTTACCTTGGCGATTCTTTATTTCGTTATAAGCTGAATCAATACAGTCTTCTATATTGTGACCTTCTATTTTAGCTAAGTTCGTTAAAACTACTACCATATCACCTATAGCATCTATTATTTCAGTAGTATCATTAGTTAATAAAGCTTTAGCTAACTCACCTGATTCCTCCATAAGCTTAACATATTGAGTATGCGAATTGCCTTTTTCATATATACCACGTTCTTTAGCCCACTGTCTAATATTATCATATATATTAACTTCTTTAGTACTATTATCTAACTCTAGCAATAATCTTTTTATATATACATATCTTTCATTAGAATGTTGAGACTTGTAATTATTCTTTAATATAAATTCTTTGTGATTTTTTTCTATGTTTAATATAGTTCCGTCTTTTAATTTAATAATATCAGGAATTATTATACCAGTTAGATTAGAATCTTTAGATCCTTTGAATGTAATTGTTTTCTCTGTAATGTGTAACATTGTTTTTGGTTTAAAATTATTAATAGTTTCTTTATAAGATCTTTTGTCTCTTTTATATCCTAGTTTATCTTGCCAAAAAAATTCTAGTCTACTAGCTACATCTATATCTTTTGTTTTGTCTAATATCTCATACTTGGAATAACCTTGTTCACTTTTTATTCTTTTAGCTGGATTTTTAGTACATCCAACTTTTACTCCGTCAATGTGATATATATAGTACATATTATTTTATTAACTCTGCTTTTATAAATTTATTGTGATTATAATTTAATAAAGAGTAGTTTTCGTATTTCCCTTGTAAAGTTGGAAGTTTATAAATATTCTCTTTATTGTATTCAATAACTTGAGACGTATGTGATTCATAAATATGTGCATCAGCTAAATTTAAACCTAAAATTGAAGGAGTTAAATTACACTCATCAGCTATAGTTTTTAAAAATAAAGCACCAACTATTATATCATAAGGCAATCCTAAGAATAAATCAGAACTCCTAAAGTGCATTGTCATATTTAACTTGTCATTAACTCGCACAAAATTAAATTGAGTATAACAGCAAGGAAGTACTTGTTCTTTTAAGTCCGTAGGATTCCATAGCGTTATTAAAGCCCTACGTGAATTATTTTTAATTTCATTTACAACATAATCTATTTGATTAAATAAGCCATTAAACCGCCTTATTTGATACCCGTATACTTTGCCTAAACTATTGTTTTTAGCAAAATCGTCCCACCAAAATATATTGTGCTTATGCAAAAAATCAAGATCCGTGCGCCCTTCATATATCCACTTAAACTCAGCTAGGGCTTTTTTAAAAAATAATTTCTTACCAGTTAATATAGGAAAGCCTTCTTTTAAATCTATATTTAAACATTTATTAAATTGTTTATATGTCTTAACTCCTGTACGATTTTCACAAAGTTCCCCCTGCTTTAAAGTTTCATTTAATAAAGTTTTATACTGCTGTTCGAATATACTACTCATAACCATTATTTTTAAAGTTATCTAATGCAGCTATATATCCTACGCAATCTAGCATTGTATCTTTTTTTGTATTGTATGCCATTCTTGATACTTTTAAAGCTATCATACATTTATAAAAATCTTCTGTAGTTATTTCTTTGTTACATAATTCAGATGCAACACGAGCAGCCTTAGCTATTGAATTATCAATATTACCATACTGCCTTTCTTTTTCTTCTGCCCGATCAAATATAATTTTTTGAGCTTCTTTTAAAATATTCATAGCTTACTCTATATCTGCATTAAAGCATTCAACTGAGCAATAATAATCGCCATTTGTTTCTGAAGAGCAACAAGCACATAAAGCTTGTTCGTCTGGTTCATCAATGTAAATTTCTAACCAATTCATTTTGTTTTGTTTTAAAATTAATAATAAACAAATATAAACAAGTTATAGACAATAAAAAAATATTTTACTATTTATTTTCTTTATATTCGAACTTTAATTTTTCAATGTATAAAGTAGCATCCATTAATTCCTCTTGTAAATGTTGCAACCACTCTACAAAATTAAGATCACCGCGCTCCATAGTAGTACCATATTTCTTTCTACCTATAGCGGATCTAATATCATATAATGTTTTAACGTTTTCAACTATCATATCTTTTCTATGTGTTGTACTAGTTGTATTTGTAACGTATTCCATTTCCTCAAATTTTTTAATACTATCACTCATCTTCTCTTAATTTTCTTAATGATTCAACTGCTCTTAACTTAGCTTGCCTTTCTATTGATAATTTTTTTTCTAATATATCTATTTGCATACTTAATTGGTTAGTATGAATGTACATTTGATTTAAAGCTTTTATCAATTCACTTATTTGCTTTCTTTTGTCTCCATTAGAACTATCATAAAACTTTATAAATTGTTGTCCTAAATAATTGAAATTTGCTTCGTAAACTTGTTTTTGAAATAATGTCATTTGTAATTGTTATAAATTTTCTCTAATTCTTTAACCATAGATCTTACACAACTTGAACAAGAGCTAGTGTTTTTCTTTGTTCCAAATACTCTATTGTAAATTTTTAATAAATCTTTTTGATTTTTATTAGTCACAATATTAGTATTTCTTTTAAACCAATGTTTTAAAAATATATACTCGTACTCTTCTAAGCATTCTATTTTTTTGTATCTAAAGATCTCATTAAGTTTCTTTTTTCTCTCATCACATCCACAATCTTCACCTGCTACAAATTTAACAATTTTTTTAATACCAGTTGCTTCTGTAATTTTTTCAATTGTATCACCTAACCCTTTTGAGTTGTTAGCTTCAAAATTTTTTTTCCATTCTTTGTACTCCTTTGTTCTTTTGTCTCCTTTAAAGTCTTTCATAATCTTCATTTAAATAGTCTTGGTAATCATCTCCTAGTTGTAATTTTATATCTTCTTTACATTTTTTTAATGTATTAAATATAGATACCCAACTTATATTAGTTTCTTTTGCTATTTTTCTAATACTCATATCAGTATCACGATATAGCTTAAATAGTTTTTTATCATAAGGATGCCAATTTTCTACGTGTTCATCGATTAATAAGCATACTTTGTTAAATGCTTCCTCTTGTTCAACATTATCAGTATAAGTTAAATAAACATTGTCAATACTAACTTTATTTATTTTTCTTTTTGAATTGTAAAATTGATAAACTAAATTCCTTAATGTTAAAAAAACATATCCTCTATTAGCTTTACCATTAGTAATAATCCTAGTTGGATCTTTAACATACTTATGTAATAATAAATACATCTCTTGAACAAGGTCCTCAGCGTAGTCGTATTCACCTAATGTATTAACTATTCGTATCCATTCTTTGTGTTGTTTTGCTATTATGGATAACCATTGAGCCATTTTATATTATTTTAGTTATTAAAATTTTTTTGGTACAAATTTTTCTAATGGATCATATATTTCGCCTACTACAAATGGTAAGCCAAACTCGTTTACACTAAAACTAAAAGTTTCAAATGCATAACCTCTACTTCTTTTACAACTAACAGTGACCCATTCTTTATTTACCGTGTTAGCTTCTAATTCTATTTGTGTTTCTGTTTTTTTCTCTAAAAAAGATCCTAAGTGACCTGTTGGTTTTGAGCTTCCAAAATTAGAATGTATTACTGTAATTATATGACAATTGTATGTTGCACTTAATTGCATTATTTTTTGAACACACATATTAGATTCCTCTAAATTATTTACATCAGATACCAAATCAGCTATTCCATCTATAATAACTAATCCATTATTTCCTTTGTTTTGCTCCAAACAATACTCTATAAATTCAAGTCTTTGCTTGTAGCCTATAGTTCTTAAACCATAAGTATGGTAACAACCTTGATCTTTTTTTTCATTCATATCTAGAACTCTTCTAAATACTCTTTGAGCATGCCAAGATCCTTGTTCAGTATCAAAATGTAGTAAACATTCTTTTTTTCTATGACCTTTTAGTTTACCACCAAAATTGTTTTTACCACTTAAAAATACAGAAGCTAATAAAGATATAAAGAAGGTTTTTTTAGTCTTAGGAGGAGCTTGCACAAAACTGAAGTTTCCGTAAGTTCCTATTGGTATTGGGAATGTAACGTCTCCTTTTTTAGTTTTTATTGTTTTTTCACCTAAAGATAATGCTGTTGGAGGATATTCCATAATATCAGAAGTATCGATTTGACACTCTTCCTTTATAAGTTCCATTAACATATTATGTGTGGTTTGCTCTTCTGTTATCTCTTTCATTGTTTTGTTTCTTTTGTTTTGTAATATATAAAAAAAAAGGGGTTTTTACACCCCAATTAATTTAAAATGGTAAATCAGCAACTTCAGCTTTAGCAGTTGGTTGAGTAGATGTTTCATTTTTATCTTCTCTTTCCGCTGTTACAATACTGCCATCTGTCCAAACTACTTTTCCATTGCCAATATATTCTTTTGGCTTTTTAGCTTCACGCTCTTCCTGTGTTTGTGAGATAGTAATTGACGCATTGTTTCCATACCTTGTTTCATCGTTAATTGTCATTGCTAAATTAACATATACAGCTCCGTCTTTTCCAGCTATAAATTTTTCTTTTGGTAATTTGTCTACTCTTAAAGAGTAAGTAATAATTGCACTCATAGTTTTAATTGTTTTTAATTGTTATTGGTTTTTTAAATGATTCTGATTCGTCTTCTCCAAATACTCCTAGTTCGTAAAAGCCTGTTAGTTTTAAAACAGCTCTACTCATTGCTCTTTTTTCTGCCATTTCAGCAACATACCAACTATTTGTATTTCCATCTTTATAGCCTTCACCTTTTAATGCACTTCCAAAGGTTTCTATATTTGTATTACCTTTGCTTGCAATTGCTTTAAATACAGCAAAGTTTGGTTCACATCTTATTACCTCATAATTGATAAACATTTTTTCAATTGCTTGGATTTTATCTACACCTGATCTAGTTATAATAGTAAAGTGTTGATGTTTAAAGAAGTCTTCTTTTGATAAATTGTACTTTTTGTACAGTTCCATTAATTTTTCTCTGTTCATTATTTATTTATTTAAGTTATTAATTTCTACTTGTGCTTCTAAAAACTCAACTCTTTTTTGTAAAGCATCTATACGAGCGTTTAAAAAATCTATTGTATCTGCTGAGGCTGCTCTGTTTACATCTTCTGAATAAGTCATATTATATTTCTTTAAATAATTCAAAAGGGTTATCTACTTCTAATAAAAATTTTAATTCTATTACTAAGCCGTAAGGCATATCCCTAATAAACTCATAAAGTTCTAATTGGTTAACCGCATAACCAACTAAAGAAGGGTGTTTAATGTTACCTGTTTCTAATTTGTCTTTGTACTCTGGTTTTAATCTTTCAAATAAATTCATTGTATTGTTTTTAATTAATTATAAAGCAAATCTATAAAAAAAAGATTTATAAAAAAAATTATTAACAAGTTTTTTAAAAAATAATTATAAAAAAAAACCACCCTAAAAAAAGAGTGGCTTAATTTGACTGGTTAATCAGTCTAAAACAAAAACAAAGAAATTCAATACAAATATAACTATTTATCTAAGTTATCTATAAGATCTTGATACTTAGTTATGAACATTTCTAAATCTATATTATCATACTTAACTGTTTTAGTGGCTTCTATATGTAGTTCCTCAGCTAAACCATCGTAATAAACTTTGTCTAAATTCTTTGCAAACTTATATTGTTCACCATATCTAAAAACATTACAACCCGCACATTGAACTTGACAATTTAATTCTACTTTTAAATTATCCTCGTCTAAAGTTCCAAATCTTGTAGCATAATTTTTTCTACTTTGAAAATGTCCACATTGAAGTTTTTTCCAGTGATCTTGTTTACCACAAGTAAAACACTCGGCTATATCGTCTTTAGCATATCTACGTCTTATATATATACTAAAAACCTTATCTAACTTATCTACTAATTTTTTACGTTGTGTTTTTTTTGCCATTTGATTAGTTCTCCTAAGTCTTATATTTTATTTTACTTTTTATATCTATTTATTTTGTATTTGTTTTTTTTGCCTTTAAGGGCAACAAAACATTTAACTAAATGTCTAGTTTTAATAAAAAATTCAAAGTTATATATTTTATTTTAGAAAAAAAAGTAAAAAACTATTTATTTTTCCAATTCTTAGTTATCTTCTCTGCTGAACGCATTCCGAAATAACCGCCATAAACTAAAAGTAACAAGGAACTAAGTAAGTCTATCCAATCAGGAGATATTTTAAAGCCCTCTAAAGAACTATCTAATATTATATATATAAATAGTGTAGCCGTTAGAAAGGCTAGTGTTAAGGGTCTTATATTGCGTGTTAAGTAACTATCTGTATTGTTATCCGAAACCCACCTTTTTGTAGTTTCTTGCATTTCTATTTTATCAAAGTTTAATTCTTCTAATAAAAGCTGTTTATCTGTTTCGCTTAGTTTTTCATCAGCTCCTATTTTACTAGCTAAAACCTCTAAGGCTTCTATTCCTGTAACGTTAGAAGCAATTTTCAACAGTTCTGGTGCTACTTCCTTACCTTGCTTTAATAACCAACGTAAAGCATCTCCAACTCTTGTAGTTCCGTTTTTATCTTTGTATTTAGGCATTATTCCAACGTGCTTTATTTTTTCTAATATCGTAATGTGTAAAAGTTTCGTACATTCCTAAACCGCCTTGTAGTATTTCGCCAGATAACATAAGGTCATCTAAGTAATCGTAAGTATCTAAAACAGGGTCAAGTCCTTGAATAACAATATCAGCAGCTTTACCTAGTAAGTGCTGAGAGTTTTTTGAACCTTTAACAGCATCTGAACTGTTATGTGCTTCACATCTATAAGCACTATTTATAGTTATAGGCATAGCTACATTATCCCTAACATACTGTAATTGGTTTGCTAGTTTAGTAATATTAACCAAGACTTCACTAGGCATTTCACAGCCACACTTACAGTCAAACTCACTTTTTTTAAAATTCTTAGTCATTCTTTTTGTGCGTTTCGTATATCTTTTGCGCTGTATATCCTATTGATAATAATAGTAATACAATCTTTAAACCGTTCTCTATATGTGTAAAGCTGATACCTAAAGTAACAGCATTTAAAATTCCTATTTTCAAATCTTGTATTGTCATTACATTTTATTTTCTAAATACGATACTCCTGCAAATTGATGCATTCCCTCGCCCTCTAAATCTACGCTATAAGTTTTCCAACCGTACGGATGACTTTCTAAACCATTCCAAACTACATCAACGTGGTATTTTTCACTTAAAACAGGTGCTTTTATTTCTTGTAAATTCTCATCATATTCTCCCTGCTCTAACATTATATGACCTAGTAATACAATAGCGTGTTTATGTGTTGGGTATTCATTTCCCTCAAAATCTATATCAACTCCTAAATCCTGTATTTTATCTAAAGCCTGTTCTTCGCTTTTAAATTCGTATTTACCTAATTTTATTTCCATTATATAGTTGTTAGTTCTATTGCTTCCGCTTCTGTTAATACTCTGTCGTAAATCCTTGTGTCGTGTACTTTGCCTTCAAAGTGTAAAATTGTTCCGTTGTTATGAGAAAAATTCAATTTAAACATTCCTGTCGGTACTGTTGCAATTGTGTCGGTACTAACTAAAGAGCCATTTATATAAGTCTTATATTCGTTAAGTTTAAACGTTATTAATATTTTATTTCTTTGGTTATAACTTAAGTTATCATAATATAATACCCCACCAGATGAATAAGTCCTAACCCTTGAATTTACCGCCTCAAAAAGAAGTGTTATTTTTTGGGCATCAGTGCCATTACTTAATGAAATTATGGTTGAATTTGTGCTATTCGGTGCATATGCATCAACAAAAAACGTTCCCTCTGTAATATTAAACAAATCAGAATCGCCCCCGTTTATGCAAATATCTTTTTGCCTTGTTACTGTGCCCGATAGCGTTTTTATATAGCTTGTTGGATAACTTCCTTGTTCAACTTGTGCGCCGAATAAGTAAATACCATCATTGTTATTCCCTGCAAAAATACCCGTTGAATTTTTCATCAATGAAACCCTAATTAATGCGTTTGAAGTTGTTGGTGTCCCTGTTACAAAAACTCTTAACCAACCATTACCGTAATCTTTATAACCAAATGTGCCTACGGTACTGCTAAATGCAGTTAAAGTGTTTAAATCAAAACTTAATCTAGCCCAATTCGTAAAAGGGCTTGAATTTTGGGCACATAATAATTGTAATTGACTTATCTCTGCTTTTTTTATAAAAATAGAAAATGTAGCAGCACTTGAAGTGGATAAACCGCTTACAGTAGCTTGCATATAATGACTTGTATTTACTGTATTAGCAATTAACTTATCAGAACTTAATTCTCCATTAGGACTTATAGTGCTATCTGGGTCAATAGTTGAATTTGATTTTCCCCAATTTATAGTGTTAAACTGTTCTGAATAACCTAAACGGTTTGTCCTTTGTGGTTCTAATAATAAACTAGGACAATCGCTGTTTAACCAATCTAATCTTGGTACATTATTATTAACCGTTTCTATTAGTTCATCTTTATTAACTCTTGTAGCCGTTGAGCCTCTACTAAAATCAAAATCTCCAACACCATCAGTAGGTAAAATTGAGTAAACTTTACCGCTTTTATATCCGCTTGGTATTAATGCTAATTTCGGGTTTTCCATTATCGTTGTGTTATTATTGACGTAGTTGCACAATACCACCATTGACCATCAATTTGAAGCCTTAGCGTTACTGTTTCACCTCTATTTATTTCTATTGATTCTCCAAAATCTAATACTACCGTTTCTCTTACATTATTACCATAAGAAGCTGTTTGACTGCCTTTTAAAGTACCATCTACATAAACACTTAAAGTCAAAGAACTACCGTTAGGAAATTGCCTACTTGAATAAGGCATTGACGATATTATAAATTGACTAAAATAAGCATTATAAGGAACAGGAATACCACCATAAGCAAAAGGAAATGTAGTTGTTGACGATGTTTCGTAAAGAGTGTAAGTATTAATACCACTTATGTAATGTCGCCACGTAACACTAATTTTTTCACTTACATAACCTCTTTTAACGCTGTCTTTACTTATTGCGTTTGATATATTGCCTCTCATCTAGTAGGTTTTTTTCTTTCTTTTTTAAATAAGCCATCAACTTATTTATATTTTTCTTTTTTGGTTTATAACCTATAGTACCCATCCACTAAAGCTTGCATCTCTATCTGGATATATATCCCCATTACTGTTTGATAAATACTCAGGAAATTGGTTTTGATTAAAACTCATGTAAGATATAAATCTCTCAGTATAATACTGTGCTAAATTTCTTTCTTTTTCAATTAAAAAGTCTACTTCAGTTTTTGGAACACTTTCAGATTGATCTGACGTATGCTTATAAACTCCTTTATTAGAAATAGTATATGCGCTAAAAGGTAGATATTCTACCATAGCCCAGTGAATTACCATTGGCTTAACATAATTATTAACCAACGACAAATAATCACCAGTTAAATTAGAAGCTATAATATCATTTGAAATTTTATCAAAAAGCTCTGTTCCTAAATAATTTTGAATATGTATATCTTGTGCAATCTTAATAAACTGTACAAATTTATCAGTATCAACGTTCCCGTTCATAGCGGTAAATTTTACAATATCTTTTCTTGTTATAAATAATGCTTCAGCCATTTTTATTGTGGGTTTTTATAGCCTCTATTAGGCATTTGAAATGGAATAGTTGCTACTTCTTTTGGATTAGTATCGTATCTTGCATCTTTTCTATCATCTACTGGTAAACTAGTTATAATACGTCTTGCTTGTCCAACTGATATTTTCTTATTATTTTTCTTTAAATATATTTTACGTTCCCAAGCATGCTTACAGTTTGGACCTCCTTTATATAACCATATAGAATATGATTCCGTACCATCTGGACCAAATCCAGCATTATTAGTTAATTCACCTTGGAGATCTTCGTATCTATATACTTTTTTAGCTGATACCATTTTTTTGCAAAATTCCCTACTATTTGGTGATGTATCTAAAGGTGCATATTGATAACGTATTCTAAACAACTCAGTATCTTGTTCTTTTGATTTTTTATTCGGTGAGCTTTTAATTACTGTAGCAAATTTTAAAAGATTATGAATTTTACTCTCGTCTTCACCAGCAGGTTGTGAATCTATTAATGTCCAACCTTCTAAATCTTCATCTTCTCCTGATTCCTTAATAGAATCAAATACTTTATTATCTAATGTATCTTGATCTTGTTTAGATAATTTTACTCCAGTTTCCTCTTCCTTTGTTTCTTTGTCTACATCTTGATCTATTTCAATCAACTCAAGAGGTTGTAGTGTCTTAAAATATAAGTTTAATGAAATACCATTAACTGCTAAAATAGAGTCAAAGCAATCAATTAGAAGGCCTTGATAGTTTTTTATTACTATATTATCAAATAATAAGTTTGCAGTTTTGATTTCATCTGCATTATTACCTAAACCACCATTGTTATCTTTAACCCCAATTAATAATGGAGAAGTAACTCTGTGTGCAATTATAAGTTTCTTAACACACTCATTAGAAAGGTACTCATAATGTTGAGGTGCGTCATTTAAAGGCACATCATCAATAGTTGTTTTTGATTCTGCATTATTATTAAATGCTACAATTACTTTTTCTCCTCTAGATCCAGTTAATTTACCTAGTATATCACTTTTAACTTCCATTTGTTTTTCCCTGTCAGGAACACCATTATTAAAGTTAACTACTTTAGTACCACTAAATCCACATTGCACTTCGTTAATTAAATAGTCTGCAATTTCCTCTTCAAGTTCAGCATAAGCTAATCCACCTTGATAATCTACAGGTACTACATAATCAAAACCTGATACATATCTTTTAATTATTTTTATTTCAGATTCTTTTCCGTTGCCACAACCAAATGCTGGGATCCTTTTAGGCTTATCTGAGGGCTTTAATTTAGTCCAGTCATGATAATAATAATAAGCTTCTATTTTGCCTTCCTCGTTGCACTTTTCTGGCCTTAGAGTTTGTCTTGGGAAGTGTTCTGCTTTATGTACTTTGCCATTTTTATAAAGAATCTGCATTGAACCCTCTCCTAAAAGCTTTAAATCAAATACTGTTCTCCTAACATCTTCATTTGAAAATATGGATTTCATTTGAGCATACTGATTTGGTTTTTTACTACTATTACTAGCATCTAAACCTTTGCCATATATCATGTTTGTTACTCCATTGATAATAGCATTATTTGTTGCACTTCCTGAATATCGATCTATAAGATATTGATAATAATCATTGTTGGTACCATAATTAACCCAATCTTTATATTTGTTCTCTGTTATTTCAGGCCTATTATATTGCGCTAAATTTATTATATGTAAATTTTCCATATTATATTACTATAAATTCGTTATCCGTTTCATTAGTCTTAGTGTTTTCATCCGTCCAATTAGTTAAAGGCTTAGTCCAGTAATTGCCAGTAGCTTTATTTGTACAAAATATTTTGTCTAAAAATATTACTTCATTATTTTTTTCAATTGTAAGCATATAAAATTGATCTTCTATTAACGTAAAAACATCAGAATAAGAATTGTAATAACTTATAGAATCAAAAGTTGAAGTTGTTTGAGAATAAATTTCTTTATTTTGTATTTCACTAAATATAGATACTTTATAAATAGGATCTAAAGAAGGCACGTATTCTCTTGGAATAAAATCAAATGCTTGAGTTTCTGTTGTACTTTTTAATACTATCATATTAATACAATAATAAAAATTAGTTTTTGTTATATAAAAAAAAGGGTAACCATTATAGCTACCCTTTTCCTAAACAATTAAAATTAACTACTAAAAGTCAGTTCCTCCAGTAACGGTAATTGTTGTAGTTCCAACTTGGATTTGCGTGTCACTAACAGAATCAACATTTATAAAGTTTGCTAATGTTTTTTCCTGTGCAGCAAAGGTTAAAGTATATCCTGAAAGATCTCCCATTCCAGCTCCACTTACCATACTTCCTCCAGTTAGTTCAGCCCCGAATTCACGACCTACTAAAAAGAAGTTTCCATTGTGATCTTCTACAATAATTTGTGGACGACCATAAGCCATCAACTTTATTTCTTTGTTATCAGCAGCAGATAATTTCTTTAAACTTAAATTTAAAGTTTGATCAAATACAGAAGTTCCATTTTCTCTTGAGCTAGTGATAGCACCTTCGAAAGATGAAGTTCCTCTTAAATCATATCTAAATACTGTAGCTGTTGTTGAATCAAAATTTTCAATTGAATCATCAGCAGTTTCTATTGTCGAAGCATTTAAATCTCCGAATGCAGTAGAAAAGTACGCCGCTTTCAGTCCCCCAACTGAGTCTTTACACGGTTCAATTCTACCTTTTGTTAAAGGACAAGCCATAGTTTTTAAGGTTTTAAATAAAAAAAGGGCTGGGTAAATTTCCCAACCCCTTTTCTAAAATTAATTAATTAGTTATTAAGAATAAAGAACAATATCAGATCCAATTCCGTATTGTACTCCAGCAGTAAATCTCATGATTACTCTTACATTTTGAGAACCATCAAGATCAGCCATATCTAAAACTTTTACTTCTTGAGAATCTGATAATAACCCAGTTCCAAAATAAAGGTTAGAAGTTTCAGCAGCAACTGCGTGATCATCTGCAAGTCCGTTAGCTACAAATAATGGTACTCCTTGGAAGTTCATGTTAGTCATTCCGTCGTTGAATAACTCTCTGTAACCTAAAGCAGCTTGTGCAGCGATATAAGACTTAGCAATGTTTTGAGAAATATAGATTTTTAAATCTTCTTTTCCATAAACAGTGTTAGGAATAGCATCAAGAATTTTCTGAAGCTCAGCAATAACATTTCCTGCATTTACAGTTGTTCCTACTACGTCTACAACAGTTGCATCAGCAGTTAACTGAGGAACAAATCCGTCAAATTCTCCTGCAGTTGCAGTAGCACCTTCCCAGATGTTGTTTTCAGTTTTTTCAGCAACTTTTCCAGCTACGTGAGCAATTAAGAATTCAGCAAAAGATGGAGGCAAAGTGTCAAATGCAGAATATCCCATTTGTACAGCTTCCCAATCCGAACGGAAATCTGATTTACATAAAGTAAGATTTACTTGGAATTCCTCTGGTTGAAGGATTCTTTCTGTTAAAGTAACAGTTCCTGCATCAGTGTAGTCACAAGTTCCATCGACGATTAATGAAGCAGTATCAACTTTCTTGATTACTTCTTTAAACTTTACGTTTGGTTTAACTTCTACTCCACCTTTTTCAATTGTTACGCCACTTAATAAAGCAGCTGAAATGTACTTTCCTGCAAATTCTCCTGCATAAGTACTAGTGATTGTTGGTTGGTTTGGCATTTTTTAAATATTTATAAGTTAGCGATTTTATTTAATACTCTATCTCTAGTAGTTAGAGTTTTCTTTTGACTGAATAAGTTATGTGATACTTGTTCAGATTTACTTTCAGGTGAGTGAGATACTTTCTCAACAGTTTCTGATAGTTCAGTTTTTTCTTGAGCAGCAAGTTCCTCAGTCATAAGGTTTCCTAAGTCTTCTGCACTCATTTCCTCTTTAGGTTCTAATAAAGCTTTGATCTCTTCAATCATAGATTTTACTTCAGCAAGTTCTTCTTTAGTAGCATACTTTGCTTCTACTTCTTCAACTTCTTCTTCAGCAGCTTCAACTTCTTCTTCAGTAGCTTCAGTTTCTTCTTCTACTTCCTCAGCTTCTGCTTCTTTAATTTCACCTATAATACCTTCTTCAGCAACTACTAAGATCATTCCATCTTCCATTGTGTAGTCTCCTACTGGTAATGCAACTTTCTCATCTTCTGTTACTATAAAGATTTCTTTCCCTGCTTCAAAGCTTTCAGCTTCAATAACAGTTCCGTTATCAAGTTTAGCTTTAGCTAGCTCGATTTCAGTAGCTTCCATTCCTAAAAGCTCTTTTACTTGGTTTATCATTTCGTTAGGTTTCATATTGTTATATTAAATTTGCTTAGATACCTGTTTCATCGTTTGTCTCAAAGAACTTATTTGTTTATCAATTTGAGATATAACTTGGCCGGCTTTATTATAGTCACCCATTGAAGATGGATCTACACCAAGATCTTCACTTGCTTTTTCTATTGCATCCATAAAAGCTTCAACGTCTCTCTTATCTTCAGTAGCTTGTTCTATTCTTATCTTTGATTCTTTCCACACTTTATTTAGTACCTGTAAAATGTCTTCCAGCCTCAATTCGTCCATATCGACGTCTTCTTGAAAGGAACTTACGTCGTTTTTAAATATTTCCAATTGTTTACTTAAAGACTTTACCTCATCTTTTTTATTTTCTAGGTTTTTTTCAGTTGTGGATATTCTTTCATTTAATCCATTTATCTCGAGATTACCATTATCGATTTCATCTTCAATTCCTTTTACTTCCTTAGATTCTCTTGTTAAAAAATCGTCATTACGTTGCATAATTGACAATGTCCCTTTTAAGTCATTTAATGATCTAGACAGGTCACTAACTAAACTTAACTCTACTTTTTCAGTAGATAAATCTAATTTTTTTTCTGAAAAAAGCTTTTTAGCGATTTTTTTAGTTGTTGGATTCATATTATTATAATAGTTTTTAAGTTGGTTTGTTATATTTTCTGTTTTATTATGCTTTCTTTTGGATTATGAACCATTGTAAACCGTCACTCCAAACTTGAATACCTTCGTATGCTTTATTAATTACGTAAGCAGCCGATGAACCATCTAAGGTATCGCTACCTATTGGTGTTAATTCCGTTCTTGTAGAAGTTGCATAACCACCATTAGATATAATTCTAATAATTCTATTTGTACTACTAGCAGCAGTAGGTAAGTTTAAAACTTGCGTTCCATTTGCACCACTCCAAGAAAGTTTAATTAGTATTGAGTTTTGATATACTGCATCGCTTAAATTCACAGTAACATCTGGTTGAACAGTTAAATTTGTAGGTATTAAATAATTGTCAATTTGGTTTAATGTAGTTTGTTTAGTAGTTCCATTCTGAACTATTGCAAATAATTCTCCACCTTGTAGTTCAGTTGCTATTGGTAATTCGCTTATTTTATAGTTAGCCATTATCTTTTTATTTTAAAATTATTTTCTTGTAGTATTAAATCCCCGTTTTCTTGTGCTAAAAAATACTCTTTAGTTCCTTCTATTGATCCAATACCTTGTGCTTGATAACTACCATTACAACATTTTCTTGAGTATGTGTTGTCTTTACATAAACAAGCTCTTTTGTCATTATTTGGACTACTATAGTATCTTCGAGCCATATTAGTCTTTGTTTATTTGTTTTAATTTAGATTCTGCCCACGTTTTAGCTGATTTACCACCCCATAATAAAAAAGATATAGTTCCACAGGCTTCATTGTCTCCTGGTTTATAATAAGCTTCTGCTCTTGATAAATAAGAGTACATCCTCTTTATAGTTTCTTCGCTTATAGGTTTTCCTTGAGCTAATTGTTGTGCTCTTACTTTTCCAACTTGTGTAGCACATTTATTATTTACCGCTTCATTAAGCTTTAAACCTCTTTTAGCGTTATTTTTAACTGAATCTGGATAATCACTATATGATTCTAGTTCTAAATTATTATCGTCTTTTAAAACGTTTTTAATTTCATTTAATAAATACTCTGCTTCCTCTTCTTCGATGGCTGCTAATTCGTCTTTTATAGTAGAATCTTTAGGTCTTTGCATTTTATCAGCAAAATATCCTTCAATACTAAAACCTTTTACCTTTCCAGTTTTTACAAAATCATTCCAAATCTCGTCATTGTTAACTTTCATAGATACCATCCAAGTTCCTAAGGGTACTTCTAAGCCATACTTTTTAGTTTTATCATGTGTAACATCTTCTACTAACCAAGACTCCACTACGGATAACCCTGTTAATGGTAGTTGGTGTTCTAGTGTAGAATTGTTTTGATTTCCACGCATTAAAAATAATTCACTTGCTTTTTTAACAGTTCCTTTTGAAAAATAAATATAATATTCCTTTTCTTCGTTACGTCTATAAATTGGTTTATTTGGTATCAAAGCTGGACCCATTAATATCCGCTTCTCACTATCAATTTCAGCTAATTTTATTTCTTGATTTTTTAAAGCAACAAAATCGGATTCTATTGCTGGAGATTCCACAACTGATATTGCATCAATTCCTGATTCTAAATTTTCTTCGTCTATAAATAGTTCTACTATATCCATATTATTACAATAATTTTTAATGTTATTTGTTATATTGAAGCTCCTTCTACTATATTGTTCTGTAAACTCTGTGCTGAAGTAACATCATTTGCAACAACATAAGCTTGTACTGGTTCTTGTGTTTGACCTGCAACAGCCTCAGATAATACACTTGTTTGACTTGCTCCAACTACGTTAAAAGAAGGAGGTGCTGGTGAAGATGTTGGAACAGATGGGGGAGCGGATGGTCCACTTGTGCTTCCACCACCTAAAGATCCCGCAACTGAATTAGACTTAGATACAGCTTGCTTTATTGCTGAAAAAATTGATACAGCTTGAATACCATAACCTATTAACAATGGTATGTTTTGTGGAAAACCAACCGATGCGGTTTTAGCAGTACCAGCAGCAACAGCAGCAGATGATTCAGCAGCTTTTAAACTTGAAAATGTTATAGTTTTCTTTGCTTGCATTAACATCTCTTTAGCGTTTGTTAATTCTCTAAATATCAAAGCAGCTCTTCCAACTGTACTTTCTGCATTTACTAATCCAATAATAGCATCAGTAGCAGCTTTCTTAGCATTAACCCTTTCTTGTTCAAGTCCTTTTATTCTTTCGTTGTTCTCCTCTTGTTTAGCTAAATCTTCCTCGTTAAAACCATCATTTAATTCTTTTAATTGTGACTTATATAAACCCTCCGCTTCCAATAACAAAGCATCCTTTTCAATTTTGTCTGTTACCTCTCTGTCTATTAATTCTTTTTTAGCCTCATAGTCGTTTAAAAGTTCTTGTCTTTCTATTTCTCTTTCTGATTTGCCTATTAAAGCTATTTCTTGGGCTATTTCTTTTTGTTCTCTTAATAGTGAGTTAGTATTGGTTTGTTGTTCACTTCTAAAACCTGTTATTTGAGCCTCAATACCTGCTTGCTCATTTAAAGCTTCTTGATATGCTTTTTGCAATTCAATACTTTCTTTGTTTTTGTCTAACTCTACTTTCGCTCTTTCAACCGCTATTGCAGCATTTGCTTGCATTGCTTTTTCTTGCTCATCTAAAACTAAAGCTAAATCTTCATTTGCTTTTATTCTTTCCTCAATGCTTTTAGATTCGTCATCTCTAGTTTGTCTAAGTAGTTCTGCTTGTCTGTCATACTCTTCAATTAAACCTTGGTTTTTAACCATAGCTAATTCAGCTTGCTTTGCTAGTTCTACATTTGCTTGTGCTGATTTCAATGTCTCAGTAGCATAATCAGTAACTGCAGTTGTTATAGATTTAACACCTTCTGTAATTTTATTTGCTGAATCATCAACACCTGTAAATACATCAACCATTTCTTTGCCTGCATCTTTAACAGAATCAATAGCACCTGCAAAGTCACGTTCAAATAGTTTTTTAAGAGCTGTACCTAAGTAGCCCACTACTTCTAACATTGAATTAAATCTTTCAATTATATTAGCCTGTATTAACTTACCTAGATCTTTAATAGAACCTAAAGGGTCTTCAAATATAGCTTTAAAAAATCCAGTTATAGAAGTATAATTATCTACAACAAAATTAGCAAAGTCATTAAAAGCAATAGACAAAACTTCAAAAGTCGTACTAAATAAATCTGCTACTTTTTGATTCTCTTGCATTATCTGAGATAGCTTTCCAAATGCTGCTAATAGTAAACCAATACCAGCTGCTTTAATTGCAACCCCGATACCCTTTATGCCTTTAGAAGCTTTTTTAGCTCCACTATCTATAGATCCAAAACCATCACCAGTTTCTTGGACTGCTGTGTTAAGATTTTGTATTCCTTCTTTTAGGTTTGCAATATCCTTATCAGCCGCACCGGTTTTAGCTTCTAATTCAATAGTAACTTTCTTTGCCATTATTTTTGGTTTTTAAATTGTTTAAATAATTCTTTAAAGCTACTAGGATATTTATATTTCCCTTTAGCTATTAATATCAATTCGTTGTTTGATTCAGCTATTTTTAAAGCTTCTAATATATTTGCTATCATATCTTTAATCTGTTGTTTCAAATAAATCCGTAGGTATTCCAAAAGCATCTTGACCGCTAATAAGATATTGAGGTTCTATGCTTATTTTATAAGTTATACCAGAATCCAAACCTGTCACAGCCGATGTTAAATCAGAAGGAGAATTAAAGTCCACAAATTCACCATCTTTATAAATTCCGTAACCCAATATATTAGGCTCTGATTGTAAAGAATCCCACTCTAAAATTACTGAACTAGACGTAGTTCCTGTTGAGTTAAAGTTTTCTACTCTTGGTAGAAATCCTGATTCATTATTTTCTAATTGTGAAACGCTTTCAGATAATGTATATAATTCTAAAGTACTTTTATTAGTTAATAGATTTGTTTTAATAGTGTTTATTCTATATAATGTATTAGCTATTGTAAAAGTGTCGTTTAATTTTAGGTTTAGCACTATTGATAACGGTAAATAAGCATCAATCTTTAACACTCTACCCTGTCTATTATATACGTCAGTAATATAATCTATATAATATTTACTAAATAAATCAGTTCCTTTAGATTCTCTAAAATACTCGTCTATCTCAGTACCAAAATTTAATGTAGAACTAGAGCTAACCACGTTACCGCTTGTATTTACATACACTTGGCTTGGTCTATTATAATAGTTTATAGTTTCCAATCCTGTGCCTGCTGCATTTCTTATTTTAATTTGACTAGGGTTATATTGTCTTTCTATATACAACAATAAAGGTTTTCCAATAGTAGGTTTAAAATCTTTGTCTAACATAGCACCTTGTCCTATATTTGTTAAAGAACCTGTATCTTCATTACTCAACCTCTCGTACATCATTTTTTCAAAGTCTAAACTTATATCGTAGTTCCCACCATCCCAATCATTATTCCCTACTTGTTCGTGTGCAAATTTAACACCGTTTATTTCTTCTGCTTTTTCTACTAAAAAACTTTTTTTACTTTTAAAATCAAATGTTACATTTTTAAATTGTTGTAGTTTTTCTATTGTAGATTTTTCAATATCAACATACTTGGTAATTTCATAAGTAACTCCACTATTATAAAAGTCGCTTAACGGTAAAACTTTCATTTTATTACCATCTTTAAAAGCTACTAAATTAAACATCTTAAATATATTTGTTAAGAAGTCTATAACTTTCATTTTTGGCATTTGATTACCTACTATAAATTTATTTGCCAAACTTAAATTTGGTGCTGTATAAGTTCCAGTAGTATCAGTAACCTGATACCTACTTCTCCTATTTGAGCTTGTAACTGTGGTTGAAAACGATGTTAAGCTAAAACTATCTTTTGATATTAAATCTACATAAACATCAAAAAGCCCTCTACCATAATTATAAACATTAAAATTTTGATTTATAGTATAACTTGTTGAGCCAGTATAATCAGTTCTTAATAACTCTATATTATCAGATGCTCTACGAACAACTAAAGTAAATTCATCAGATGCACTTGATGGAGTAATGTTAAACTGCATAAACACAGTTCGCTCTGCATAATCGCCATAAGAATAAAGAATTCTATTTATATAAGGTTGTCTTACTTCTTGACCGCTAGATAACTGAAAGTTATTTGCTTCTGTTGTATTTTTACCAAACCTATTAGTTATAATAGTTTGACCGCCACCCTCTTCTGATTCACTTGGGAATCCCTTAACTCTGTGAAGCCATAGCCATAAATTATTGAAATCCGTTGTATTTAAAAACTCATTACTAAATTGTATTTGAGGTACAGTATCTTGTATAGCTTCAATTATTCTACGAACTTTTATAGCGGGTTTTAAATCAAAAGGGGTTAAATATTCATCTGTAATAGCATCTTTATAACCGTTGTTTGTATATCTCATATTTTTACTATGAGTTATTAATGGTACACATACATCTAGGCTTTCAGGTTCTGTTATAAATTTACTTCTAAGGTTATTATAGTCGTAGTCAAAGTTTAAAGAATCTGGGTACTCTAAAGAACTTAATTCCCTATCGTTTAACAAGTCTTTTAGCTCAACCGTTTCCCCAAAGAAAACTAATTTGTAAGTGTTTGGATAATTATCTTTTAAAGATACACCATTCAATTTTAACTTACCTTTTTTATAATCAGCACCGTTTAACTTTATTAATGCATCGGCTTTAAATCTAGCATCAAAACTATTAACTACATTTGGGTTTTCGTAATGCTTAAATATTTTAGAATTATTTTTAGAAGCAGGTACACTAAATTGTTGAGAGAATGCAGTAAATATTTTGCTTGGGTCTTTTAAGTTTTTAATACTATCAGTTATACTTACGCTTTCATCTTTAAATAAATCTAGTTTATTAAATACACCGCCTATCTCGTACTTTGTTATTTCAGTAGGAGTTAATATATTACTAGATATAGTTATATTATTTGATGTAATAGATGTTATACTTGATGTCAAATCTAAATCTGGAAAGTATATAGAATCATCTACTGATATATCAAAATCTGTAAAATCTAAGCTATAATCAATTAAGGTATTTACATTAAAAGCAGTACCAGTACTATTGACCCCACCAGTTTTTATATATAATTCTATTATTTGCATATTATCTAATATTGTTTATAACGTCAAAAGCGTAATCTATACTTATAGTGTAATTAATTAGCTTGTCATTTAAGTGAGTTTTATATGCTAATTCAGATGAGGATATATTTATAGGTAATGTTTTGTTATTTACCTCAATCCAACAATCTTCGCTAAGTTGCATTTGCTTAAAAACCTCGTTGTATTCTTCGGGATAAAACCCTGTATTTAAAGTTAGTTTTTCACTACCATTTTTAGTAAGTATCTTATTCTGATGGTTGCTTATATTGTAAGCTCCATTTACTATTATATTACGCTTAAACTCTTCTTTTTTAGTTGTTAGTGTTTCGTTTGTTCTTTTGAAAAACCACACGTCTTGAAGAGCACCATACTTATTTATGAATGTTACTTTGTAAGGTTGGTATTTACATTCCTCAATATTTTTAACTTTGATTAAATCAACACCATCAACCCCGTCTACATAAATAGTGTCAACAGGGAATATTTCAAACTCATTACTAAATTCAGTTAAACACTTGTTACCCTCAAAAGTACCGCCATCCTGCACAACCCTATCTTCAAATACATCAGAACCATTAACAGTATTTGTAACATATTCTATTTGTAAGTTATTTTGTGTACTGCTTGAAATTGACTTATTATATATAAGTTGGTTATCTGAATAAAAAGCTACGTTTGAAGTATTAGAAGTATCAACTGCTAAATTTACAGGTGCATCGTCTAGCTTAACTATTGTTTTATTTGACTGTAATAGACTAGAATCATTTTGTGGATTTTCGGCTTCATCAAAATAACCATAACCGTAAAAGCCTGTTAAACCAGTAAAACCGCTAGGGGTTTGAGCTACACCATTAATAAAATTAGTCGTTCTATAATCCACCCAATAATTATCGCTTTGATAAATACCGCTAAAAGAATTTTGAAAATAATCTTTAACTAATTCGCTAATCTCAACTACAGATATATTTTGAACCGCAAAAGATTGTAAAGAGTAAGTTGGGCTAGATGGTCTATCTGTGGATTGTGTGCCTGTATATATGTATAAGTCTAAGGTTGTGCTGGTTAAGCTATTTACAGTTCCTGTACTTATATAGTATGGACTACGTGCGTTAATTTTTGCCATTTTATATTAATTTGTTAATGTCATTTTCAAATGCTACTCTTAAATCATCTGGTAATCTATCAAAAGCTTTCTCAAATGGTTTTGTAAAAAACAAACTTGCTTTTATACCTTTGTCAAATATGCTTCTTGCTATTAAAAATCCTATTGTGTTATAATTACCTTTTTTAAATCTTCCTTTAGAGTCCCTTAATCTTATATTTTTTTTCTTTGCCCACAACGATAATGGTTTTATTGGTGGCATTTTATTTGTAAACTTAAATGGTGATCCTGAAGTAGCTTCATCTGCATAATATGACTTTGCTCCTCTAACACCTTTGTCCTGGAACATACCATAGTCTTCCATTTCAAAATATAAACGAAAACCAGCAGGGGATTTATCAATGAATCCAGCTAAACTATTATACAACTCCCTACTATTGTTCTTGTCACTCTTAGATAGGTTTGTTCTAGCTTGCTTTATTACATAGTTTTTAAAATCTTTTAATGCATCCTCGGTTCTCTTTAGCATATCGTCATATCGTTTTGAACTAATACATTGAATGTAGCTGTCCAACCAGCGAGTTTGTTTTCAAAGTTATCTACAAAAGGCTCACAGTTAACATCACCATCTAACTGATACAATTCATCATATAAAGATCCTCTTTTTAGTAAACCTGATAACCTAGCTATAACGTTCAATTGAGTATTTAAAACATCTTGCTCATTATCATTACCTACAAATATATCTGTTACAGCTTTCTTTGATATATCTACTATGTCCATACACAACACTGATATATTAAATAACACAACAGGACCTTGTATTGTACTATTGTTAACTATAATATGTGATAATGGATATACGTTTTGTTTGTTTAAATCTACATCATCAAGATTTCCAAATGATACCGTATTAACAAATGGTTCAGCACCTAGTGTTTCTTTTATTTTAGTTGTTAAGTTATAAAATCCTTTCATCGTTTCATTTTAGATTTAATCATATTTGATTCTATTTCATTTTTTTCTTTTTCAAATGCCATAAACATTAAGCACTTGTGAACATTGGTGTT
>UPTG01000661.1_pt1 | contig 27598 bp, 21 predicted proteins | sample 2160121 | NCBI WGS metagenome assembly UPTG01 (sample SAMN06266255, study PRJEB28933) | marine metagenome | isolation source: Columbia River Estuary | place: USA:Columbia River Estuary, USA | collected 2014-07-27
CCTTAAATTTACTTTGAATAAATAATCAATATGCGTTTAATTGTACTGATTATTTTTAGCTTATTGTTTCAAAATTTTGCTTTTTCACAAGGATGTTGTTCGGGAGGGGGAAGCAACCCAATTGCAGGAGGAAATGCTAATGGAGTATTGCAAAAATACCAAATGGAGGTATCTTTAAATTATCAAAACAATACCTCTAATAAAATTTTTGAAGGGACAGAAGAAGCTAGTCAAGAAGGAATATATGATAAGCTTAGTAGTGAATACCTATTTTTAAGAACAGATTATGGTATTAGTAAAAAATTAACTATTTCTTTAGGAATAGGCTACCACTTAAACAAAGCTTTAAAAGAGAAAGATACCACAACCAATCTTTCTAATTCAGGAATGGGAGACTTAATTGTCTTCCCAAGGTATGATATTTACAATGAAACTAAAGGAAATATACGAACAGAAGCTACTTTAGGGCTTGGCCTGAAAATACCTATAGGCTCTCACACTGACACGGTAGATTTTTCTAGATCAAATACTATTGAGTATTTGCCTTCAACTTTACAGTTGTCAACTGGTGGTGCAGATATCATGTTATATGCTTTCTTTCTAAGAGAATATAAAAAACAAAAACTTAGACTTTTCGCAAATTCCTTATACATAAAAAAAGGATACAATACATTAGATGATAAATTTGGTGATTATGCAAGTCTATCCTTATTTGCAAGTAAAACTTTTTTCAGAAAATGGGGATTAACCACACAACTAAAAGGAGAACAGATTGGGCAGTTAAATGCAAAACAATCAAAATTAGATAGATTTGAAAATAATACTGATGATTTTTTAATTGATTTTGAAGCAGGAAGCTGGAATGATAAGAAAGATAATACAGGAACTAAAAAATTAATTTTAATACCTCAAATAAATTATTCTAAAAATAACTTTATATTTTTCGCTACAAGTGAAATTCCACTTTATCAAAACCTAAAGGGAGTCCAATTTGCATCTCAAAACCAGTTTACTGTAGGTGTAAATTATCGTTTTCTGACAAAAGAATGTGAACCTGAATTTGAGTTAGAGAAATAGACTTTATAAGTCCCTAATAAATTGCTTAGCAATATATTTTCCTAGAATATCATATTCAATATTCACTTCCGAACCCTCTTTAAGCTCATGAAAATTAGTATGCTCATGCGTGTAAGGAATAATAGCTACTGAAAAAGAAGTATCTTTGGAATTAACAACTGTTAAACTTATGCCATTTACACAAACAGAACCTTTCTCCACCGTCATATTGTCGGATTCCTTGTGCTTAAAAGTATATACATAAGAACCATTTTCTTTTTTAACCTCTACGCACTTTGCCGTTTGATCAACATGACCTTGTACCATGTGCCCATCAAGCCTATCTCCTACTTTAAGGCACCTTTCTATATTTACTTTACTCCCAGCTACTAATAAACCAATATTGGATTTATCCAAAGTTTCTTTGATAGCAGTAACAATATATTCATCTCCATTAATTTTAACTACCGTTAAGCAAACTCCATTATGCGCTACACTTTGGTCAATTTTTAATTCTGAAGTAATAGTCGACTTTAAGGAAATATGCACATTACTTCCTTCACTTTCAACTTTAACAACCTCAGCTATTTGCTCAATAATTCCTGTAAACATCTTAATAATCTATTACTTGTTGTTCCATTTCAGGCATTTCTCTTTCCGCATACAATTGCGTTCTTAACTGTGGTTCAAATCCTGCCTCTTTTATGCATTCCTGAATACTATTAGCGGTAAACCTATGAGGTGCTCCTGCAGCCGAAACTACATTTTCCTCAATCATTATTGAACCCATATCATTAGCCCCTCCATGCAAAGTAAGTTGTGCTGTATCTGCACCAACCGTAAGCCATGAGGTTTGAATATTCTTAATATTTGGCAACATAATTCTGCAAATAGCAATCATACGCATGTACTCATCAGCTGAAGTATTGTTATTAATACCTTTTACCCTTTGCAATAGCGTTCCATCATCCATAAACGGCCAAGGAATAAAGGCTAAAAATCCATTTTCTCCTTCAGGTTTTTGAGCCTGTACCTCTCTAATTCTCACTAAATGATCAAAGCGTTCTTCTATAGTTTCAATATGTCCAAACATCATAGTTGCTGATGTAGTTAAGCCTACCTTGTGGGCAACTTTCATAACATCCAACCATTCCTGCCCAGTACATTTTCCTTTTGAAATTAAGCGTCTGACCCTATCACTTAAAATTTCTGCTCCTGCTCCAGGCATACTGTCCATTCCTGCAGACTTTAGTTCAGTTAACGCATGCTCATGAGTATGTCCTCCAATTTTACAAATGTGAGCTACTTCTGGGGGTCCAAGTGCATGCAATTTCATTTCAGGATAAAGTGCCTTTAAATCACGGAATAATTTTGTGTAATAATCCAAACCCAAACCTGGATGATGCCCTCCTTGTAAAAGCAATTGATCCCCACCATATTTTATAGTTTCTTCAATTTTAACTTTATAGGTTTGCATATTAGTTATATACACTTCTTCATGCTTTGGATGACGGAAAAAATTACAGAATTTGCAATTAGCAGTACAGGCATTAGTCGTATTTACATTTCTGTCAATCTGCCAAGTAACAACATTACCAGGCACTTGCATTTGCCTTAATTCATTAGCTGTCCACATCAAATCAGCAGTAGGTACATTTTCATATAAAAACTGACCTTCTTCTGCTGATAAAAATTCTTTTTTTAATGCTCTTTCAAGCAATTGCTTACTCTCCATAAAATTACTTAGTTTTGTAAGCACAAAATTACACAATATTATGAAGACTATAATCAAAAAGAAACAAGCATTTTCTACTGACGATAATTTAATTCTTTTATGCGATAAGAAAAGTAATTTATCGGAATTTAACCTTAGCAAGGACGAGCTTAATTATATCCAAAAGGAGCAAAAGGAAAACAATGAAATTATCACTATTAATCAATACAACAGATTAATTTTTGTAGTGAATCCTAAAGCAGAGAAAAGCGTAAATAAACACCTTGAAGATGTTCGTTTATTAGGAGATAAATTACAAGGAATTCTAAAAGATAAGGAATCTGTAATCATTATTGATGTAAAAGGAAATCAAACTGAAGTATTAGCAATTGCTGAAGGAATGGCATTAGCAAATTATACGTTTACTACTCATAAAACAGACCCAAAACCAAATAAATTAACAACACTTTATTTATGTGATAAAGCATCAGAAAACGATACTGAGGAATTACAAAATATAGTAGATGCTGTTTATTTAACAAGAGATTTAATTAACGAACCTTTCTCTCATATGACAGCTAAGGATTTAGCTGATGCTGCTGTTAATTCAGGAAAGAAAAATGGAGTCAACACTACTGTTTTCAATAAAAAGAAAATTGAAACCTTAAAAATGGGAGGACTATTAGCAGTAAACAAAGGAAGTATTGACGAGCCTACTTTCACGATTATGGAATACAAGCCAAAAAATGCAACAAACAAACAGCCTATTATTTTAGTGGGGAAAGGGATAGTATATGATACAGGTGGATTAAGTTTAAAACCTACAGCCAACTCTATGGATTTAATGAAAACTGACATGGGAGGTTCTGGCGTAGTAATTGGTGCTATGCAAGCCATTGCGGCCAACAAATTAGATAAATATGTTATTGCCTTAATACCTGCAACTGACAATCGCCCTTCAGGAAATGCTTATGCGCCAGGAGATGTAATTACAATGCATGACAAGACAACTGTAGAGGTATTAAATACAGATGCTGAGGGGAGATTAGTTTTGGCTGATGCACTCAGTTTTGCAAAAAAATATAAACCTGAATTAGTAATTGACTTAGCTACTTTAACAGGTGCAGCTTCAGCTGCAATTGGGCATTACGGAATTGTGAGTATGCATAATGGATCTGAAAAAGAACATTCGGAATTAAAAAAGGCGGGAGCAACAACTCACGAGCGATTAGCAGAGATGCCATTTTGGTCTGATTATGATGAACTTATAAAATCGGAGGTTGCAGATATTAAAAACTTAGGAGGCCCTTCTGGTGGAGCAATCACAGCTGGAAAATTCCTGGCACATTTTGTTGATTACCCTTGGATTCATTTGGATATTGCAGGACCTACTTTTATAAAAGCAAAATACGGATACAGAGGAAAAGGCGCAACGGGAATGGGAGTTAGATTATTATACGAATTTATAAAAAATAGAGCCTAATGAGTAAAATTAAAGTAGGTATCTCAATAGGCGATTTAAATGGTATTGGTCTAGAAACCGTCATCAAAACTTTTAAGGATAGTAGAATGATGGACTTTTGCATGCCAATTATTTTTGGATCGACAAAAGTGGCTGCTATTCACCGAAAAGCACTTGATATGCAGAGCTTTAATTTTAATATCATAAATAAGACAGAAGACGCACATCCAAAAAAAGTAAATCTATTAAATATTTGGAAAGATGAAGTCGAAATAAATTTTGGTAAAGCTACAACACGCTCAGGGGAGCTTGCTTTTGATTCATTGAAACAAGCTACACAAGCTTTTAAAGATAAAAAAATTGATGTTTTGGTTACCGCTCCAATTAACAAAGCCTCTATTCAGGAAAAAGTAAGCGGTTTTATTGGGCACACTGAATTTCTACAAGGAAATTTTGATGGAGAGTCCTTAATGATTATGCTAAGTGAAGTAATGAAAATCGCTTTTGTTACAGGACATGTACCATTAACAGAAGTAAAAAAAGCAATTACGACCGAAAATATTTACACAAAAACAGTCCAATTAAATACTTCATTAATTCAAGACTTTGGCATAAGAAAACCAAAAATTGCAGTACTCGGACTTAATCCTCATGCAGGAGAAGAAGGCATGCTTGGTAAGGAAGAAAATGATATTATTACACCGACAATAAAAAAATTAAAAGAAGATGGTATAATGGCTTTTGGGCCTTACCCTGCTGATAGTTTTTTTATTAATAAGAATTTACAACAATTTGACGGGATTCTATCCATGTATCATGATCAAGGGTTAACAGCTTTTAAAACATTATGTTTCTCGCAGGGGGTTAACTATACTGCAGGACTAAATATAGTGCGCACTTCACCAGTACACGGCACGGCTTATGAAATTGCGGGACAAGGTATTGCTGATGAAAAATCCTTTAGGCAAGCTGTATATTTAGCCTGTGATATTTTTAAAAAAAGGGCTGAGTTTCAGCAGTTAAATAAAAATCCTTTAGCTTTTAAAACAAGAAAGTAAACTTAATACGTTCAGAACGAATAAATTTGTATCTTTGCAGCCCTTTAAAATTCAGGTGTATGGATGAGTTTAAAATAAAATTAGGAGCAATTAATGATGGTGAAAACTGCTTTTCATTTGAAGTAAAGGACCAGTTCTTTGAAGAATTTACATTGTCTGATGTAGAGCATGCTAATGTTACAGTTACGGCTTTACTAGATAAAGAGGGAGATAGATTAGCGCTAACACTTACTATTGATGGCAAAATAAATAAGTTGCTTTGTGATATTTGTACGGATGAAATTTCTGTAGATATTACTGCTGAAACTAAAGTGATTATCAAAACAACTGATGAGGATTTAGTTTCAACTGACGAGATATTTTATGTCAAAACAAGTGAAAATGCAATAGATTTAAAACAATTAATTTTTGAATTGATTATTTTAAATCTACCAAAAAAAAGACAACACGCTTTGAGTAAAGACGGAAGTAGTGAATGTAATAAGGAAATGATTGATTTAGTAAATAAATATACAGTCAAAGAAGAAAAGTCATCTGACCCTAGGTGGGATGCATTAAAAAAATTAAAAATAAAATAGTAAAAGAAAGAAAATGGCACATCCTAAAAGAAAAATTTCTAAGACTAGAAGAGATAAAAGAAGAACGCATTATAAAGCATCTGCTACAACAATGTATTCATGTCCTAACTGTAGTACTCCAGTACAATATCACAGAGTTTGTGAAGAGTGCGGTACATATAGAGGGAAACAAGCAATAGAAAAACAAGTATCTTTATAATTCTTTAATAGAATTTTGTAGTTTTATCGTTTTAAAAACTACAATCTATTTATGAGAATCGGTATAGATATTATGGGAGGAGATTATGCTCCTCAAAAAACTGTTCATGGGGCAATTCTTGCTCTAAATGAACTTCCAAAAGATACCACTGTAGTTTTATTTGGTAAAGAATCTCAGATTCTTGCTGAGTTAAAACAACATAGCGTTAGTGCAGATAAATTTGAAATAATTGACTGTTCTGAGGTAATTGACATGGGAGAACATCCTACAAAAGCATTCAAGTCAAAACCCAATTCTTCAATAGCAAAAGGGTTCCAATATTTAGCTTTAGGTAAAATTGATGGCTTTGCATCAGCAGGAAATACTGGAGCAATGTTTGTTGGAGGATTTTATTCTGTGAAAGCAATTGAGGGTATTTTACGCCCAGCAATATCTACTTTAATTCCAAGAAATGATGGAGGAGTAACAGTTTTGCTTGATGTTGGTGCTAATGCAGATTGTAAACCTGATGTTTTGTATCAATTTGGTATTTTAGGATCTTTATTTTCAGAACATGTTTGTGGAATTAAAAAACCAAATGTTAGTCTTTTAAATCTAGGTGAGGAAAAAACAAAAGGGAACATGCTTACACAAGCTACTTACAGCATGATGGAAAATAATGCAGATTATCATTTTGCAGGGAACATTGAGGGTAGAGATATTTTTGATTCAGAATCGGATGTGATTGTTTGTGATGGTTTTACTGGAAATATAGTACTTAAAGAGGCTGAAGGAATCTTTTCAATCATGCGAAAGAGAGGATTACTTGACGATTACTTTAAGCGTTTCAATTATGAAAACTATGGAGGAACTCCTATCCTAGGATTAAATAAAACGGTTATTATTGGGCATGGAATTTCTAATGAAATTGCAATTAAAAATATGATTACACTTACTAAAGATGTTGTAGAAGCAGACTTAGCTAGTAAAATAAAAAACAACCTTAACTAATGGGAAAAATTAATGCTGCAATAACAGGTATTCAAGGCTATGTTCCTGAATATATACTGAACAATAAAGAACTTGAAACAATGGTTGATACTAATGATGAGTGGATTGTTAGTAGAACTGGAGTAAAAGAAAGAAGAATATTAAAGGGGGAAGGAAAAGGAAGCTCTGACCTAGGAGCAAAAGCGGTACAAGGACTTTTAGAAAAAACAAATACCTCAGCTGATGATATTGATTTAATCATCTGTGCAACTGCAACTCCAGATATGGTTTTCCCTGCTACTGCTTGTATTATTGCTGATAAAGTAGGAGCTAAAAACGCATTTGCTTATGATTTAATGGCAGCATGTTCTGGCTTCTTATTTTCCCTAAGTACTGCTTCAAAATTTATTGAAACAGGTACTTACAAAAAAGTAATTGTAGTTGGAGCAGATAAAATGTCATCCATTGTTGATTATACTGATAGAACAACATGTATTATTTTTGGTGATGGTGCTGGAGCTGTACTTTTAGAACCTACTGAAGATGGATTAGGAATTCAAGATGCAATACTAAGAACTGATGGTTCAGGCGGAGAATTTTTACACATGAAAGCTGGAGGTTCAGCAAAACCAGCTTCACATGCTACTGTTGATGCAAGAGAACATTTTGTATTTCAAGATGGACAGCCTGTATTTAAAGCAGCTGTAAAATCAATGGCTGATGTTTCTGAAGAAATCATGCAAAGAAATAATTTAGCAGCTGATGATGTTGCTTGGTTAGTTCCTCATCAAGCAAATAAAAGAATAATTGATGCTACTGCAAGAAGAATGGGAGTAGGTAACGAAAAAGTAATGTTGAATATTGAAAAATATGGAAACACCACTAATGGGACCATTCCATTATGCTTATGGGAATGGGAAAATCAATTAAATAAAGGAGATAATATAATCCTTGCTGCCTTTGGCGGAGGATTTACTTGGGGCTCAATTTTTATAAAATGGGCTTACGACTCAAAGAAATAATTACTTTTGTACTATAAATAAAATTAAAAAAATGGATTTAAAAGACATTCAAGAATTAATAAAATTTGTTGCTAAATCAGGAGCAACTGAAGTAGATTTAGAAATTGATAATGTAAAAATTTCAATTAAATCTCCAGCAAAAAAGAAAAGAGGTGAGGTTGATGAAATTACAACTATTATACAACAAACTCCTCCACAAGTTGTAGCAGCGCCAGTAGTGGCAACAGCACCAGTTGCAGTACCTGCAGCAAATACATCATCTCCTGTTTCTGAGGATGAGTCAAACTACATTACAATAAAAGCTTCAATGATTGGGACTTTTTATCGTTCAGCTTCACCAGAGAATCCTCCATTTTCAGGAGTTGGTGACACTATTAAAGAAGGAGATACTATCTGTATTATTGAAGCAATGAAACTTTTCAATGAAATTGAATCTGAAGTATCAGGTACTATTGTAAAAGTATTAGTTGATGATGCTTCTCCAATTGAATTTGATCAGCCATTATTCTTGGTTGACCCCTCATAATTACCTTAAAATAATTTATTATGTTTAAGAAAATCCTAATAGCAAATAGAGGTGAAATTGCACTTAGAATTATCCGTACTTGTAAAGAGATGGGGATAAAAACAGTTGCCGTATACTCAACTGCTGATAAAGATAGTTTACATGTTCGTTTTGCTGATGAAGCCGTTTGTATTGGTCCTGCTGCTAGCTCAGAATCCTACTTAAAAATTCCTAATATTATAGCTGCAGCTGAAATTACAAATGCGGATGCTATCCATCCTGGTTATGGGTTTTTAGCTGAAAATGCTAATTTCTCAAAAATTTGTGATGAAAATGGAATTAAATTTATTGGCGCTTCTCCTGAGATGATTGATGGTATGGGAGATAAAGCAAATGCAAAGGAAACCATGAAAAAAGCAGGTGTTCCTACAATTCCTGGTTCAGTTGGGATTATCCCTGATTTTAAAGCTTGTAAAAAACTAGCTGTTGAGGTTGGATACCCTGTAATGCTAAAAGCAACAGCTGGTGGTGGTGGAAAAGGAATGAGATTAGTTTGGGAAGCAGAAAATCTGGAAGATGCTTGGAATAGTGCAAGACAAGAATCAAAAGCTGCCTTTGGAAATGATGGTATGTATATGGAAAAATTCATTGAAGACCCAAGGCATATTGAAATTCAAATTATTGGAGATCATACCGGGAAAGCCGCTCACTTATCAGAAAGAGATTGTTCTATTCAAAGAAGACATCAAAAATTAGCTGAAGAAACACCTTCTCCATTCATGACTAAAAAGTTAAGAAAAGAAATGGGAGAAGCTGCTATTAAAGCTGCTGAAGCTGTAAAATATGAGGGAGTAGGAACAGTAGAATTTCTTGTAGATAAACACAGAAAATTCTTCTTTATGGAGATGAATACTCGTATTCAAGTAGAACACCCTATTACTGAAGAAGTTGTTGATTATGATTTAATTCGTGAGCAAATTAAAGTAGCGGCTGGAATTAAAATTTCAGGAGAAAACTATGACCCACAATTGCATGCAATTGAGTGTAGAATAAATGCTGAAGACCCTGAAAATGATTTCAGGCCATGCCCTGGTATGATTACTAATTTTCATGCTCCAGGTGGACATGGAATTAGAATTGACACTCATGTATATGCAAATTATATGATTCCTCCTTTTTATGACTCAATGATTGCTAAGGTAATTACTGTTGCCCAAACAAGAGAAGAAGCAATTGCAAAAATGGTTAGAGCTTTAGATGAATTCATTATTGAAGGAATTAAAACTACCATTCCTTTCCATCAAAAATTAATGAAAGATAAAGATTTTATTGCTGGAAATTATACTACAAAATTTATGGAAACATTTGAAATGTAATCTTAAAAAATAATATAAAAGCCCACTTAATTAAGTGGGCTTTTTATTGCTTCAATTTTTATACATTTATCCCATGAATGATTATTTAGTAGAATGTTGTGCAAACTCTATTCAATCTGCAATGCAAGGAGAATTAGGTGGGGCAACTAGAATTGAACTCTGCACTAATTTAGAGGTTGGAGGAATGACTCCATCAAGAGAAGATATTGCAACATTAATGGAAAGGATTAACATTCCTATTCGAATACTCATTCGCCCAAAAGCTGGAAATTTTATATATACCGATCCTGAATTATTGCAGATAATCTCTGACATTCATTTTTGTAAAAATATTGGAATTGAAGGGGTTGTTATTGGCGCATTAAATATGAATGGTTCTGTAAATAAAGAACAAACTAAAGCAATGGTAAAAGCTGCAAAACCTATGAATGTTACTTTTCACAGGGCTTTTGATGATTGCCATAATTTACAACAAGATTTAGAAGATGTAATAGATTGCGGATGTGATACACTTTTAACTTGTGGACAAAACAAGAATGTCACGGATGGAATTTCTAATTTGGAACAATTAATAAAGCTGGGAAATAAACGCATCACGATTTTAGCAGGAAGTGGTGTAAACCATACCAATACAGAGGCACTTTATAAAATTGGTATTCGTAATTTTCACCTTTCAGGCAGCATAAAAAATCAGCAAGGAAAACTAGAAACTGATGTTCTACTTATTAAAGCTGTAATTGATAAACTGGTACAAATTGCATAAATATCTAATCATAGTATTGGTGATTTTTTCTGCTTGCAAAAAACAAGAAGAAAGTATTTTATCACAAGAAATATCAGATTGGAAGTTTGAATATCAGGGAGATTGGCATCAAGCAGAAGTTCCTGGAAATAACTTTTCTGATTTATTAAAACACAACTTTATACCTGACCCATTTTATGGCACTAATGAAGACAGTATTCAATGGGTGTCCGAAAGAAATTGGCAGTACAAATCTCAATTTTCAGTACCTAAAAGCACTTTAGAAAATGAAAAACAATTGTTGGTTTTTAGTGGATTAGATACTTATGCAAAAGTCTATTTGAATGATTCGCTTATTCTTCAAGCCAATAATATGTTTCGAACTTGGGAGGTAGATGTAAGTGATATCCTGAAAAAAAACAATACGCTACTCATAAAATTTGATGCAGCATCAAAAATTGAAACTGAAAAGCAAACAACTTTAGGGTACAGTCTTCCTGGTGGTGAGAGAGTTTTTACACGAAAAGCAGGCTTTCATTACAGTTGGGATTGGGGAGCAAAAATATCCCCAACAGGAATTTGGCGAAAAGTAGAACTGCAAAGTTGGAGCGATTGCAAGATAAAAAATATTTATATATCCCAAGATAATTTAACAGACACACTGGTCAACTTAACAGCTAATATTGAAATAGAATCTTCAGTTGAAAAAGGAATTACGATTAAGGCTTATGATAAAGTTTGGGGAAATTTTAAACTGCAAAAAGGGAGTAATCAACTTTCTGTTATCATCCGTATTCCAAACCCTGAATTATGGTGGCCAAATGGCTATGGAGAGCAAAAATTATATGACATCAATATTTCTATATCAGATGAAAATAGGCTGCTTGATAGCCAAACAAAAAAAATTGGTTTACGAAAAATAGAATTAATTACTGAGCAAGATTCAGTAGGCGAAAGTTTTTATTTCAAAGTAAATGATAAACCTATTTTTATGAAAGGAGCCAATTATATTCCTCAGGATAATTTACAAAATAGAGTAACAAAAAAACATTATCGCAACTTGCTAAATGATGTAGTTAAAGCCAACATGAATATGATCAGGGTTTGGGGAGGAGGGATTTATGAAGAAGATATTTTCTATGATTTATGTGATTCGCTTGGGATTCTAGTTTGGCAAGATTTTATGTTTGCTTGCGCTATGTACCCTTCTGACTATTTGTTTTTAGAAAATGTAAAAGAAGAAGCCATCCAAAGTGTAAGGCGTTTACGCCACCACCCTTCCATTGCACTTTGGTGTGGTAATAATGAAAATTCAGAAGGCTGGCACAGATGGGGTTGGCAAAATGCATTTACCCAAAAACAACAAGATAAAATTTGGGATGGATATCAGAAAGTATTTCAAGAGATGCTTCCAACTATAGTAGCTGAAAATTCTCAATCAGCCTACTGGGAAAGTTCTCCAAAATTTGGAAGAGGCAATCCAAAACATCAGTTTGAAGGGGATGCGCATTATTGGGGGGTTTGGCATGATGCAGAGCCCTTTGAAAATTTAGAAACGAAAGTACCTAGATTCATGAGTGAATTTGGCTTTCAATCTTTTCCTCAGCTTTCCACCATTGCCACTTTTGCTGATAGTTTGAATTGGGATTTAAATTCGGCTGTGATGCAAAAACATCAAAAACATCCAAGAGGAAATTCCCTTATTACTGAATATATGACAAGAGAATTTAATGTCCCAAAAGACTTTAGGAAGTTCGTTTATGCAAGTCAAATCCTACAAGCAAACGGCATGCGAATTGGCTTAGAATCTCACAGGAGAAATCAACCTTATTGTATGGGAACTTTGTATTGGCAACTGAACGATTGCTGGCCAGTAGCCTCATGGAGTAGTCGTGATTATTTTGGCAATTGGAAAGCCTTACACTATACAGCACATGATGTTTTTGCGCCAATATCTCTCTCTTTAGAAAAAACTAAAAACAATAGTTTTAATATATGGGCTATTTCAGATACTACAAATTGTGCTGACACTTTGCTTATCAATACTTACTCCTTAGAAGGAGGATTAGTATCTAGTAGTAAACGATTTGTAAAAATTAAATCCAAATCACAACTTATTGATTCTGTCCCTTTTTGTAAAGATGATGAATTTATCATTTGTAAGCTAAAACAGCAAAAAGCACAATCAAAAGTTGGCTTTACAAAAGCAATTAAACATTATGTTTTCCCAAAACCAAATATTCAATATCAATATATAGGTAGTCAACTAAAACTCAAAACTGATACACCCGCTTTTCAGATTTATTTACATGGCATCAAAGGAAATTTTTCTGATAACTTCTTCTCTTTATCTCCTGGTGAAGAAAAAATAATAGAAATTGAGACTCCAGGATTTAACCCAAATAATTTAGTAATTTGGTCGCTATACGATTTGAATAAAAATTAAACTTATGTCAAACAGAAGAAATTTTATAAAAGGAGGGCTTTTAGGAGCAGTTGGAACAGCCGTTTTTCCTAAATTAATTGCTGCCAAAGCAGAAAAAACAAATCCTAATTCTGAAGAAGGTCACCCAATGGTTATTTCCACTTGGAAACATGTGATGCCCGCCAATGTGGCAGCTATGGAAGTGCTGCAAAGCGGAGGTAAGGCAATTGATGCAGTAGAAGCTGGTGTAAAAATACCAGAAGCTGATCCGGAATCTATGTCAGTTGGGTTGGGAGGCTTGCCGGATAGAGATGGGAAAGTAACACTTGACGCTTGCATTATGGATGAAACAGGGAATTGTGGTTCAGTTAGTTTTTTACAACATATAAAACACCCAATTTCTGTTGCCAGAAAGGTAATGGATGAAACGCCTCATGTAATGCTGTCCGGGGAAGGCGCATTACAATTTGCATTAGAACAAGGATTCCCTAAAGAAGATTTACTTACTGAAAAAGCAGAAAAAAGATGGAAAGAATGGTTGAAAGAATCTGAATATAAACCAATAATAAATGTGGAGAACCATGACACAATTGGGCTATTAGCATTGGATAAAAAAGGTGATATTTCTGGGGCATGCACTACATCAGGTCTTTCTTGGAAAATGCACGGTAGAGTTGGTGATTCGCCAGTAATTGGCGCAGGAATGTATGTTGATAATGAAGTAGGTGGCTGTTGCGCTACAGGAGTTGGAGAAGCTGTGCTGAAAACTTTAGGTTCTTTTTTAATTGTTGAGTTAATGCGACAAGGCGCTAGTCCTCAAGAAGCTTGTGAGGAAGGAATTGCTCGGATTGTAAAAAATCAAAATTATAAGGATATGCAAATTGGTTATTTGGCCATCAATAAAAAAGGAGAGCATGGCGCTTATGCTGTACATCCCTGGTTTAATTATGCTTTACATCAAGGAGGTGAAAACCGCATGATTGATTCCTTATCTTATTTGAAATAATGAAATATTGGTTAGCTATATTCTGTTTGCTGTTTTCTTGTACTAAGCCAATTGTACAAGAGGTAAATCTTATACCAAAACCTCAAAAATTAGAGGTAACTGATGGCGTATTCTCACTAAGTTTTAACACAAATTTGATAGTTGATAGTCTATTTTATGCTGAGTCAGACTACATAAAAACATTGCTGAATCTTGAGTTAAAAGGAAATGGAAATACAATTGAATTATTAAAAAAAGAAGGATTGCAAGAAGAAGAATTTTTTCTAAATATTTCAGAAGAAAAATTAAAAATAGAGGCGTCTACCCCTAAAGGAATAATGAGAGGGATACAGACTTTAAGGCAGTTAATTCCAACTAAAAAAGGAGTAGTAAAAACAACAATTCCTTGCTTAAAAATTCATGATTTTCCAAGATTTTCTTGGAGGGGTATGCTCCTAGATTGTTGCCGTCATTTTATGGACAAAGAATTTGTAATGCGCTATATTGATTTGTTGGCTTATCATAAAATGAATGTTTTACATTGGCATCTTACGGAAGATCAGGGTTGGAGAATTGAGATTGATAAATATCCAAAACTGACTGAAATTGGAGCTTGGCGAACAGAAAAAGATGGCAGTATTTATGGTGGATTCTACACCAAAGAAGACATCAAAGAAATTTTGGCTTATGCAAAAACAAGACATATTACAGTTGTCCCTGAAATTGAATTCCCAGGTCATAGTGTTGCTGCTATTGCCTCCTACCCTCATCTTTCCTGCACAGGCGATAGTATAAATGTAGGAACTGAGTGGGGTGTTTATAAAGATATTTATTGTGCTGGGAACGATACCGTTTTTGCGTTTATGGAAGATGTGCTCACAGAAGTGATGGAATTATTCCCATCAAAATACATTCATATTGGAGGAGATGAAGCTCCAAAATACAGATGGGAACATTGCAGAAAATGCCAGCAAAGAATTACGGAAGAAGGACTGCATGATGCACATGAATTACAATCCTATTTTATTACAAGAATTGAAGAATTTCTGAATAAAAATGGAAGAAAACTAATTGGTTGGGATGAGATTCTGGAGGGTGGTTTAGCACCCTCAGCAACTGTGCAATCTTGGAGAGGAGAAGAAGGCGGAATTGCTGCAGCCAAAAGTGGCCATGACGCCATTATGTCGCCAACTTCACATTGCTATTTTGATTATGGTTTGGATGCAACAGATTTGAAAGAGGTTTATCATTATGAGCCAATCCCAGCAGAGTTAACAGAAGATGAAGCCAAACATATTTTGGGTGGAGAGTGTAATATGTGGAGCGAAAGAGCCCCACAAGATTTGGTAGATAGCAAAGTATTTCCAAGAATTTTGGCTATGAGTGAAGTCCTTTGGAGTTCCTCTGAAAAAGATTATGAGAATTTTTATGCGCGTGTACAAAAGCACTATCCTAAACTGGATGCGATGGGAGTAAACTATGGTTTTGAAAGCGTGCCTATTACCTCAACTGTTGTGTTTAATGCTGATAGTTTTGCCGTTTCTTTTTTTAAAGGCAGTCCTGATATGGATTTGGAATATAAACTCAACAATGAAAATTGGCAAACATATACTATCCCTTTTGGTGTAAATACAACTAGCACTTTAAAAGCCAGAGGATTTAAAAACGAAAATCCTTATGGGGAATTTAAGCAAGAAATAATCAGGCATATTGCCACTGGCAAAAAAGTACATTACACCATTCCTTATAACAAACATTATAAAGGTACAGGTAATTATAATTTGACAGATGGCTTATTAGGCAGTACAGAAAATTTCAGAGATGGTTACTACCAAGGATTCTCAGGTACAGATATGGAAGTGATTATTGATTTGGGTCAGAATACTACTTTCTCCAATATTCAAACTACTTTTTTTCAATACTATTTATCTTGGATAGTATTGCCAACTTCTGTAAGTTATGCAATTTCTGATGACGGAGAAAATTTTACCGAACTTGACAGCCTAACACATAACATACCACTTATGAAAGAGGGGAAGTTTAAGCACACTTTTAGTTTTGAAAACGAAAATATAAAAACCAAATACCTAAAAGTAAGTGCTAAAACGGTTGGAAAACTACCAAAAGAGCACCCTGCAGCTGGCTCAGATGCTTGGATTTTTATAGATGAAATAATTATAAATTAAACAATTTACTAATGAAAAAGTTACTGTTTATATTACTTTGCTTGCCTATGATTGGGATTGCCTCTTTTCCAATAATTACAGATACTAAAGAATGTGAAAGAATAACAGTTCCTTTAGATTATAATGTTAATCAAAAGACAGATAATGAAAATAGTAGAATAGAAATAATAAATTCACCTTTAGAAAAAGATGGTTTTTGGAAGGTTATTCGTTGGTTGCGTATAATCTTTATAATCTTGTTGTCAATTATTGTTATAGCATTAGTATTGGCTGATTTAAATTAATTTCAATAGATTAACGTAGAGAAAAAAATAGTTATATAATGAACAAAATACTTCCTTTTATTATTCTAATTTTTGTGTCTTGTCAAAAAGAACATAAACATTTAACCGATTATGTAAACCCTTTTATTGGTACTGGTGAGCATGGCCATACATATCCGGGGGCAAGTGCTCCTTTTGGCATGGTACAACTTAGCCCAGATAGCCGTTTAGATGGTTGGGATGGTTGTGGTGGATATCATTATTCAGATTCTATTATTTATGGTTTTTCGCATACGCACCTAAGCGGTACTGGAGTCTCAGATTATGGAGATATTTTGCTTATGCCTACAACAGGAGAATTGCTTTTAAACAATGGTGCTGATGGCAATCCTGGCTATAGTTCGAAATTTTCTCATGAAAAGGAAAAGGCAAAAGCTGGTTTTTACCAGGTCTTTTTAGAAAATTATAATGTGGCTGTTGAGCTAACTACAAGCCAAAGAGCAGGCTTTCATAAATATTCTTTCCCTAAAAATGAGTTAGCACAGATAGTCCTTGATTTAGAGCACAGAGACAGATTGTTGGATTATAAAATTGAATTGGTAGATAGTAATACACTACAAGGTATTCGCTATTCAGACAATTGGGCAAGAGAGCAAAAAGTACATTTTTACATGACATTTTCTGAGCCATTAAAAAGCATAATATTTAATGAAAAACAATCTGTTTCAGGCATCTCTTTTGGAAAATTACAAAAACCTCTGCTTGTAAAAGTAGGGATATCAGCCGTCAGTACTGAGGGAGCCAAAGCCAATTTACTAGATGAAATACCGCATTGGGATTTTGAAAAAACTAGAACGCAAACTACAACTCTTTGGGAAAAGGAACTTAGTAAAATTATAGTAGAAGGAAAATCAGAAACACAAAAAGAAATTTTCTATACAGCTCTTTATCACTCCTTGCTTAATCCTAATTTGTATATAGATATAGATGGGAATTACAATGGTACTGATTTAGAAAAACACCATACTGATGATAAGCACTATACCATCTTTTCACTTTGGGATACATTTAGAGCTACTCATCCGCTTTTCACTTTAATTCAGCAAGAGCGAACTAATGAATTTATCCGCACCTTTTTAAGGCAATACAAAGAGGGGGGGCAATTGCCTATTTGGGAGTTGGCTGCTAACTATACTGGCTGTATGATTGGTTATCATGCAATACCAGTAATTGCAGATGCCTATGTAAAAGGTATTAGAGATTATGATGCAGATTTAGCTTTAGAAGCCATGGTGCACTCCGCTATGCAGGATGATTTAGGCTTAAGTTGGTATAAGAAAAATGGTTTTATTGCTGCTTCTGATGAGCCAGAATCAGTATCTAAAAATTTAGAATACGCCTATGATGATTGGTGCATTGCGCTACTTGCTGACTCTTTAGGGAAAGAAAAAATTGCAACTAATTTTTATCAAAGAGGTCAGTATTACAAAAATTTATTTGACCCTTCCTCTGGTTTTTTCAGAGCTAAAAAAAGCCATACTTGGTTTGCTCCTTTCAAACCTGAGGAAGTTAATTTCAATTATACAGAAGCCAATGCTTGGCAGTATTCTCTGTTTGTACCTCAAGATATAGAGGGTCATATAGAGCTGATGGGTGGAGCAAAAAACTATGAGCAACATTTGGATAATATGTTTAATGCCTCAACTGAAACTTCTGGAAGGGAACAACCTGATGTCACTGGCCTAATTGGGCAATATGCACACGGAAATGAGCCAAGTCATCACATGGCGTATTTATATAATTATGTAGGAAAGCCACACAAAACACAAAAGATTGTAAGGCAAATTTTGGATGAACAATATACTCATCTTCCAGATGGTTTGTCTGGAAATGAGGATTGTGGACAGATGTCTGCTTGGTATGTGCTTAGTGCAATGGGCTTTTATTCAGTAACTCCTGGGCTTGATTATTACACTATCGGAACGCCACTGTTTGAAAAAGCGACAATCAATTTAGAAAATGGAAATGCTTTTACTATTGTAGCTAATAATGTTTCTAATGATAATATTTATATCCAATCTGCTAATTTAAATGATGAAATATTTGAACATAGTTTTATTAAACATTCTGATATTATTAAAGGAGGAAGTTTGGTTTTTGAGATGGGAAGTAGCCCTAGCAATTGGGCAAGCGAAAGCATTCCACTATCTTCAATTACAAAAAATGAAATAGTAGCTGTACCTTACTTTGTAGCCGAAAGTCAAACATTTACTGACAAACTAAGTATTGAATTAGGATCGGCTGTTGGGGGCAATATTTATTTCATTATTAATGATGATAATGAAAAAAAATATGATAAACCAATTGTAATTACTGATGATGCCAATATAAGTTGCCACATTAAAAAAGGGGAAAAATGGAGTAAACAAGTTTCTGCTAATTATTATAAAACTGACAATACAAAGACAATAAAAATAGAAAGCTCATATGCAAATCAATATGCAGCAGCAGGTGATAAAACTCTAATTGATCATTTAAAAGGAGGCGAGAATTATAGAACTGGAAATTGGCAAGGCTACAGAGAAGATTTAATTGCTACCATTAATTTAGGTAAAGAAAAAGAAATTTCTACTATTAGTTTAGGATGTATGCAGGATATTAAATCTTGGATTTTCTTTCCTAAAAAGGTAGAGTATTTTTCCTCAGTAAATGGGGTGGACTTTACTTCTTTGGGTACTTTAAACACTACTTTTTCGGATAGTTTAGAGGGTAGTTTTATTAATGATTACACCCTAAAACTTACAAATACTAAAGCACAATACATAAAAGTTAAAACCAATAATTATGGTGTTTGCCCAGAATGGCATTTAGGTGCAGGCGGCAAAACATGGCTTTTTGTAGACGAACTAAAAATAAATTAACATGAATAAAAATAAATACCTATTCCCTTTTATAGCTCTTACTTCTCTTTTCTTTCTGTGGGGCTTTCTTACTGTATTAGTTGATTTTTTAATTCCCAGATTAAAGGAGATATTTACCCTTACTTATTTTCAGGCCGGGCTGGTGCAATTTGCTTTTTTTATGGCTTACTTTTTACTCTCTATTCCTGCAGGTTTTATCCTCTCCAAAATTGGGTATAAAAAAGGAATTATTTTGGGATTACTCACCATGGCTTTGGGATGTTTATTGTTTTATCCTGCTGCTGAGTTTCGAACATTTTCTATCTTTTTAATTGCTTATTTTATTTTAGCTGGAGGTATGACTATTTTACAAGTGGCTGCCAATCCTTTTGTAGCTGTATTAGGTGATAAAAAAGGAGCGTCAAGCCGACTTAATTTAGCGCAAGCATTTAACTCCTTAGGTACAGCAATTGCACCAGCAATTGGAGCTACATTTTTGTTAAGTGATACTATAAAAACTACTGCTGAAATAGATGTTTTAAGTGAAATTGAAAAATCTGCTTATTATATTTCAGAAGCAGTTGCTGTGCAAACGCCATTCATTCTATTATCAGTATGTATTGTTGCTTTGGCTGTAATTTTTGCATTTGTAAAATTGCCTTCTATCATAAAAACGGTAAGCAATAGCGGATATACAAAGGTGCTAAAAAACAAAGTGTTGATGATGGGAGCATTCGCAATTTTGGTTTATGTTGGGGCGGAAGTGGCAATCGGCAGTTATTTGGTAAATTACTTTATCGATATGAATATGCACTTGGTTATACAAAGCACCCCATGGATGAATAACATTGCCATAAATATTCTAAACACTGATCTGGCAAGTTTAGATAAAAGAGCAATAGTTGGAGCTTTTGTTACTTTTTATTGGAGTGGTGCCATGATAGGGAGATTTGTTGGTGCTTATTTAACCAGTAAAAATAATCCATCAAAAGTTTTAGGATTTTTTGCAATTGGCGCACTCTTACTCATTATCATTTCCATGAATACAGTTGGGTTATTATCTATGTGGAGCATATTAGCGGTTGGACTATTTAATTCTATCATGTTCCCAACTATCTTCACTTTATCTATTCAGGATATAGACGAGTTAAAACCACAAGCTTCAGGGATACTATGCACTATGATTGTAGGTGGAGCAATTATCCCACCTCTTTACGGATTTATAACAGATTTATCTGGATTTAAAGCAGCTATGATATTACTTTTAGCTTGCTATGGATATATCTATTATTTTGCCAAATCTACTTCAAAGAATTTAGCCTAATGAGAAATTATTTTTATAGTTTACTAATACTCCTTATTGCTTGCAGCCCTGAGCAAAAAGATACGCCAAAAAATTATTTACAATATGTAAATCCAATGGTTGGGACCAAAAATATGGGACATACTTTCCCTGGTGCTACCACTCCTTTTGGTATGGTTCAACTCTCTCCTACTACTAATATTCAACCTCTTTTTAAAGACGGAAAATATAATAAAGAAACTTACAAATATTGTAGTGGATATCAATTTGAAGATACTTTAATTTATGGTTTTGCTCACACTCATTTTTCTGGGACAGGACATTCGGATTTAGGAGATTTTTTGTTGATGCCAGTTATAGGGAAGTTAAAACTTAATAATAATCAATCTACTTTTTTACATGAAAATGAAATAGCAGAAGCAGGATTTTATAGCGTAAAATTAGAGAAGTATAATATTTTGGCGGAACTTACTTCTTCTGACAGGGTTGGTTTTTATAAATACACTTTCCCAGAAACTGATTCTGCTCATTTCATTCTGAATTTAGATTACAATATCTATAATTTTGAGGGTAAAAATGTATGGACCTCCATAAGAGTGGAAAATGATTCTACCATTACAGGGTTTAGGCAAACAACAGGTTGGGCTAGAAATAAAACTATCTATTTTGCTATAAAATTTTCAAAATCATTTACTTCTTACGGACATGAAAAACGAGATAACACCCCCTACAATGGTTTTTATAGAAGATTTAACGAAAAAGAAAATTTCCCGGAAATGGCAGGCAAAAACATAACGGCCTATTTCAATTTTGAAACTGAAAATGAAGAAGAAATAAAAGTAAAATTTGCTCTTTCTTCTGTAAGTACAAATGGAGCACTACTGAATATGGAAACTGAAGTGCCACATTGGAATTTTGAAAAAACAAAAGAAGAAACACAAGGAAAATGGAACAAGGAGCTTTCTAAAATTGAAGTGGAAAGCATAACAGAAGAAGATTCCAAAACTTTTTACACGGCACTTTACCACACTATGTTAGGGCCTATTATTTATGAAGATGTAGATGGGAAATACAAAGGATTAGATAAAAATATTCACACTTCTGATGGATTTACCAACTACACTATTTTCTCACTTTGGGATACTTACAGAGCGCTTCATCCTTTATTCAATATTATCCAGACAGAAAGAAATAATGACATGATAAAATCTATGTTAGCACACCAAAAACAATCTGTGCATGGGATGTTACCTATTTGGAGTCACTATGCTAATGAAAATTGGTGTATGATTGGTTATCATGCAACTTCTGTAATAGCAGATGCAATTGCTAAAAATGTAGGAGATTTCAGTAAAACAGATGCTTTGAGTGCTTGTATTTCTACTTCCAATGTATCTTATTTTGATGGGATTGAAAGCTACATAGAAAAAGGATTTGTTCCTGAAGATGTGAGTGGTTCTTCTGTTTCTAAAACTTTGGAATTTGCCTATAACGATTGGTGTATTTCTCAAGTTTCTGATGAATTGAATGATGTAAATACTACTAAGGAATACCTAAAAAGATCAGAAAGTTATAGAAATTTATACGATAGTAAAATTGGGTTTATGCGACCAAAACTAAACAATGGAAATTGGAAAACACCTTTTGATCCAATGGATACGCACGGGCAAGGATTTATTGAAGGAAATGCATGGAATTATGGTTTATATGTACCTCATCAAATTGATACTATGATTGAGATGATGGGAGGAAAAGATAGATTCTCTTTAAAACTAGATTCTCTTTTCGAGATAGAAATTGAAGAAAAATATATTACAAATACAGAAGATATTACTAGAGATGGAATAATAGGAAATTATGTGCACGGAAACGAACCTGGGCATCACATTCCTTACCTTTACAATTGGACAAATGATAGTTGGAAAACTCAAGAAAGAGTAAGAATGATACTGAAAACTATGTACGGAAATAAGGAAAACGGACTCTGTGGAAATGATGATGCTGGGCAAATGTCTGCATGGTATATATTTAGTTCTCTAGGGTTTTATCCAGTTTGCCCAGGAAGTAATGAATATGCAATTGGAAGCCCAATGATTAAACATGGTAAAATAAATTTAGAAAATGGGAATGTCTTTGAAATTGAAACTATCAATCAGAAGGAAGAAAATGTGTTTGTGGAAAAGATAGAACTAAACGGAGAAGTATTAAATAGAAACACCCTTTTTCATCATGAAATAAGTAATGGAGGTAAAATCACTTTTTACATGAATAATACTCCAAAATAAGATGAAAAAAGAAGAATTTATCCCATTACAAACCCAAAAACTTTCGGAAAAAGAAGTGATAGCTAAAAGTGAAAACTACTACAAAAAAATAAGCAAGAGAAGATCTGTTCGTGATTTTTCGGATAAAGAAGTTCCAAGAGAAGTAATAGAAAATATACTGAAAGCAGCAGGAAGCGCTCCTTCTGGGGCCAACAAACAACCCTGGACTTTTTGTGTAATTAGTAATACAGAACTAAAATCGGAAATTAGAAAACTAGCTGAAATAGAAGAATATGAAAACTACCATGGTAGAATGTCCGATAGTTGGAAAGAAGATTTAGAACATTTAGGAACTGACCACATAAAAGAGTTTTTGGAAATTGCTCCCTACCTAATAGTAGTGTTCAAAAAAGTGTACGATTTGGATGAAGAAGGAGGGAAATTACAAAACTATTATGTAAACGAATCGGCAGGGATAGCTTGTGGGTTTTTAATTACTGCTATACATCAGGCCGGATTGGTTACTCTAACCCATACGCCAAGTCCTATGAAGTTTTTACAAACTGCTTTGGGAAGACCCAAAAATGAAAAGGCCTTTTTATTACTTCCAGTTGGTTATCCTGCTACCGATTGTAAAGTGCCTAATATAGAAAAAAAGAGTTTAGAAGAAATTAGTTTTTGGTTTTAAGCAATTTACTCAACAACTATCTTTCTTACAGTATTTCCTTTTTCTGTAACTATCTTTAAAAAGTAAATTCCTTTTGTATTTATATCAATTTCTGATGTTTTATTTACAGAGATTAATTTCCCGTCAATAGCATACAAGTTAATTTGAGAAATCTCTAAATCACTTTTTACAGTAACTTTCCCTGCAGTTGGATTTGGGAAAACTGAAAGCTCAATATCTATCAACTCATCAATAGCATTTGGAGTTCCTAATTCACCCCATCTTTTTTCAAATTCTTGCAAATAGATATTAGCAATTGTTGCATCATGAATTATCAATGTATTCTCATCAGAATTATTTTCAGCATTTGAACTCCAGTTATGAGACCCTGTTAAAACTGTAGGATTGGATCCTGATACATTTGCATCAGCAATAGCATATTTATGATGGAATGAATTAGAAACTCCCATATGGGTTCTTACATTTACTCCATTTGTTTGTAAGTTTGAGAACTCACTTCCAGTAATATTTTCTTGCTCAATAATACCTCTAATATTCACTCCAAAAGATGCATTTTTATCAATCACAGATTGAGCTAAATCATCTCTTGTAAAACTCAACAATCCAAATTCAAGTGAATAATCTACACTTTCAATTACTTCATTTATTTTTGAAGTTGTTTGATCTGAGGGAGAAAAATACACTTCAACATCAGAACCCCCAACAATAAATTTATGTGGTGTGTTGTCTAATTTATTAGCACCAAAAGTACCAGCCCACATTTCTTCAAACTCTAATGTATAGGCTTTTGCAATTGCTTCATCCTGAATAAAAATAAGATTATTGTAGTCATTAAATAAATTTGAAGGATTTGTCCAATTTGTTGAACCACCCATTACCCAAGAATTATTAGTGGTATTAGCATCTATAATAATGAATTTATTATGCATAATTCCTGCTGGAGCAGGATCACGATACACAATAGGAATATTTGGATCCAAACTACTTAACATTATATTTGTAACATCATCATCCGCAATATATCTCACTAAAACTCCTCTATTATAAGCGTCATTGATAGCAGTAGCAATAGTGGCATCTGAGGCATTATATACACAAACATCCAATGTGTTTTGTGCCAAATCCATATATGCTTTAATGGTATCATTAAAATAAGTTGTAATGTTTTGGGCATCAACTCCTGTTGAAAAACTTACATCCACAGAATGATTAAAATAAGGACGAATTTTCCCTGTAGAAAGTGAAGCAGTTGAATATAGTCCAACAGATGAAAATGCTGTATCTGTTCCATTTACAGAATAGCACTCTACATAATAAAAAGTAGCAGGCTGTAATCCTGTTAAATTCATGGTATGTGTTAGGCTATTTCCTCCATTATTTATAGGAGTTCCTAATGAAGTAGATAATCCATAATTACAGTTAGTAGTGGAGGAATCTGAAACGCTCCAAGATAAATCAAAACTTGTTGTTGTAATATTAGTTTGCTCTACAGCAGAAGTAAATATTAAAGCCCCTGTTTGTATAATGTCAGCTGAATCTCTTGGTAGAATTTGATAGCCATCATTGGCTGGGGTTGAAAAAGTGTATTGTGAAGATATTCCTATTAACGTAACTGACCCCATAGGAATTAATGAATTTTCTAGCGGACTACCGGCTCTTATGTATACTTTCCCTATTTCTGCATTAGAAGTAAAATCATGGGTCCCTACCGTAAACAAAGATCCTCCGCTACTAAAAATTACATTATTAATCTGAACTAATTCTGATTCTGTAGCTTCTCCGATTTGTATTGGAGTAATCACTTGTGGAGAAACTGAATTAGCAGTTGAATTTGTTGTTGTAGTATTAACAGGAGTCATTTCCATAAGTCCGTTATAGTCAACTAAAATCCCAGTTACTGTAATTTCATCTCCTCTAACTACAGTACTTAAAACAGTAGGGTCATATAATGCTAATCCTGCTGTTACATCTTCAATATATCGAATCGGACCAAGTTCATCTCCATTAGTTACGACTCCTGTAATCGTTACAGTTGATCCTACTCCTTGAGCTCTTGCATCTGCAATATTTGCCTGTGCAAATCCTGCTACACTAAATATTGTAGCTATAATTAATGTTGTTATTTTTCTCATGATTTTTATATTTTATTTATTAAAAACTAAATTTTGCAGATATATTAAATCTTCTTCCTAAACCAAAAAACACGCCTGCCGATTTTGCGTCAAAATCTTGATAATTTGCATTGTAAGGGTCATTATTCTGAGCATCTGATATATATATTTCATCCATTACATTAAGTACACTTAACCTTAGGTCTATTTTATTTCTTTCTGATAGTTTAAATTTATAGCCCGCATGCAAATCTATCAAATTATATGATGGTATTTTCCAGCTTTCTCTTCCAGCATTTTCGCCATTTAATGAGAGTGGATCAAAGTCAGCATAATAATTATCAAAATAAGTTCCTCTTAATTTTATATAAGATGCATGCGTTGGTTCATATCTTAAGCTTAAACCATACTGAGTTTGAGCAGCATCTCCAACATGAACCCCATCAGCGTCAAAACTTGCAATAATTTCGTTTCCAAAATCATCTAAAATAGGGTTATTATTATCATCTAAAAAACGAACTGTGTCTGCTGATGTCCATTTCCAATCACCTAAAGACAATAACCCTTCTAAACTCAAATTATGTGTAATTTTATATGCAAAGTCAATTTCAATTCCTTTATGCAAAGCATCCATTCCATTTATATTTGCTTTAAAAGGGACATCATCTACCATTACTGTTACTCCACCATTTGCTGGTTTATTTTCCCAAACAGTATAGTATGAATTCACATTTACTGAAAACGAAGAAGATCTAAATGAATACCCCGCTTCTACTGCTTTTACTTCTTCATTTTTTATATCTCTGAATAGTTGATTGCTATAATCATACACATTATTAAATCTTGGTGCTTTTGAAATATATCCTACATTAAAAAACAGATTATTGTATTCATCCAAATTCAAATTTGCTCCTGTTTTTATTGTGTATCCTCTAATCCATTGCCATTTGGTTTCAGCCAATTTTGCTTCTTCAGAATTTCTTGTATAGAAGTTTCCGTTATGCCAAATGGTGTCTTCCACCATTGTTTTATGGGCTCCAATTAGATTCCCATCATTATCAAATTCTAATTCTGTTGCTACTGAAGTTCCTAATGCCTCCATATAAGTTGTGTCTTCTAAAACCAAATCTTTCTTTTTAAAATAATCGATTCTTTTATAGGCAGAATTTGAACCAGAAATATTTAAAAATGCGCTTAGCATTCCATTACTGTATTCCATTTGAGAAAAAACTCCAGACCATTTTACGATACCATCATTATGATATCCCACTACATCTCCCACTTTTTTTACCTGAGATTCTTGCATTCCGTTAGCATCATCAATAGCATAGTCAGCTCCTAATAAATCATAAACTTCTCTGTAATGTTGCCCTTTATAATAGCGCATATCCAATCCTCCTGAAAGTGAGATTTCATCAGATGCCTGATAATTTAGAGTAGATAATCCGCCATACCAAAAATGATTATTGATAGAGCTTCTTAAATAAGTTCCTGCTTTGTTTTCATGTTCCGAATAAAGTGCATCAATATTATTTACATTCCCATCATAGGCTTCTTGCAAATTGTACTGACCATCTGTATCGTAATTATTTGTATTTCCACTTAAGCCTGTCCCTCCTCCTTTACCAATAGAAGCATAAAAAATATTTGAAACATAAAACTTATCATTTACTGTCCAAAAATCCCTTAATGAAAACTGAGGTTTGTGATAATAATTCTGCTTGGTATTTAAGGTTTCATTATTATGAATTGTATCTCCGTTTGAATTAATAGTCCATCTATCTAAATAGCC
>UPTG01000662.1_pt1 | contig 27587 bp, 26 predicted proteins | sample 2160121 | NCBI WGS metagenome assembly UPTG01 (sample SAMN06266255, study PRJEB28933) | marine metagenome | isolation source: Columbia River Estuary | place: USA:Columbia River Estuary, USA | collected 2014-07-27
AATGATGGAGGATCAACTTGGATAAATATAACAGCAAATGGATTACCAAATCTTCCTGCGAACTGTATTGTCTATCAAGGAGGAGCAAATGACGATTTATATGTTGGAACAGATATTGGAGTGTATTACAAAGACAATACTATGACAGATTGGATACCATTTATGACAGGCCTACCAAATGTAATAATAAAAGAATTGGAGATTCATTATGATGAAGGAACAATAAGTGCAGCTACTTACGGAAGAGGTCTTTGGAAAACTACAATAACAGGAACATCTTGTGAGCTCTTTGCTAATGCTGCATTTGCAAAATATAAATACGACCAATAATGATACTTACACTCTTATTTGACAGAGTTCGAAGAAGTGAAAGTGATTAAGGACTAACCTCCCTTTGCTTTCTTAACTAAGTCAACTTTTTATTACTTTAATGGTTTAAAACTTAAAGTAGTCTACACTTATTAGTGCAGAGTTATTAAAAAAATCACAAAAAAAAAGCCCTGGTTATCAGGGCTTTTTTTATGAACAACTATTCGTTTTTCTTTTCTTTATCCTTTTGCATTTCTTTTAATCTTTCCATCGCTCTTTCTTCAGGACTTCTAGTATCAACAGGGCCTAATTCATAGGTTAATTCTTCATATAACGAAGTTAGGAACATTTCAGTAGTTACAGAACCATCGCCAAAACCTCGAGAGTCTAAATTATTGGTAATACTTTTCTTGGCTAAAACAGTTTCTAAAGTATTCCCATTTTTAATCATTATCATTAGTTGTTTTGTAATATTAGTCATTACTTTTCGATAATTTATTAGATCTAACATATTAGCTAAAGTTCCTTTTCCTGGAACTATAATGGTGTTTTCATCGACAAAACCTCCAATTTTTGATATGTTACGTAATATTGACTCTAGGGTAACTCCATTCTTATAATCTAAATATGGGTACTTTTTATGAGTGTAGACAGCTCCTGTGAAAAGTACATTTTCATTTGGCAAATAAACTATCGAATTACCTTCATTATTAATGGACGCAATTTCAATTGTTTTTGTTTCAATATTTAGATTAAGTTGTTCCGTAAAAGAAAAATCGGGTTTAAAAGAACCACTGAAGCCTGATTCCCCAACTTGTTTTTGTTTAAGCTGATTTTCTTCAGTTAATCTTTTCGAAATTAATATAACTCCATCTGTTTTTAAATCTTTAGTTGTCTTTAGGGCTTTTAACTCATTTGAGGTTGATATAAGGTATTTAACGGAAGCTTTCTTATTTATCCTTTCTATTATATTTAAGTTGCGACTCATTTTTTCTTCTTCTTGAGTATCAATTAAAGTAAGATCATCTTCGACTAAATATACTCCCATATTATGATCTCCTTCGAAATAGTAGACTCCTGGCAGAATATTAATAAGTTTCGAGTTCCCATCTTCTATTTGATTTATACTTGTAGGGGAGGGAATTTCCATCATTTTTTTCTTTTTTGCATAATATTCTTCTTTTTTGTTCGCACCATCTTGTTGAGCAAAAGAGTTAAAACTTAAGAATAAAAATAAAGCGATTGTTATAGTTTTTCTATACATTTTATGTTGTTTAATTTTAATCAAAATTACTAAAAATCAATTTATTATTATTTAAGAAAACCTTAAAATTATTGTGGAGCTTTGAGAGGTGTTTTATATTTGCAAAATCAAATAATTAGACTTGTCAATTATAAACATAGATTTAAAAAAGAGGTCTCTCCTTAATAATTTTCTAGAGATTACTAAAGTGAGGTTGTCGGTAAGTGTTTTATTTTCCTCTGTTGCTGGCTACTTGCTAGGAACTGACTATGTTAGTCTTACCGAGGTAATACTTTTATGTATCGGAGGATACTCCATGGTGGGAGCTTCTAATGTCTACAATCAAATTATCGAAAAGGACTTAGACGTCTTAATGGATCGTACTAAAAACAGACCGATTCCTTCAGGCAGAATGTCTGTACAGTTAGCTTTTATAATCGCTGTTAGCTTAACAATAATTGGAATTATAGCCCTCTATATAATCAATCCAATTACTGCTATGTTTGGCTCGGTTTGTATATTTATGTATGTCAGTTTGTACACTCCGCTTAAAACGAAAACCCCATTATCTGTTTTTGTAGGCGCATTCCCTGGAGCAATACCTTTTATGCTAGGATGGGTTGCTGCTACCGGAAGTTTTGGGATTGAGCCGGGCACACTATTTATGATTCAGTTTTTTTGGCAATTCCCTCATTTTTGGGCAATTGCCTGGTTTTTGTTTGACGATTATGAAAAAGCAGGGTTTTTTATGCTTCCGACTGGTAAAAGAGATAAAAGCACGGCGCTTCAAGCGGTTTTATATACCTTATGGACCGTTTTAGCCTCCTTAATACCTGTTTTTGGAGTTACAGGGAAATTATATTTAACTCCTCTGTCTGGGGTGTTAATAGGCTTAATTGGCTTAGGGTTTTTATACTTTTCAATCCGTTTATACAGATATAGATCGAACAAAGCTGCCAAACATTTTATGTTGGTGAGCGTTAGTTATATAACTTTACTACAAATAATTTATGTTGCTGATAAGTTTATTAGATAAAAAATAGTACCTTAAATAAGACCCACATATGGAAAATAAAAGCGATTATTATAAATTTAAACTAGACAAAGCAAAAAAAATGATGCTTTGGTTTGGAATGATTAGTTTAACGATGAGTTTTCTGGGAATAACAAGTGGCTATATTGTTAGTAAAGAACGCCCCGATTGGTTAAACGATTTTCAAATACCACCAGCATTCTATATTAGTTTAGTGATAATTATCATAAGTAGTTTTACTTTCTACTTGGCAAAAAAAAATGTAATAGCACAAGAAAGAAATAAAGGAATGATTTTTTTAATTAGCACATTTATTCTTGGTGTTACTTTTGTTATTTATCAATTTAAAGGATTTTCAGAAATTATTTCCTACGGGTATTTTTTTACTGGAAGTGAAAGTACAATTACCACTTCATTTATTTATTTAGTAGTACTATTGCATTTGGCGCATATTGTTGCTGCTCTAATTTCAGTATTGGTCGTAATTTATAATCATTATAAACAACGGTATACGTTGGGAAATACTGTAGGGATTGAGATAGCAGCTACTTTTTGGCATTTTGTGGATGTTTTATGGCTTTACCTCTTTTTATTTTTCTATTTTATTAGATAAAAAATATATGTATTTTTGAACCCTATTAAAATCAAATTATTATATGGACGCGACAGTTGAAAAACCAAGCACTGAAAATAAAACTTGGAACGGAGGAAATAAACCATTAAATGCTAGTTATGGCAAAATGATGATGTGGTTTTTTATCGTTTCTGATGCTTTAACATTTTCAGGATTTCTTGCCGCTTATGGCTTTTCAAGATTTAAATTTATAGACTCTTGGCCCATAGCTGACGAAGTATTTACTCATATACCATTTATACACGGTAATTTCCCTATGTACTATGTGGCATTCATGACATTTATTTTAATATTTTCTTCTGTTACAATGGTTCTGGCTGTGGATGCTGGACACCACCTGAAAAAAAATAAAGTAATCATTTATCTTTTTCTCACTATAATCGGAGGTTTAATTTTTGTTGGTTCTCAAGCATGGGAATGGAATACTTTTATAAAAGGTAGTTATGGAGCTGTAGAAACTAAAGGAGGAAAAGTTCTTCAGTTTGTAAAAGAAGATGGAAAAAGAGTAGCCTTAGGAGATTTTGCAGTACCTATACATACGGAAAGAACCACACAAGACAGCAATGAAGGTATTTGGTTTTTGTCTGAAAAGGAATTGCCAAGTGTTACCTTAGCAGAGGTTACAAAAGGTTTTTTAACAGATGAATCTTTGTTAATTAGAACTCAATACCTAGATGAAAACGGAGAACGAATTGTACTTAACAGAGCGGAGTCCGTAGCTAAATTAAATAATGATGGGATAGGTATAGTTGAAGGTGCTAATTTAAAGCATAACGAATACGGGACTCCTTTATTTGCCGATTTTTTCTTTTTTATAACTGGATTTCACGGGTTTCACGTTTTTTCGGGAGTAATATTTAATATTATTATTTTCTTTAATGTAGTTATCGGAACCTATGAAAGAAGAAAAAATTATGAAATGGTAGAAAAAGTAGGTTTGTATTGGCACTTCGTAGATTTAGTATGGGTTTTTGTATTTACAGTTTTTTACCTTGTATAAAAGAATAAAATTTAAGAAATGGCACAGGATCACAATTTAGCAATATTTAGAGGAAGACTTAAGTTTAAATCTAATCAATCAAAAATATGGGGAGTATTTACCTTACTTTCTATAATAACAATAATTGAAGTAGCTCTTGGTATTATAAAACCAGAGTTTTTAACAACTAATAAGTTATTCACCTTAAAATATCTCAACTGGATTTTTTTAATACTTACTGTAGTAAAAGCCTATTATATCACTTGGGATTTCATGCACATGCGTGATGAAAAAATGGGTTTAAGAAGGGTAGTTGTTTGGACTGCGGTCTTTCTAATTATTTATTTGGTAGCAATCTTATTAATTGAAGGAGATTATATCTTCGATGTTTATAAAGAAAATTATATAAAATTTAATTTTTAGATAGGACTTTAGAAAATTTTAAAAATCTCCATTCATTCTTTGAATGGTTTTTTTTTATATTTTTTTAACCTAAATTAATTGTTCTTATATTTTTTACCAATTACTTTTGTAGCTTGAAAAAATCAGAAAAAATAAAAAAATTTACAATTCTAGGAATCTTATTCTTATTACCTATAACTGCTTATTTGTTTTTTTCCTCTGGAGTTAACAATTTTGCAAAGTTGCCGGTATTAACCAAAGGTGTTTTGGAAATTGATCAATTTGAATCAGAAAATAAAGTAAAAAAAGAATTACAAAATCATCTTACAATTTTATGTTTTTTTGGTAATGATCTTGAACTAACGCAGTCTAATGCTTTTAATTTAGCTCATAAAATTTATAAGAAAAATTATCAATTTAAAGATTTGCAATTTATTATTTTAACCCCAAGAGGTACAGAACCTCAAATTCAAAATTTAAAAGAAAAACTTTCTGAAATTGAAAACCCTGAAAATTGGAATTTTGTTTTTGGCGATACCACTGAAATACAAAAAGTTTTTAATTCGCTGGGTTCCAACTACAGGCTTAATAAAAATTTTGCTTCAAATCAAGTTTTTTTAATAGATAAGGAACGAAATCTTAGGGGAAGAGATGATGATGAAGATTTAGGAATGTTATATGGTTTTGATTCAAGTAATTACTCTGAAATTAATAATAAAATGGATGATGACGTACGAATTTTGCTAGCAGAATATAGATTAGCACTAAAAAAGTATAATTCTAAAAGAGAAATTTAAGTCTATGAAAAATTATTCATACATTGGTATTTCATTTATTATATTGGTATTTGGAATTTGGTCAGTTCCAAAGATTGTTGACAAATTCACCAACAAAGAACTATCTTATATTTTAGATGCAAATAAGGACTTAAAGAAAGTTCCTGATTTTAGTTTTATTAATCAGGATAACATACAAATCACCAATGAATCTTATAAGGGAAAAGTTTATGTTGTTGAGTTTTTCTTCACTACCTGTCCTTCTATTTGTCCAATTATGAATAGAAATATGGTAAAGATTCAAGATGAATTTTATGGAAATCCTAATCTTGGGATGGCCTCATTTAGTATCGATCCTAATACCGACACCCCTGAGGTATTAAAACAATACGCAACGAGTTATAAAATCACGAACCCAAACTGGCATTTATTAACTGGAGATAAAGAAAATATATATGCGCTTGCTAATTTGGGGTTCAACTTATTTGTAGGAGAAGATTCAGAATTTGAGGAAGGTTTTGAACATTCTGGTTTTTTTGCATTGATAGATCAAGAAGGATATATTAGATGTAGAATAGATGAAAATGAAAATCCAATCATCTATTATAATGGACTTGAAGATGATGGAATACAAATGATAAAAGAAGACATTAAATTATTATTGTAATATGAAACATACAACTTTAAACGAAAAAAAATACACTCGATTAATTTGGATTTTATCCATTGTTATTCCTATTGCTGTTGCTGCATTATTTGGAATTAGAATTCCTGGGGTGGAGCGTTTAGGCTTTTTACCTCCTGTGTACGCTGGAATTAATGCTTTAACGGCGTTAGTGTTAGTAACTGCTGTATTTCAAATAAAAAAAGGAAATCGAAAAAATCATGAAACTTTAATGAAGTTTGCGATATTTCTCTCTGTATTATTTTTAGTTTTTTATGTTGTCTATCACATGACTTCAGATTCTACTAAATTTGGCGGAGAAGGTTTTATTAAATATGTATATTATTTTATTTTAACCTCTCATATTTTTCTTTCAATACTGGTAATCCCTTTTGTCTTATTCACCTATCTTCGAGGAATTTCTGGTCAATTTGAAGAGCATAAAAAAATAGCACGTTATACTTTTCCACTTTGGTTATATGTAGCTGTTACTGGTGTTATAGTATATTTTATGATTTCTCCTTACTATTAAATGATATTAATGCAGCGAAAATTAATACTCATAGTGTCATTGTTTTTTTTATTAAATAGCATTACTATTGAAGCACAATGCGCAATGTGTAGAGCAGTGCTAGAGAGTGGCGAAAATCAACAAACGGCAAGAGGTGTTAACAACGGAATTATGTATTTGATGGTATTTCCTTATCTACTCATTGGTGCTATAGGATTTGCTATTTATAGGTCTAGAAAAAAAAACTAAAGAATCTGTAACATTTTATTTTTTTAAAGGTCTTATTTATGAAATTTATGAAGACTAGTGTTGAGCTATTTCTTAACATCAATTTCACATATAACAAATTATAATTTCTGTACTTTGTCATATTAATAAACAACCATGATCGAAATTAAAAATCTGCACAAGTCCTATAAAATGGGGAGCAACTCACTTCATGTTTTAAAAGGAATTAATTTTGAAGTTTCTGAAGGGGAAATGGTTGCTATTATGGGATCTTCAGGCTCTGGTAAATCAACATTACTCAATATCTTAGGAATTCTAGACGAACCAGATGAAGGGGTTTATAATTTAAATAGTACCCTTATAAAAAATCTCAATGAAAAAATTGCTGCGAAATACAGAAACAAGTTTTTAGGTTTTGTTTTTCAGTCTTTCAATTTAATAAACTATAAATCTGCACTAGAAAACGTTGCAATGCCCCTTTATTATCAAGGAGTTAGTAGAAGTGTTCGAATTGAAAAAGCATTGCATTATCTTGAAAAAGTAGGTTTAGCAGACTGGGCTAGTCACTTACCCAATGAACTTTCTGGGGGTCAGAAACAGCGTGTTGCTATTGCAAGAGCTTTGGCTAGTGACCCAAAAGTATTATTAGCAGATGAGCCTACCGGAGCTTTAGATTCAACAACTTCCTGTGAGGTGATGGAGTTAATTCAACAAATAAATGATGAAGGGAAAACGATTTTAATTGTTACGCACGAAGATGATATAGCCCACATGTGTAAGCGAATTGTAAATCTTAAAGATGGTATTATTATAAGTGATTCAAAAGTAAAACAGGTGAGGGCTAAAACTAAAGAATATGTTTAGTTTAGAAAGCTGGCAAGAAATTTTTGAAACCATGTTAAAAAATAAACTTCAAACGTTTTTAACAATGGTTTCTGTTTTTTTTGGAATTTTTATTTTAGTAATCCTAGTTGGCTTTAGTAGTGGAATTGAAAAGGGAGTAAAATCTCAATTCGAAGAAGATGCTACCAACCGAATTGCAATCAGAACCAGAAGGACTACTAAAGAATATAAAGGTCTAAATCCAGGAAGATTAATTCAATTAAGAAATAATGATTTTGAGGAATTTAATGAAAAATATACGGATAATTTAGAGTACAAAACATCGATATATAGCGTTTGGCGAGGACAACTACTTTATAATGGTGAAGTTGGAAACTATAGAGTAGAGGGAGCATATCCAGATCAACAATTTATTGAAAACCAACGCATGGTTTCTGGACGATTTCTGAATAACAATGATATTAATCAATTAGAAAAAGTTGCTGTTATTGGAAATCAAATTAAACAAGATCTTTTTAAAGAGATAAATCCTATAGGAGAATATGTTCAAATTTCAGGAATTAATTTTAAAGTCGTAGGAGTTTATACTGATCCTGGTGGAAAACGAGAGGAAAGTCGAGTTTTTATTCCGTTAACTACTGCCCAACAAATTTTTAATGCGGGAGACAAAGTCAGATCTTTAGCCTATACAGTAAAGATGTCTGATAATTTCGATGAAGCTGTAGCGCTGTCATTGGCTTTATCAGAAAGTTTTGAAAATGATATTAGAACGAAACATACTATTTCTCCAGACGATCGAAGTGCTGTTAGGGTTGAAAACACATTAGAAGAAGCAAAAAGGATATACACTCTTATTGCAACAATTAGTTATGTTTTTTGGTTTGTAGGAATCGGTACTATTATTGCCGGAGTTGTTGGTGTAAGCAATATTATGCTCATTGTTGTGAAAGAGCGGACCAAAGAAATTGGAATTCGAAAAGCACTGGGGGCATTGCCAAGCTCCATTATTGGAATGATTCTCCAAGAAGCAATTTTCATCACTTCTTTTGCAGGTTTTTTAGGCTTGTTTGCAGGAGTTGGTTTGTTAGAATTAATTAGTCCAATGGTAGATAATGATTTTATAAAGTCACCTCAAGTAGATTTTAAAACTGCAATTATTACAGTCACTATATTAATTGTAGCCGGAGTTTTTGCTGGTTTTATTCCAGCAAGAAGAGCAGCGCATATAAGACCCATTGAGGCACTTAGGGTAGAATAGTAAAAGTTATGTTGAACAAAGATCGTTGGAATGAAATATTAGAGGCATTAAATGCCAACCGCTTTAGGACTTTAATGACCGCTTTTGGTGTTTTTTGGGGGATCATGATTTTGGTATTACTACTCGCCTTAACGAATGGTTTAAAAAATGGAGTTATCAAAGATTTTGGTGACTTTGCCACCAATTCAATTTTTATGTGGTCGCAAAGTACATCCAAGGCATATAAAGGATTACCTAAGGGAAGGCGCTATAATTTTAAAATTGATGATGTAGCTCTTTTAAAAGAAAAAATACCTTCATTAAAGTATGTTTCTCCAAGAAACCAACTAGGGGGTTACAGAGGTGCAAATAATGTTACGAGAAAAGATAAAACAGGAGCTTTTAGTATCACAGGTGATTACCCTGAATTCATTTATCAACAACCCATGGATATTACACAAGGGCGTTTTATAAGTTATTCAGATATTAATGAAAAAAGAAAAGTAGCCGTTATTGGAGCAGATGTAGTAAAATCATTATACGATCTTGACGAGAATATTTTAGAATCCTATGTAAAAATTAATGGAGTTAATTTTTTAGTTATCGGAGTTTTCAAAAACAGCAATAGTAACGGAGATGATGAAGAAGATGCCAATACGATATTTGTACCATTCACCACATTTTCACAAGTATTTAATTATGGAGATACAGTAAGTTGGATGGCAATCACGGCTGAAGATAAAACAAATATAACGGATATTAAACCCAAGATATTTTCTATCATCAGAAAGCAACATACAATTCACCCAAAAGATAATCGTGCAATTGGTGATTATGATTTAGCTAAACAGTTTAGTAAAATATCGGGACTGTTTAGTATATTGACATTCGTTGGTTTTTTTGTTGGAACTCTTGTTCTGCTTTCTGGCGCTATAGGAATTAGTAATATTATGTTGATTGTTGTCAAGGAACGGACGAAAGAAATAGGAATACGAAGAGCACTCGGAGCGACTCCATTTAACATAAGAACACAAATACTTCAAGAGTCTTTGTTATTAACAATCGTATCTGGAATGGCTGGTATTGCATTTGCTTCAGGAGCAATATGGCTGACAAATTCAATAATAGATAGTATTGGACCTATAGATAACTTTGCCAACCCTGCTGTCGATATAAAAATAATTTTAATCGCTTTGTTGATATTAGTTCTCTTTGGTGTTTTAGCAGGATTAATTCCAGCTACGAGAGCCACTAGAATGAAACCTGTAGACGCATTAAGAACAGAATAAAATTTAAAAAGAATAGAAATATAAAGTATTACTCACTATGAAAAGAATAGGAACTATTATCACTTTAACCGTTATTTTAATTGCATTTATATTTGGAATACGATACATCTACTTAAAAGATCAAAAAGATCCAGTAGTTTATGAAACTCAAAAATCTTTTAGATATACAATTTTAAAAAAAACAGTAGCTACTGGGAGTATAGTGCCAAAGGAAGAAGTTCTTATTAAGCCAAATATCTCTGGTATTATCGATCAAATATTTGTGGAAGCTGGCGACTATGTAAAATCGGGCGATTTATTAGCCATGGTAAAGGTAGTTCCAAACGTATCTTCTCTAAATAGTGCTAAAAACAACATCAATTCGGTGAGCACTCAAGTTGAAACAGCAAAATTAGCATTTCAAAATCAAGAAAGTATTTACAATAGGCAAAAAGGATTATTTGAAAAAGGAGTCATATCTGCAAACGAATTTGATAATGCACAGTTATCCTACAATCAATCATTACAACGTTATAAACAAGAACAGATTAGCTTAAATAATGCCCGCCAAAATTATGATATTATTAAAACAGGTACTACAAGTGGAATGGGAGCAGCTGCAAATACTGAAATAAGAGCTACTGTTTCTGGAATGGTTTTGGATGTTCCAGTAAAAACAGGAAATCAAGTAATAGAGTCCAACAATTTTAACGATGGAACTACAATCGCAACAATCGCTGATGTTACGAATATGATTTTTGAGGGAAAAGTTGATGAAAGTGAAGTAGGAAAGATTAAAGAAGATTTAGCTTTAGAAATTACAGTTGGAGCCATTGATAACAAAAAATTTGATGCAACTTTAGATTATATTGCGCCGAAGGGGATCGATGAAAATGGAGCAATTCAATTCCAAATCAAAGGGACTTTAAACAAAAAAGATGCTACGTTTATCAGAGCAGGTCTTAGTGCAAATGCTTCAATTATTCTTGCAAGGGCAGATAGCGTAATAGCTCTAAAAGAGGCACTGATACAGTATGATGTAAAAACAAAAACTCCTTTTGTTGAAATTGAAATAGGGAATCAAAAGTTCGAAAGAAAAGAGATAGAGTTAGGAATTAGTGATGGTATTAATGTAGAAGTAAAAGCTGGAATATCAACAAATGACAAAATTAAAGTTTGGAACCAGTTAAAACCAAGAGCTAACTTTTGAAGACGTAGATAAAATTTAATTAAAATAAAACTGTAACATTTTTAACATAATAAAGACCAATTCAATTATGATTATCAATATGAAGACTTTAGTAATGTTGTGTTTATTTCTGGGTATGGAAGTAACGTTAACAGCACAAAATAAAAAATGGACACTTCAAGAATGTGTTGCTTATGCTATAGAAAATAATATTTCTGTAAAACAATCAGAATTAGATATTGAAAACTCTGATATAGCAAAAAGTGGAGCCATTGGAAACTTCTTGCCATCGATTAATGGCTCGGCTTCGAATAGCTGGAATACAGGCTTAACACAAGACGTTACAACGGGTATTTTAAGAAATATTACCTCGAGAAGTTCATCCTACAGTGTTTCTGCTGGAGTTACTGTTTTTAGTGGTTTAAGAAATCACCGAGAATTACAAAAAGCAAAAATGCAACAACTTTCTTCACAATATAACTCTAGTAAGATAAAAGATGACATCGCATTGTTTGTTGCAAATAATTATTTACAAGTATTGTTAGCAAAAGCAAATTTAGAGGTTGCATTGGAGCAAAATAAGGTCACTAAAGATCAAATTTCAAGAACTAAAGAATTAGTAGACTCAGGATTATTACCTGAAGGAGACTTATTAGAAATTAATGCGGTTAGTGCTCAAGAGCAACAAGCGATTGTAAATTCTGAAAGTAATGTTAGAATATCTTTAGTTAGTCTAGCGCAACTGTTACTAATTAAAGATTATGGAAATTTCGATATTGCAGATCAAGAATTTTCTGTAATATTATCTGAAGTAGCAGAGAAAAACGTTGACGAAGTAATTAATTCTGCCAAAGAAAATAGATATGAAGTAAAAATTGCAGAACAAAATATGAATATTGCCAATAAAGATTTAGAAATTTCTAGAAGTATTTATTGGCCTACTCTTAATGCATATTTTAATTATAATACTCGCGAAAATGATATCTCTCAAATTTCTTCGGTATTAAATCCTGAAAATCCTACATTAACTACTCAAATAGGTTATGTAGGGTCTACAGGAGAAGTTGTTTTATCGGAAGTGCCAAATACCAGCTTGATACAAACACCAGCAAAAGCATTTACAGATCAGTTGTCTGACAATGACGGTGTTTCTTATGGATTAAATTTAAGTCTTCCAATTTTTAACGGATTTTCTACAAGAAACAATGTAAAGCGTAATATAGTTAATGTAAAAAGAAACGAATACCAACTGGAACAAGCTAAACTCGATTTAGAATCATCGGTATATCAAGCCTATGTCGATGCAGATGGAGCCAAGAAATCGTACGATGCTGCATTGGCATCATTTAAATCTCAAGAGTTAGCTTACGAATATGCAAAAACTAGGTTTGATGTAGGTTTAACAAACTCATTTGAGTTTAGTCAATCCAAACTACGATATAGTACTGCTAATATTGAAGCTAATAGAACTAAATTTGATTATATTTTTAAATTAAAAGTATTGGAATTATACTTTGGAATACCAGCTACTGAGCTTAAATTTTAATTATGAAAAAAAAGACCTTCGTTTGGATAATTGTTATTGTTGTAATTTTATTGATTGTACTAATTTCTGGTAAAAAAGCTGGTTGGTTCGGTAAAAGCGGGAATTTTAAAGAAGTCGAAGTTACAAGTATTCGTTTAATTGATATTGTTGAGACCGTTGCAGCAACCGGAAAAATTCAACCTGAGGTTGAGATTAAATTATCTTCTGAAGTTTCGGGAGAAATAATTGAACTACCTATTATTGAAGGGCAACAAGTTAAAAAAGGAGATTTATTAGTTAGTATTAATCCCGATTTGGTGCAAGCAATGGTAGATCAATCTCAAGCAGGATTACAAAATGTAAAAGCGCAATTGACTCAAGCTGAGGCAAATTTAGCAAATGTTAAAATTAATTTTGAGAGAAATAAATCTCTTTTTGAAAAGGGAGTAATTTCAAGATCTGATTGGGAGCGTTCACAAACTGATTATGAAGTAGCGCAAGCAAATGTGAGGTCTGCTTTTTATAATGTAGAAAGTGCAAAGTCCTCTGTAAAACAGTCTAGAGATAATTTATCCAGAACATCGATTTTTGCTCCAAGAGATGGAACAATTTCTAAACTTTCAGTGGAACTAGGAGAACGTGTTGTCGGTACCGCTCAAATGGCAGGTACTGAAATTGTTAGAGTTGCTAACCTAAATAATATGGAAGTTGAAGTTGATGTTAATGAAACAGATATTGTTAAAGTAAATGTTGGAGATTCAACAATTGTAGAAGTTGATGCTTATCTAAAAAGGGAATTTAAAGGAGTTGTTACAGAAATTGCAAATACGGCCGAAAACACCTTATCAGTTGACCAAGTAACAAACTTTAAGGTAAAAGTTAGAATTCTTCCAGACTCCTATAAAGACTTAACAGTAAATAGGTCCGATAACTATTCGCCATTTAGACCAGGAATGACTGCGACGGTGGATATTATTACCAATTTAAAAGAGAAAATTATTGGGGTGCCTATCAGCTCGATAGTTATTAAAACTGATACCTCCAGTGCCACTGAGAAACAAGTTATAAAAGAAACAAAATCGACAACAGCAGAAAAGTTTGAATGTGTGTTTGTAAAAGAAGGCGATGTTGCTAAACTAAGAGTTATTACTACGGGAATTCAAGATGATTCAAATATTGAAATCATTTCGGGATTAAAAGAAGATGATTTAGTTATTACAGGTCCCTATAACACCGTTACTAAAATATTAAAACCGGGTAGTAAAGTTGAGACTAAAATAGAGGAACAAAAAGAATAATATACACATTTTAATGGCAACAATTTTATGTATTGAAACAACTACAACCAACTGCTCTGTTGCCTTATCAGTGGAAGGAATTGTAGTCTCCTTAAAAGAGGAAAACGATAAAAATTATTCACATGCCGAAAAACTACATTTGTTTATTGAAGAAGTATTGGTTAAAAGTGAAATAACAAAAGACAAGTTAGACGCTATAGCAGTAAGTAAGGGTCCTGGGTCTTATACTGGGCTACGTATAGGTGTTTCAGCTGCTAAGGGCTTGTGTTTTGCATTGGAAATCCCTCTTATTTCAATTCCTACACTAGAAGCACTAGCCTGTCAGGTAAAAAATACAGATGGAACTATAGTGCCCATGTTAGATGCTAGGCGTTTAGAAGTATATTCTGCGGTTTTTTCAAAAGATAAAATTCAAATTAGAGATACCAGAGCTGAGGTATTAGACGACCATTCGTTTACTAATTATTTAATTGAACATACTATTTATTTTATTGGTAATGGCGTTGAAAAATTTAAATCAATTTGTAAGCATAGTAATGCTATTTTTATGGATCAAAATTTACCGTCGTCCAATGAGATGGGAATTTTAGCCGAAAACAAATATCAAAACAACGAATTTGAAGATGTCGCTTATTTTGAGCCTTATTATTTAAAAGACTTTATTGCAGGATAAATCAACGCACTAAAATATATTATTCAAAAAAACCAACTTATTTTATACAGTTGGTTTTTTTGTTTGTAAAATGATTTATAAAAAAAATAGATACTTAAAAGCCTTGAATTTTGTCCAAATACTGTATTAATTTTTTAATATCTTTTTCGTTGTCCAAATCTAAATTTTGTTCTTTGGTATAACTCTTTACAATTTTTTCATCATCACCAAATGCTTTAAGTTTTTTACTTTTAGACCTTGGTAATTCGAGTGTATTTCCATTTTTTGTATAAATAGTATAAATAAAACGGTCTTCAAATCTTGCCAGGGTTGATCTCTCATAATTATTTTGTGCTTTTTTTGGCGGAAAGTACTTCTTGGTTACTTTTTTTAATAAACTTAGATTATTCCCATCAAATATAACAAGATAGTAACCTTGACTTGGGATAAACACAAATGTATCGTTCATGATTTTTGCATAAATCTCCTTTGATTTTACAAGTGCTTTTGCCGATTCATCGTCATCATTTAGGGATTCTTTGTATTCTATTTCATCAGCTACCGCATTGTATCTTAAAGCTCCGTTACTTAAAATCATTTCATTTTCTAAATAAACATCCCCTAATAAAAAATCATTTACATAATAAGGTGTTCCATCATAGTTTTCTGGCGTAGCAGGATCATAAAGACTTCGAGTATCGTAAACGTCAGCACTATATACAAATACTTCTGTTGCAAATTGGGTCTTTCTATTTTGCGCAAAACCAATTGAGCAAGCAAAATATATTACTATTAAAGTACTGTTAATTATCTTTTTCATTGTTATAAATTTATTGGTGCAGTTATTTTTTTATAAATGTAATCATGAATTATTAAAACCACAAACTATGCCAATCTTTGTTTATAAAGAATGGAATTTAAAATCTAGAATTTTTTCAAAAGCATTCAATAAAAATACGGGGTTTATCCTTCTTACTATCTGGGGCAATTAGAGAATTAGATTAATAAGTTTTATAAAGTGTCGTAATACTTAATAACTTCAATAAGACCTGCTTCTTTGTTCAGATTGATTTTATTTTCCTTTACAAACACTTTGACCTCTTTTGATTTATCGCCAAAAGCTTTTAATCGTTTGCTTTTAGATCCTGGAAGCTCTATTAAAAAACCGTCGCTTGTGTATAAATATAGACTTTGCTTTTCTTTATAATTTGCAGCAATATTGCTGGCTAACGAAGTGTATGCTTTTTGTTCTGGTATGTATTCTTTTTTAATTTTTTTGAAAAGAGATGTTGTCGTACTGTTAAAAACAACTATAAAATAACCTTGGTTATTATTGTTCTCGTTAGGTGCTAAAAAAACATAATTTTCATTTCCTATTTTAATAGACAAATCACTGGAATTTTTTAAAACTTTTGCTTGATCATCTTTTAGCACAGAAGATTTTTTAACCTCAAATAAATCTTTAGAGGCATTGTATCTTAAACCAATATTTTTTGCTAGCGGAACTCCATTTTTTTGAATGGTTCCATTCTTAAACATTTTATCCTTATAAGGAGTTCCTGTAAAATCAGCCTCTAGATACACTTCTACGCTTCTTTGAGAAATATAGGAATCAATATCTGTTTCATTGAATACAGATTGAGCTTTAATATTAACTGAATAAAGCGATACAATAATAGAGGTGGTGATAAGGAATTTATTTTTCATTTTTTTTTATTATTCTAAAGTGCGAATATATTTCATTAACGCTGATAAGCAAAACAATAATTTGTTAAAAATTACTAAAATTATTTAGAGATTTAATTAAATGAATTGCTTGAAATCTGCTAGTTGTTTAAAAATTAATTATTTAGAAGTTTTAATGCTTCCGACGCTTCTGAAACAGGAAGTTTACAACTATTATTTACGCAAACATAAATCAAAGTTTCGTCATCAATGTATCTATATTTTAATAAAGGTTTTGTGCTCTCTTTTGAGCTTCCAGCTACAAGTGCATTAGGGAGATACGATGTATTTAATTCTTTAATTTTACTGTTTGCATCTTTCCCAACAATAACTATTTCGTAGTATTTGTTTTTATAATTTTCTGTCAAATCTAGCCAATTGGAATAGCCACTTGGGTAAGTTTCAATTTCTGGACGAACATTATGAAGCATTTTTGAGGAGGTATTTAAATACTTTTCATTGTCCAAATGGTGCGATAATATAAAGAGGTTTTTTGCCATAATTGAATTAGAGGCAGCTATTACATTATCTCTATATTCGAAATTCCTAGCAACTAACTTTTCATCCTTTATGGATGTGAAATAAAACATACTATTTTCTTGATTATAAAAGTTTTCATAAGTATAATCAGTTAGTTTTTTTGATAAACGAATCCATTTTTCATCAAGCGTAACCTCGTGCAGTGAAATAAAAGCATCTATTAAGGTTGCATAATCTTCTAAATATCCGTTGATGCTGCTTTGACCGTCTTTATAATTATGGTTTAATGCACCATTGGATTGTAATTGGTTTTCAATGATAAATTGAGCATTTTTTAGAGCTTCAGTCAAATAAGCTTGTATCTGAAAAGTTTTGAAAGCCTCTACATAGCCCTTTATCATCAAAGCATTCCAAGAGGTTAATGTTTTGTCGTCAAGCCTTGGTTTTTCTCTATTATCTCTATAGGCTCTTAATTTGTTTTTCCAATTCTTTTTTTTCTGTTCAAGTTCAATTTGTGAAATTGAAAATTCATCAGTTATCAAAATGTCACTTTTTCGTCTAATCAGAACATAATTCTCTTTTTCCCATTTACCATAACTGTTAATATTATAATATTCAGAAAATAACGAGAAGTCATCTTCTAAAATTAATTTTAATTCATTTTTATTAAAAACATAATAGGCTCCTTCTTCTAACTCTCCTTCCTTCGTAAGACTATCGGCATCTAAAGAGGAATAAAATGCTCCTTCAGAATTTGTCATTTTCCTTTTTATAAATTCAAGAGTTTCTAAAACCACCTCTTTGTATAAAGGTTTTTTTGTTATTTGATATGCCTTGCTGTATAAACTTACCAATTGTGCATTGTCATATAACATTTTTTCAAAATGAGGCACATGCCACCTTGAATCAGTACTATACCTTGCAAAACCTCCTCCTACATGGTCGTATACTCCTCCATATGCAATTTGGTCCAAGGTTACATAAACATAATTTAATAGTTTTTCATTATTGTATTGTATTCCATGCCTTAATAGATATTCTAAATTATTTGGCATCATAAATTTTGGAGATCTGTTAGGCCCCCCATATTTATAATCAAAAGAGTCACTCCATTTTTCAACGATACTATCAGAAGGAAAATTTGTAAAATTTAATTCATTTGTATTCACAGAGATTAAATCCATACTTTTAATACCTTCTTCAAGTTGAGTTGCATAATCGATTAGTTTTTGAGGATTCTCTTGATAAATTTTTTCGATTTTTTCTAGAGAATTTATCCAAGCATCTTTTTTAAAATAGGTGCCGCCCCATACTGGTCTGCCATCTGGTAAGGTAATGACATTTAGGGGCCAGCCTGCACTTCCCGTCATTAATTGAACAGCATTAATATAAATTTGATCCACATCAGGGCGTTCTTCTCGATCTACTTTTACGGCTACAAAATGTTTATTCATAGTTACTGCAACGGTAGAATCCTCAAAACTTTCTTTTTCCATTACATGACACCAATGACAGGCAGAGTAACCAATACTTATGACCATAAGTTTTTTTTCCTCTTTTGCTTTTTGTAAAGTTTCTGAATTCCATGCTCTCCAATTAACAGGATTGTGAGCATGTTGTAACAAATAGGGACTTGTTTCATTAATTAATTCGTTGGTGTATTGGTGTTGTATATCCAAAATATCTTTTTTTGAAGAGTTACAAGAAAAAATTGTTATTGATAAAATTAAAACTATTAATATAACACGCATACTTTATTTTATATTAAGATGTATATTTAAAAATTAACTTATTCATTTAGGGCTTCCACATATTCAACCTTCCCGTTAAGCATTTCTCTTAACATGTTTTCAATTCCATTTTTAAGAGTTACTGTAGAAGAAGGACATCCGCTACAAGCACCTTGCAATATAACTTTTACAGTTTTAGTATCTATGTTATAGGAATCAAAAGCAATATTTCCGCCGTCTCCCTCGACTGCTGGGCGTATGTATTCATTAAGTATTGAAATAATCTCTTTTTCAATTTCTGAATAATCTCTATCTTCAGTTAACTGATTTGTTTGTTCTTGTTTCTGGAGTATTTCGTCTTTAAATATTGTTTTATTATCTTCAATATAGTTTCGGATGAATTCCCTTAATTCATTCGAAAATTCCTGCCAGGTATAATTATTTTTTTTTGTAATTGAAATATAATTTGTGTTCATAAAAACTTCTTTTACGAACGGAAAATTAAATAGTTCATTCGCTAAAGGAGCAAAGACTGTTTCATTTTTGTTTTTGAACTCATACATGGTATTCGCCAAGGTTCTATTTGCAACAAATTTTAAAACTTCTGGATTAGGAGTACTTTCGGCGTAGATGGTTATAGGGTTCTTTTTAGAAGATTCATTATCCTTCTTATTTATTACAGGTTGTCCTGATTTAAAATAATCTGAAATCGATTCAGCAACTTCATCTTGAACATCTTGCCATTTAACTTGAGTCAGGTTAAAAGGGAATTTTTCGATAGCAATAAAATTTTGAGAAATATAAATAGTTTTCACGAAAGGAAGATGAAATAGTCTCTGTGCAATAGGACTTTCTTTTGCATCATCAATATTATTGAACTCATAACTTTTTGACTGTGTAATAAATGATTTAGTAACAAACTTTACAATATTATCGTTATTTGTAAGTTGTACAGTTATGTTTATTTTTGACATTTCTTAACTTTTTCACAAAAGTATAAAAAGAAAGTAATGTATTCAATATATTTGATAACTTAACCTACACATGGACATAAAAAAAGTTTACTTAGTTTTATTTGTTTTGTTATCTCATATAACATACTCACAAGATGGTATTCCTGTTTATTCAGATTACTTATCAGATAATTTATATTTATTACATCCGTCTATGGCAGGGGCAGCAACAAGTAATCAAATCAGATTGACAGCCAGGAAGCAATGGTTTGACCAAAACGAAGCGCCAAATATGCAAACGTTAAATGTCAACGCTAGAGTTGGTGAAAGGTCGGGTTTAGGAGCTATATTTTTTAATGATCAAAATGGCTACCATTCTCAGACGGGAGCATACCTTACATATGCTCATCATATAATGTTTTCTAGGACTGAAGTAGATTTAAATCAGCTTTCATTTGGTTTGAGTTTTGGTTTAATACAATCTAGGCTAGATGAAACTCAATTTGATCCATTAGATTTTGATCCAATAATAGCAGGAATAATTCAAAGTTCTTCTTACTTTAATGTGGATGCAGGAGTGTCTTATAATTTTTTAAATTTTTCAGGGCATTTAACTGTAAAAAATATAATATTTCAAAGTAGGGAATTAAATTCTGCTGATTATGAATCCGCTAACCAGCGTAAATTTATTATATCTGGAGCTTATGCTTTTGCTAATTATGGATCTTCTTGGACCTATGAACCTTCATTAATGTATCAATTTCAAGAGAGAACTAAAGAACAATTAATTGATATAAACGGAAAAGTTTATAGAGCTATGGACTTTGGAAAGTTATGGGGCGGATTATCTTATAGAAGGAGTTTTGATGGAGCAGAGTATCTTAATGGAATAGAAGTTGAAAATCAAAAATTACAGTATTTAACTGCTATTCTTGGAGTTAGTTTTAACAAGTTTTTGTTTGCTTACACCTATTCGAGCCAAATGGGTAATGTAAAGTTTAGTAATGGCTCCTTTCATCAAATAACATTAGGCTTTAATTTCCTGGGTGGTCGGGAACCTTATGACTGTAATTGTCCAGCAATTAATTAATTAATGAGGTCAGTTAATATCCCTGTCAGGTATTCTTGTTAGAATTTTCTGGTTTCTATATCAACTTTTTCAAGATATTTTTTTAATAAATGCTTTAAGGTTATATCTGATGAGTTTGTAATAAATTGAATAATAGGCTGATTGCTAGCCTCTCTTAATAAGTTATTTTCTAATAGTATGCTTTTTGTTTGCTTAGCAACTGCTTCTCCAGAATCTATAATTTTTATGTTATTTGGCAATAATTTTGCCAACTGTGGAATTAAATATGGGTAATGGCTACATCCTAACACAAGGTGGTCTATATTATTTTCCAGCATTGGTTTAAGAAATTTTTCTAATAAGCTTGAGATTTCAGAACTTAATAAAGCCCCCTTTTCAATTAAAGGCACCAATCCTTCGCCAATAACTTCTGTTATCATAATATCTTTGGTGAATTCCTTTGTGGCTAATGAAAATAGTTCACTATTTAAAGTGCCTTTTGTTGCAAGAATTCCAATACTCTTACTTTTTGATTGTAACGCTGCAGGTTTGATGGCTGGTTCGATTCCTATAAATGGAATTCTGAATCTTTCACGCAGTACAGTTATGGCATTCGTAGTAGCTGTATTACAGGCAACAACAATTATTTTACAACCTTTTTCTAATAATAGTTCGGTATTCTTTATACTTAATGATATTATTTCTTCCTTTGACTTATAACCATAGGGTGCGTTCAGACTATCAGCTAAATAAATAGTATTCTCGTAAGGAAGTAATTGATGAATTTCCTTCCAAATTGAAGTACCACCAACCCCAGAATCAAATAAACCAATTGGATTGTTATTCATGTTATAAAAATAAAAAACTGTTCACCAAAGGGAGAACAGTTTTAATATTAATTTTTAAAATTAGAAATTAAATTCCTAGTTCTTTTTTTACGTCGACCAATAAGTCTTTACCTTCTGCCAAAAGTAATGTGCTGCTATCCATTACATATTGATATCCTTGAGCTCTTCCTACTTTTTGGATTGCAACTCTTGCTTTCTCTAGAATTGGTGCTATTAAATCCTCCTGTTTTTTCTGTAAATCTTCTAGAGCACCCTGTCTGTAAGCATTTATATTAGTTTGCATTCCTTGAACCTCTTCAGCACGTTTTGCATTTTCCTCTGCAGTTTTACTTTCTGCTTCTACTTCATATTGTTTGATTTTAGTTTCAAACTCTCTCACTAATGTTTTTATTTCTGTATCGTATGTTTTTTGAAGTTTTTCTAATTGACTTTGTGCTTCATTCATTTCTGGCATTGATTCAGCTAGTGCTTGAGTATCAATATGTGCAACTTTTGTTTGAGCATTCACAAGGCTTGTAGCTCCTACTATTAGCATAATTGCTACGAATAATGATTTGATTTTTTTCATTGTAATTGTATTAAAAATTAAGTGTTATTTATTGTTTATTCTTAGTTTATTCCATTTTCGTCTTCTCCATCCCCTTCATTATTATTGGTTGGAGTTGGATTTAATCTATTTTCTCTAGCGGCTAGTATAGAATCTCTCTTTCGTTGTCTTTCGTCAAGTAATTGTTGTTTTCTTGCTTCATATTCTATTCGCTTGGCTTCACGAATTGAATCTCGAACTCTTTTCCTTTCTTCCATATCTTTCTCACGCGCATTTTTCTTATCTTCTATTGCTTTTTCTCTTTCAGAAATAGCTTTATCTTCTTCTACAGTCAGATCTTCTTCACGTTCTACCTCTCTCTTTTCTTTTTTATTACTTATTTCTTTTCTTTTGGCTGAACGATTAATACTTCTTAAAACAATATCACTGATATCATGTCTGTCTGCAGAAAACAACATCACAATATCAGCTGATCTATCAAAAATAAAATCATATTTTTTATTTTCGGCAATCTCTTGTACAATATTAAAAACCTGATCCTGGATTGGCTGCACTAACTGTTGCCTTTGTAAAAATAAATCTCCATTAGGACCAAACCGGTCTTGTTGGTATTTTATCATTTCGTCTTCTAATACTTTAATGTCTTCTTCTCTTTCTTCAATTAATTCAGTAGTAAGTAATACTCTTTCTGTGCTCAAATTAATTTTTAGAAGTTCTATCTGATCATTCTTCTTTTCGAGATCCTTTTTCCAACGTTGAACTTTTCCGTTTAATTGGGTAGAAGCTTCCTTATATTCAGGTACGTTTTCAAGAATATATTCCATATCAATATATCCAATTCGAACCCCTCTTTGCGCATTAGCTACAAAAGAAAAACACAAAAGAGTGAGCGTAATAAATAGTAACTTTTTTGTTTTCATAATTGTTAGTTGTATGTAAAGAAAATATCGTGCCATTTTTTTAAAATTGTTGTCCTATTATAAAATGAGTTTCCCAACCGTTTGGTTGAAAACCACCTTGTATAGGGTCGAATCCGTAACCGAAATCGATTCCTAATAATCCAAATGCCGGCATAAATATACGCAATCCTAAGCCAGCAGACCTTTTTAATTGAAAAGGATTGTACTCTCTAAAATTATCATAAGCTGCTCCACCTTCGATAAATGTTAAAGCATATATGGATGCAAGCTGCTTCAAAGTTATTGGATAACGTAATTCTAAAGAAAACTTATTATAAATAGCGTTTCCATCTAATGTTGATAATGATTGATTAGGATATCCTCTTAATGCAATAACTTCACGACCATCTAAACTGAAAGCACCTAACCCATCACCTCCTAAGAAAAATCTTTCAAAAGGAGGAAGCCCTCTATCTTGATTATAGGCTCCCAAGAATCCAAACTCTGCACTTGGCCGTAAAACCATTTTTCCTACTAACTGGGTATACCAAGTTCCCTTAAATTTTATTTTGTAATACTCTAGCCATTTAAATTTTTGTTGATCTATTTCGGCTATTCTCTCAGTAGCATTAACAAATTCAGGATCTGTAGGTCCAATTTCCTCTAGTCCTTGACGCTCATTATCTAGCTTTTTCCAATTGGTATCACTAAATATTGAGTAAGGTAGAGTTACTTTAGCGGAAACACTAAAATCAGACCCTGACATTGGAAAAATTGGGTTTGTTGCAGTGTTATTTCGGCTAATTCCTATTGTGTAAGCTAAATTGTTTGATTCTCCATCTCCAAAAGTAAACAAGCCGGTATTGTAATTTTTTAAATTGTAATGTTGATAACTGAGCGAATGAGATAACGTAAAATAATCGTCAGGCCATTTTAACCTTTTTGCAAGACCAATAGCTCCACCTGTAATTAAAAAACGTCTAGATTTATCAACGTCCCTTCTTCTGGCATCGTAGAAATACTGAACGGTATGAGAAAAAGAGGTACTTAATTGAATCGGTTTTTTTCCTCCCAACCAAGGCTCAACCAGAGAAAGACTGTAAGTTTGGTAAAAAGAACTTCCTTGAGCTCTTATTGATAATTTTTGACCATCTCCCATTGGTAGAGGATGGTAGGCTTCTTTATTTAAAATATTTCTGATAGAAAAATTGTTGAATGAAAGACCAAGAGTCCCTACAAACCCACCTCCACCATATCCTCCTTGAAGCTCTATTTGACTAGCCCCTTTTTCAACTACAGAATATTCCATATCTAGAGTGCCGTTATTTGGATCTACATTTTTGAAGTTTGGCGAAATTTGTTCTGCATCAAAGTATCCTAGTTGTCCAAGTTCTCGGATGGTTCTTACCACATTACGTTTGCTATATTTTTGACCTGGACGCGTTCTTATTTCTCTATAAATTACGTGGTCATTAGTTTTGTCGTTTCCTACAACAGTTATGTGATCAAAATAAGCAATCTTACCTTCGTGGATTCGTACTTCAAAATCGATTGTATCGTTTTTAACAGCAACTTCAACTGGATTAATACGTGAAAATAAATAACCATTGTTTTGATAGAGGTTAGTTAAGTCATTTGCTTCAGGATCTTCGGCATTTTCAATTCTTTCTTGTAATAAAACACCGTTATAGGTATTTCCTTCACCGATTCCTAAAACGCTTCGAAGCTGTCTGTTGGTGTAAACGCTATTTCCAATAAAATTGATGTCTCCAAAATAATATCTTCTACCTTCTTCTACATTAATTTTTAGAGTAATATTTTTATTGTCCTCTTCTATAATGGTATCACTTAAAATACGTGCATCTCTAAATCCATTTGATCTAAATTTAGTGAGCATTGACTCTTTATCAGTTTCAAAACTATTATTTGTGAATTTTGACCTTTTCCAAATACGAAAAAACGATTTCTCTTTTGTATCCTTCATAGAGGCCTTCAATTTACTGTCACTAAGTTCTTCGTTTCCTTTGATCTCTATAGAAGAAATTTTTACTTTTTTATTTCTATTGATATTTACCGTCAAATGTTTTGAAAATTCTACACCTAAAGAGTCGATAAACGGCTTCGTGGTTATTTCTACTTCAGTGTTAAAAAATCCATCTTCACGGTATTTCTTTTTAATGTAGTTTTTTGTTGTAGTAATAAGATTTTTTGTGATTTTAACACCAGGTTTTAAATTGTTGTCTTTAATAATTTCTTTTTGTTTACCTTTTTTTATGCCAACAATTGTAACATCTTTAATTTTTGGAAGCTCTACGATGTTCAATTCAAGATCTACTTTATCTCCAACAATATTTGTGATGTAAAATGCGATATCACTAAATAGTCCTTGATCCCAAAGTTTCTTTGTGATCTCACTAAGTTTTTCTCCAGGAATATAGATGCGATCACCAACTTTTAGCCCTGTAAATGCAATAACTGTTTTTTTATTAAAACTCTGTTCACCAGAGACAGTTAAAGAATTAATAGTATATTTTTTATTTCCTTGAAGCTGGGATCGCTGGGCAAACAGTGAAAATGAAGATATTATTGTAAAAAATATTATACAACAAATCTTTCTGTAGGTATTTATTTGAGCACTATTATTTAAGTTGATCACTTGTCTTTCCAAATCTTCGTTCTCTATTTTGATAATTCAATATTGCCTCAAAAAGGTTTTCTTTATTAAAATCTGGCCAAAGTATGTCCGAAAAGAACAATTCAGCGTATGCAATTTCCCAAAGTAAAAAGTTACTTATACGTTGTTCACCACTGGTTCGTATTAGTAAATCTACGTCTGGCAAATAATGATCGTAAAGATGATTATTAATTACCGATTTGTCAATATTTTCGGGCGAAATTAGGTTATTTTTAACTTTAAGACTAATCTCTTTTATAGTTTTTATTAATTCTTCTTGAGATCCGTAACTTAAAGCGAGTGTTAAAGTTAATCTATTATTATCTTTAGTTTTCTCAATAACATCCTTCAGCTCTTTAGCTACTTTAGTTGGGAGAGAATTTAAGTTTCCAATTGTCGAGAGTTTGATGTTGTTTTTTTGAAGTGTTTTCACCTCTTTTTTTAATGACGATATCAGTAACTTCATCAATAATTCAACCTCTAACTTTGGACGGTTCCAATTCTCAGTTGAAAATGCATATAAGGTTAAGTATTTGACATTAATTTTTGCGCAAGTTTCAACTACTTCTTTGACAGTTTTTGCCCCATTTTGATGTCCAATACTTCTTAACAATCCTTTGCTTTTTGCCCATCGCCCATTACCGTCCATAATAATAGCAATGTGATTAGGTAATTGGTCAGTATTTATTTCACTTAATAGACTCATTTAAAAATTGCAATAACAAGGTTTTCTACCAAAAGTGAAAGTTAAAGTAATTCCAGTAAATACGTACCAATCATTATTATTTATATTTCCAAAACTTACATCATCTTGATTTTCACTAACTTTATTTGGATTGCTACCGTCAAGATTGTCTGTAAAAGTATATCGAGCTCCAATTTCAGCTGCTAGCACAAAGTTTTGCCCGAGAGTAGTTTTATAACCCACGATCATAGGAATAGCTATGGTACTTGCATTACTATCTTTAATTATCCGGCCACTAATTTTTTTTATGAGCGAATTATACCCAAGGTAAGATAAACCAGTAAATAAATAGGGCGTGTGTGCTGCCTGCCCGCTGTACATACTAAAATCCCAAAAAGTATATTCCAATCCAATAGTCACTTCATTAAGACTATTTTCGAATTTATAGCCTCTTTCGTTTCTTCTGGGGTCTTTAGATTGACTGTCGTCTCCTTCAATTTTGCCAAATAAAATAGTACCTCTAAATGAATGTCTAGGACTTCGGTTCCATTTAAAAACACCTCCAAAAACAGATGTTTTAGGTGCTATAAATGTCGTTTTCCCTATATCACCTATGTAATTAGCTGCTCCCAAAAAACCGCCAATTTCGTAGGTTTGAGAACTCATAACATTTGGTATGAGTATGAAAACAAATAAAAATATATAAAACCTCATAACTCTAAAAAGTCTGCAAATATAATAATAAACTTTTCATCTAATAACACACAAGCTAAGACTATCAAGTATAAACAATAAATAAATGGTTTTATTGTTTAATTTCTCTTGTCTTCACCCCATAATAATTTTTTTCGTAGTGTTTTAATAAAGCTATTTTCAGAAAGTTGAACTAGTTTTATTTGGAAAGGTGCTTTTTTTATAGTGATTAAAGTTTCATTTTTTAGGGTAGCTATTCTTGAGTCTAACGAAACCAGATGCGATTTACCACGCCCAGATACTTTGAGGTTAATTATACTATTATCAGGGACTACAAGTGGTCTTGCGTTTAAGTTGTGCGGAGCAATAGGAGTAATGACAATACTGTTTGTATTTGGGTCTAAAACAGGACCACCACAACTTAAAGAATAACCTGTTGAGCCTGTCGGTGTTGATATGATTAGGCCGTCGGACCAGTAAGATGTTAGGTGTT
>UPTG01000664.1_pt1 | contig 27507 bp, 24 predicted proteins | sample 2160121 | NCBI WGS metagenome assembly UPTG01 (sample SAMN06266255, study PRJEB28933) | marine metagenome | isolation source: Columbia River Estuary | place: USA:Columbia River Estuary, USA | collected 2014-07-27
CTTTTCCGAAGAAGCCCTCACACGAAGCGATAGGACCGGATAGAAAAAACAACCATTTTCTTTTTAGAAACTATCTAAATTTCAAAGAAGACGCTTTAATTCATCAACAAAATTGATGATAATTAAATTCTATTATGTCAGTAGCGAATGAATGTAATTGCTTTTATTTGTTCATACAATTTCACCTGTTGCAATCCATTTCTTGAGAGTCCAATACATCAATTCTGGTTTTTCATGGTAGATTCTCAGGCCTGCATCTTTGACTCTGATGTAATTGACTTTGTTAAGCTTTGGGATTCAAAAAGGGATAATTTGCCTTTTGAAATTGATGGTTTAGTTATCAAAGTAAATAATATCGATTTACAAGAAAAGCTTGGTTTTACTGCAAAATCACCACGATGGGCAATCTCGTACAAGTTTAAAGCATTGCAAGCCAAACATGGAAAATTTGCCATATTGGGCAATCACGACTATGCCGATTATGTAGCTTGGTCCAATGAAGCAGATAAACAGAAAAACTTAGATCGATTGCATGAAATTCATTCTGAAATGGGGTTTCAATTGTTGGATAATGAACACGTTAACATTGAAAACGACGGCTCCAATTTTTATTTAGCGGGTATAGAAAACTGGGGCCTTCCTCCTTTTCCACAGCATGGAGATTTAGAAAAAGCGCTAGAAGGTATTCCAAAAAACGCCGCTACTCTGCTTATGTCACACGACCCATCGCATTGGGATGCCCAAGTGAAAAAACACCCACACGATATTGCCCTAACCATGAGCGGCCATACGCACGGAATGCAATTTGGCATTGATTTGCCATTTTTTAAATGGAGCCCTGTAAAGTTTAAATATCCAAAATTGGCAGGTTTGTACACCGAAGGCAAAAAACATCTCTATGTAAATCGTGGTTTTGGTTATCTTGCGTTCCCTGGCCGGGTAGGTATTTGGCCAGAAATTACAATGATCGAATTAAAAAAGAAACAAGCTTAAGCATATGAAAAGGATATTAATCATTGCATTTGGACTACTTGTAATAGTGTCTTGTAAAAAAGATGAAACCAATGGTAGTGGTCCAACTACATGGCCGGAATATTTGGTTGGAACATGGAATTTGGATGATATTGAAATGGAGATTACCGCCAATGTTCCAGGCATTCCATTACCTATAACAATAGACGCAGAAAGTCTGACAACAAGTGGAGGTTATACTTTTAATACAGACAATACGTTTTCATTCGATTGGGAATCGAATATGGCACTAGTGATTCCAATTTTAGGGCCTGATACAATGCTGATAGAACAAGATGGAAGCGGAACATATGTGGTTTTGAATGACAATCAAATTGAATTAGATCAAGATGGAGCAAAGACTCTTTTAGAGTTAAAGTCTAAGTCGCCATCATTAATTATTACTGAGTTTGAAGATGCGGTGATGTTTGATACGCTAATGGTAGATATTGACGCTGAAGCAATTCTTTCGAAATAGTTTAAAATACATTTGAATTGAAAAAGGAGCCTTAGGGCTCCTTTTTTATGAGCTTATTTTTGTTTTTAAGTTGGTTAACATTTCATCCACCATGTCTTCTAAATTGAATTTATGTTGCCAACCCCAATGCTCTCTTGCAAAAGAATCGTCTATACTTTCTGGCCATGTTTCTGCAATAGCCTGTCTAAAATCAGGATTATAATCAAGAGAAAAATCTGGCATAATTTTCTTGATGGCATTCCCTAAAGTTTCTGGCGTAAAACTTAAAGAAGAGAAGTTGTAAGCAGAGCGAATTTTTACTTGCTCTGCTGGTGATTCAACTAACTCTATGGTTCCACGGATAGCATCATCCATATACATCATCGGTAATCCAGTGTCTGCTTTTAAAAAGCTTGTATACTTTCCACTCTTAAGAGCTTCGTAAAAAATATCAACAGCATAATCTGTAGTTCCACCACCTGGTTCACTTTTCCAACTAATTAAACCTGGGTAGCGAATTGAACGCACATCAACATTGTATTTGTTAAAGTAATATTCGCACCAGCGTTCTCCGGCTTGCTTCGAAATACCGTAGACTGTTGTCGGTTCCATCACGGTGTGTTGAGGTGTGTTTATTCTTGGCGTTGTTGGTCCAAAAACAGCGATTGAGCTTGGCCAATATACTTTCTTGATGTGTCCTTCGCGTGCGAGCTCCATAATGTAAAAGAAGCTTTTCATATTCAAGTCCCATCCTGCTTCTGGCACTTTTTCGGCTGTAGCCGAAAGCATTGCAACGAGGTGGTAGACTTGAGTAACCTTATGTTTTTTAACGATTTCAAATATTTCAGGACGGTCCATTACATTGAGTTTCTCAAAAGGACCACTCTCCATAACTTCAGTGCTAGCATCTCTTATGTCAGAGGCGACAACGTAGTCGTTCCCATAAATTTCCCGAAGACTCATAACCAACTCTGTGCCTATTTGGCCAGAAGAACCTGTAACTAAAATCGTTTCGCGCATACTTTTAACTTAATTGTCGTCAAAGATAAGTATTGATGGATGTCGATATTGCTTTTTTCAAGCTTGACTTTTGACAGGAAGAAGTTAGTTTGGGTTTGTATTTTTGCAGCCCATAAAAAATTGAGAGCAATGGATCCGAATGGCGGGAAAAAAGGAATGTTTAATAAGTTAGGTCGCCCTGAATTGTTGAAAAAACTAGAGGCAGAGAACTTTGAAAGAAAGACAATTTCCTTTTACAGATATGTAATAATTGAGAATCCGGATGAAATGCGCGACACTCTTTACAATGAGTGGACTGAGTTAAATTGCCTAGGTAGAATTTATGTGGCAACAGAAGGAATTAATGCTCAAATGAATGTGCCAGAACAAAATTGGGACAAGTTTGTTGAGGTTCTTTTTAAACATCAAGAATTTAAAGGTGTACCGTTTAAAGCTGCTGTTGAAGAAGATGGAAACTCGTTTTTAAAACTAGCGGTAAAAGTTCGAAAGCAAATTGTAGCGGACGGTTTGCCTGAAAATGAATACGATGTAACGGATGTTGGAAAACACTTAACAGCGCAAGAGTGGAATTCTAATTTGGACAATTCTATTGTTGTGGACATGCGAAACCATTACGAAAGTGAAATAGGAAAGTTTGAGAATGCGATTGCTCCGCAAGCAGAGACATTCAAGGAAGAATTGCCCGAAGTATTAGAAGATTTAAAAGGTAAGGAGGACGAGAAAATATTATTGTATTGTACAGGTGGTATTCGTTGTGAAAAGACAAGTGCCTATTTAAAGCATCACGGATTTAAAGATGTAAACCAATTGCATGGCGGAATAATTGACTATCACCGACAGGTAGAAGCTGAAAAAATTGAGAATAAATTTAAGGGTGTAAACTTTGTATTTGATGAAAGGTTAGGTGAAAATATAAATGGTGAGATTATTTCTGAATGCCACCAATGTGGAAAGCCAAGTGCCAGTCATGTAAATTGTGCCAACAAAGCATGCAATCTTTTATTTATTCAATGCGATGAATGTGTCTCTAATCATGAAGGGTGTTGTACACCAGAATGTGTTGAGGTCATTCACATGAGTGACGAAGAGCAAAAAGAATATAGAAAGAAGAATACAGCTAAAAAGATATTCCACAATCACGAGAAAGTTGATTTGCGGAGTGTATTTAAAGATTGACAATTATCATATAATTGCAAATAGTAAAAAGTCATGTTTGCGTAACACATTTTAATTCTACAGAATATGCCAATGTATCATTCTCTAGGCAAGATACCGCCTAAAAGACATACCACTTTTGAGAAACCAGAAGGTGGTCTTTATCAAGAAGAACTTTTTGGAACTTTGGGTTTTTCAGGGATGTCCTCTTTGATTTATCATATTCATCCACCTACAATTGTTTCTCAGCCAATTAAGAGTTATGATGTTTCTCCAAAGATTGCAATTGAGAAGAACATGAAGGCTTTAAGTTTTAAGGGTTTTTCATTACCTCAATACGATGACTTTATTGAAAGCCGAAAAACACTTTTTGTAAACAACGATTTAAAGATTGGCTTGGCAGCGCCCAAAGAGTTTTCTAAAGATTATTTCTATAAAAATGCTGATTCTGATGAAATGTTGTTTGTACATAAAGGAGAAGGTATTTTAAAAACACTTTATGGAAATATTCCTTTTGGCTATGGAGATTATTTAATTATTCCAAGAGGAACGGTTTACCAAATTGAATTTAAAGGAACAGACAATAGATTATTATACATCGAGTCTTCTAGTCCAATTTATACACCGAATAGATATAGAAACAACTTTGGGCAATTATTAGAAAGTTCTCCGTATTGCGAAAGAGATTTTAGAAAACCTCAAGATCTTCAAACGCATGACGAGAAGGGTGAGTTTTTAGTAAAGATTAAAAAGCAAGGAATGATGTGGGAGTATGTTTACAACCGTCATCCATTCGATGCTGTCGGTTGGGACGGCTATAACTATCCATACGCCTTTAATATTTTCGATTTTGAACCCATAACAGGACGTATTCATCAACCACCTCCAATTCACCAGCAATGGGAAGCGGCAGGCTTTGTGGTTTGTTCCTTTATGCCAAGGATGTATGATTATCACCCTAAGGCCATACCAGCTCCTTACCATCATAGTAATGTAGACTCTGAAGAGATTTTATATTATGTAGAAGGTGATTTTATGAGTAGGAATAATATTGAGCTTGGTCAGTTAACTTTGCACCCAGGCGGAATTCCTCACGGACCACACCCTGGAGCAATAGAAAGAAGTGTTGGTAAAACATCTACAGAAGAAGTAGCCGTAATGATAGATCCTTTCGCGCCTATGATGATTACAGAAGACGCTATGAATTTGCAGGTAGATGATTATTATAGAAGTTGGATGATAGAGTAAAATCAATAAGCAAATTAGGTAATGAAAATAATTAGCTAATTGTTAATTGAGATCGTGATGGAAGAATTGGAAACTTGGAAAACGGAATTAATGAAAGAAATAGAGCTTTCAAATTATTCTCTATCTGAGCCCGTTATTAAATATTCCACAAGCAAGCGCTATCAAGAAAACATTCTCTTACGCCTTACTTTTGAATTTGCATTAGATTGTATTCGCTTTACAAAAAAAGTTAAGAATGAAGGACATTCGGTACTTGCACATCAACTTTTTAAGAGTTCTACTTCTGTTGGTGCAAATTCTAAGGAAGCCCAGAATGCAGAGAGTAAAGCCGATTTTATTCATAAATTGAAAATTGCTTTGAAAGAAGCAGATGAGTCTGAATACTGGCTTTTCCTTTGTGAAAATCTAGAAGATTGTTCATCGCCAGATCATCTCATTGGAAAATTAAGTGTAATTCAAAAAATATTGACTAAAATAATTTCGACAAGTAAAACCCGGAAATAGGTCCATTCGCTAATTCGCTAATTGACAAATCCGCTAATTCTAAATAAAATGAGTAAGCAAGTAGAATCAGTAAACTACGGTTTAGAAAAAATATTCGAAGGAGCACAAGACTTCCTTCCGCTTTTAGGAACAGATTACGTTGAATTTTATGTGGGCAACGCTAAGCAGGCAGCACACTTTTATAAAACAGCTTTTGGTTTTCAATCTCACGCTTATCGCGGATTAGAAACTGGGAGTAGAGACGAAGTGAGTTATGTATTGAAACAAGACAAAATCCGTTTGGTTTTAACAACACCATTAAACAGTAAAAGTCCGATTAACGAGCATTTAGCGAAGCATGGTGATGGCGTAAAAGTAATTGCCTTGTGGGTTGATGATGCAAAGTCTGCTTGGGAGGAAACTACTAAGCGTGGTGCGAAGAGTTTTATGGAGCCTAAAGTTGAAGCTGATGAGCATGGCGAAGTTGTACGTGCTGGAATTTACACGTATGGTGAAACAGTTCACATGTTTGTTGAACGCAAGAATTATAAAGGTGCTTTTTTGCCTCAATACATAGAATGGAAATCTGATTACAATCCTGCACCGACAGGATTGAAATACATTGACCATATGGTTGGAAATGTGGGTTGGGGACAAATGAACCAATGGGTAGAGTGGTACGAAAAAGTAATGGGTTTTGTAAACTTCCTGACGTTTGATGACAAGCAAATTACAACAGAATACTCTGCTTTGATGAGTAAAGTAATGAGCAATGGAAATGGCCGAATTAAATTTCCAATTAATGAACCTGCTAAAGGAATCAAGAAATCTCAGATTGAAGAATACTTAGATTTTTATGAAGATTCTGGCGTGCAGCACATTGCTGTTGCAACGGATGATATTATAAAAACCGTTGCTGATTTAAGAGCTAGAGGTATCGAGTTTTTACCTCCTCCTCCGCAAGCGTATTACGATGATATTCCTAGACGCTTAGGTGTTCATATGGATATGATGAAAGAAGATATTAAAGAGCTTCAAAGGCTATCCATTTTGGTTGATGCAGATGAAGAAGGGTATTTACTTCAGATCTTTACAAAGCCGATAGAAGATCGTCCGACATTGTTCTTTGAGATTATTCAAAGGATGGGAGCTAAAGGATTTGGTGCGGGAAACTTCAAAGCGTTATTTGAATCTATAGAACGAGAACAAGAAAATAGAGGAACACTTTAGTTTCTCATTTAAGCATTTTACAAAGCCCCGTTTATCGGGGCTTTTATTTTGCGTCTTGTTTTCTTTTCATGCTAGGCAACCGAATGCTCTAATTTTAGTGTCTTATTAAAAACAATCATACTTTACAACCAGAATTTTATGAAAAAACTAATTTTCGTTTTCCTTTTGTTGCCCATATTTGGATTGTCCCAGCTTCAAAAGATATCGGGAGTAGTTTATGATAAAGTTTCTAATGAGACTCTCCCGTTTGTGAACATTACGGTGAATAAAAGTAAGCTCGGGACTGCTGCAGATATTGATGGTAAGTTTGATTTTTCGGTAAATGAGCCAGTCTCATCCGTTAAGTTCAGTTATATTGGATATGAACTTTTGGAGATGGAAATTTATTCAAAAACTAAATTTCCGATGGAGGTGTTTTTAAAAGAATCCAAAAATGAGTTGGATCAAATAGAATTGCTTGCGGGTGAAAACCCTGCACATGAAATAATAAGAAAAGCTAGCGCTAATCGAAAACAAAATAATCCAGAGGCTTTAAAAGCATTCGCATACACCTCTTACAATAAATTTATTGTGACGTTTCAAATGGATTCTACTATTGATTTGATAGATACGAATTGGGTAAATAAAAGTACAGATTCTGCTACCTTCGATATAGATTCTTCTAATTACGAAGCGCAACATTTTTTTGATAGCCAGCATTTGTTTATGCTCGAATCTGTAAGTGAGCGCAAGTACAGCTCTGCACCAAAGCGAAATAATGAGAAGGTTGTAGCTTCTCGCGTAAGTGGGTTTGAAAATCCAACCTTTACTTTGCTTGCTACTCAAATGCAGAGTTTTAGTTTTTACAACGACTTTATAACCGTTTTGGACAAAGATTACATCAACCCCATTTCTGGTGGGAGTACAAATCGGTACATTTTTATTATTCAAGATACTGTTATTTCTAATTTCGATAGCACATTTGTAATCTCCTATCAGCCAAAGCTGAACAGCAAGTTTGATGGATTATCAGGCGTACTTTATATAACATCAGATGGATGGGCATTGAAAAATATTTTGGCCAAACCAGAAGTTGAAGAAGGTTTGGGCATTGAAATACAATCCAAAAGTGAAAAGATTGGTGGGGTTTGGTTTCCAACTCAAATGAACTATGATTTTAGGTTTTACGATAGCGAAGAATTGGACCTTGAAGGATTTGAGCCTTTGGGTGTTGGACGCACTTATGTGAACAAGATTAAGTTAGAAGAAGAGTACAAGCGAAAGGAATTTTCTAGAATTGAAGTTCAAATTACAGACAATGCAGGAAAACAATCTGAAGAGTTTTGGAATGAATATAGAGTCGACCCACTGGACAGCCAAGAACTTAAAACCTATCAGGTTATTGACAGTATCGGCAAGGCTGAAAATTTTGAACTGAAACTTGGCGCGTTACAGGCGCTTTTGAGTGGAAAGTATAGGTATAAGTTTCTCGATTTTGATCTAGATAAAGTCTTTGGATATAATATTTATGAAGGTTTTAGAATTGGAATAGGGGCACACACTAACTACAAAATATTAGAGTGGCTAAGTTTAGGTGGCTATGTTGGGTATGGGTTCAAAGACCAGGTATTTAAATACAACTATGAAGCGGACTTAATATTAAATAAAAAACATGGATTCATACTTAATGGTGGCTATGTTTTTGACATTGAACAAACCGCAAGTCAGTCTTTTAACATGGCCAAACGCAGTTTTGGTTTACTTGATTTCGATATAGGGAATATAAATCAACAGCAGTTTGACGAGGTCTCTAAAGTCTATGCGAACTTGAGTTGGAATATTCTTCCAAATTTACATTCTAGAGTATTTGCAAACAGACAAAACAGACAACTACAAGAGACAGATTATAGGTTTCTGCAAGAAGAGTTAGATGGTGCTTTACTTGTGAATGGATTTAATTCAACCCAAGCTGGAATTTCTTTACAGTATGCGCCAAAAGATAAATATATGGAAGGTCCTTTTGGAAGAAAGCCAATCGATATATCTTACCCTTTATACGAGATTCAATTTACACGTGGAATAGCAGATGTATGGGGAAGTGATTACTCCTTTCATAAAATTGATGCACGCATTAACTATAAGTTTAAAACAAAACGATTTGGGGTAACTAAAATTCAACTAGCCGGTGGTTATGTGGATGAAGATTTACCCTATTCCTTTTTGTACACACCTGTTGCAAATCGTCCAGTTAATCTAGATTGGCCAATCTATGTAGCTGGTATTACAAGCTTTGAGACGATGTTTAATAACGAATTTATTTCAAATACATGGGCTCATTTTATGTTCAGACAAAACTTTAAAGGCTACTTCATGAAAATAGGTGAGTGGAACCCAGATATAGAAATTGTAATGAGCGCAATTGTTGGAACACTGAATAAACCTGATTTGCATAAAAATATAGATTTTAACACTCTAGAAAAAGGGTACTATGAAACTGGTGTTGAAATAAACAAAATGTGGGAAAGCATAGGGGTAGGTGTTTATTACAGATTTGGTCCATATTACTTGCCAGAAGTTCAAGATAATTTTAGCGTAAAAGTCACGGCTAGGATAAATTTATTTTAAGTCCGTCAGTTTATTTAGAAGGTTATTTTTACCGCTTTAAAATTCTGTAATTCAAGCAGGTGAATTTTTGGAACCATATAGCGCGATTGATATTGCGCAACAGACTGTTAATCATAGTTGCGCTTATCGCGTATACTGGCTTTATGGCCTATCAAGCGCAATATGTTAGAATTGCATATCGCTTTGTGAAAACTCTTCCAGAAACGGCTCCCGCGAGTATAGATTTCGATAAGGTAAATGCAGAATTTGGGAATTCGAGCAATGGCGTTATTATAGCCGTTGAGACTGGAGACGACAACGGCTTTTTTGAAGCAGAACACCTTAAAGCCTGGTCCTTTCTCGTTGATTCTTTGAACTCCGTTGAAGGAGTAAGTACTGTTTTGTCGATAACTGAAGCTTTTAAATTAGGTATCGCAGACAGTGCGAAAAAGCTGGACCTTATACCCTTGATAGACTCTTCAATTTCACTTGCAAATCAAGGTGAACAGCTTAAAAAATCCTTATCGGAATTACCTTTCTACGAAGGAATCTTATTTAACAAAGAGCATTCTATATTCATGATTATTGTGAGTATTCAAGAGGATATTGTGTTCAGTAAAAAGGTGATAGGGATTTTAGGCGAAGTCACTGAAAAAGTTAAGAGCTTTGAGGCCCAAACGCATTCTAAAGCTCACATTTCTGGGTTGCCGTATATATTGTTTGCCAACGCCAAGAAAATGACAAAGGAAATTCAGGTGTTTATTGTCCTGACTTTGTTAGTCACAGCAACAATTTTGTATCTGTTTTTAAAATCATTTAGAGCCACATTCTTTAGTTTAATTGTTGTAATTCTCGGGGTGTTATCCACCTTTGGTATGATGGGCTTTTTAGGTATTCAATTAACAATAGTATTGACCTTAATTCCACCTCTTGTAATTGTGATTAGTGTCCCCAATTGCATTTACCTCATTAATAAGTACCATTCAGAATACAAGGTTCATGGAAATAAAGTACTCGCATTACAAAGAGTAGTTCGTAAAATTGGCTATGTAACCTTGCTCACCAATGTGACTACGGCTTTGGGTTTTGCAGCTTTCATTCTTACCGATAGTCTAACCCTCGTTGATTTTGGAGTCATTACATCCGTTAATATTCTCATCATTTTTGTTCTTTCTATTACGATTATTCCTATCACGTATTCGTATTCGAGGCCACCAAAAGAGAGACATTATAAGCACTTAGATAAAAAGTGGGTAAGAGGTCTTATTACAAGTTTAGAGGTGATTGTACAGAATCATAGAAACTGGGTTTATACCGTTACAATCGCTGTTGTGGCTCTAGGTGTTTTTGGTATTTCTAGAATGGAGACCACAGGTAAACTGAGTGATGACTTTTCAAAGAAAGATCCTGTGTATAAGGATCTGAAGTTTTTAGAAAAATCGTTTGGAGGGGTTGTGCCCCTAGATATCATAATTGATACTAAAAAGAAAAATGGCGTAAGAAGCGCTTCAACTCTTAAGAAAATTGAAGAATTAAAGCTTCAACTTGAAGAAGAGAAAATCTTATCGAAGCCATTAAGTATTGTTGAGTTTGTGAAATTTGCAAATCAAGGATTAAAAGGTGGAGGACGGGAGAATTATGCATTGCCAACACGACAAGAGCGAAGTTTTTTACTGTCTTACTTGCCAAGTGATGGGAACTCAAATTTATTAAAATCGATTGTGGACAGCAACCAGCAAAAGGCAAGAATTATTTACCAAATTGCAGATATTGATTCCCCTTTAATGAAAGAGTTTTACAGTCGTTTAGAAGCTAGGGTAGATAGTATTTTTGATCCAGAAAGATACGATGTAACCATAACCGGTGCGAGCATAAAATTTATGAGGGGTACGCGTTATTTGGTAAATAACCTCATATTAAGTTTAGCTCTTGCTATTGTTGTAATCTCAATAATAATGGCTTTCTTATTTGGGTCAGCGAAAATGGTTTTTATATCCATTGTGCCTAACTTAATTCCTTTATTGCTTACTGGTGGTATTATGGGTTTAGTCGGAATACCATTGAAACCATCTACTATTTTGGTGTTTAGTATTGCTTTTGGAATATCTGTAGACGACACCATACACTTCTTGGCAAAGTACCGTCAAGAGTTGCGTGCAAATAATTGGGATATTAAAAAGTCTGTTATTATCGCTATTCGTGAAACAGGGGTAAGTATGTTTTATACTTCTATTGTTTTACTTTTTGGTTTTTCAATCTTGATGGCGTCAGAATTTGGAGGGTCGCAGGCTCTTGGATTCTTGGTTGGAATTACTTTGTTTTTTGCAATGCTATCTAACTTGGTGGTTTTACCTTCATTTCTAATGAGTTTAGATAAGTGGGTAAATGCCAAAAACTTTAGCACGACTATTATTTCGGAAGAAATACATGCTGAAGAAGAAGAGAAAAAATTAGAAGGGAAAGAATCAAATTAATTATGAAAGGAATAATTCTAGCCGGAGGATCTGGCACAAGACTACATCCGTTAACATTAAGTGTTAGTAAGCAATTGATGCCTGTTTATGACAAGCCAATGATTTACTATCCGCTTTCCACTTTAATGAGTGCTGGTATACGAGATATTTTAATCATAACAACACCACATGATATGCCTATGTTCCAAAACCTGCTAGGGGATGGAAGTAGAATAGGTTGTAACTTTCAATATACGGTTCAAGCAAATCCTGAAGGCTTGGCTCAAGCTTTCATATTAGCTGAAGAATTTGTTGGAAACGATTACAGTGCACTAATTCTTGGGGATAATATTTTTTACGGTACTCAAATGAAGCGCGTTTTACAGAATAACAGAAACCCAAAAGGGGGAGTTGTTTTTGCGTATCGAGTGTCCGACCCAGAACGTTATGGAGTTGTTGATTTTGATGAAAATTTTAAGGCTATTTCTATTGAAGAAAAACCTGAGAATCCTAAATCGAACTATGCGGTTCCGGGACTTTATTTTTACGACAATCAGGTTATAGAAATGGCTAAAAACCTCAAACCATCTGTAAGGGGTGAGCTCGAAATCACGGATATTAATAAAATATATTTGGAGCAGGAACAACTTCATGTTGGCATTTTAGATAGAGGAACCGCTTGGTTAGATACTGGCACGTTTGACTCTCTAATGCAGGCTGGTCAGTTTGTTCATGTAATTGAAGAAAGACAAGGTTTGAAAATTGGTTGTATCGAAGAAATTGCTTTTGAACAAGGTTTTATCGATAAAGAGCAATTGGAGCGAATTGCTCATCCTTTGGTGAAGAGTGGATACGGTAAATATTTATTGAAGCTTATTTCGTAATGAAATCTATTGAAGATTTTATTCTTCTTGTTCAAGAGGAGATTAAACAATACCATTTTCCCAAACAACCTAAAGGGCTCTATGAACCTTTAGATTATTTTTTAAAAATTGGGGGTAAAAGGTTAAGGCCAGTGTTGACCCTTTTGGGTGCAGATTTGTTTGGTGGAGATATTCAAAAGGCACTAAAACCTGCGATGGGGATTGAGCTATTTCATAATTTCACTTTGGTTCATGATGATATTATGGATGACGCTCCTTTAAGAAGAGGTCAGTCTACTGTTCATGAAAAATGGAATCTTAATACTGCTATTTTAAGTGGAGATGTTCTTTTTGTCGATGCTTTTGAAAAAGTTTCAGATGTAGATCAGCCATTTCTAAAAGAGGTGCTAAAAGTTTTCGTTCAAACTGCTCGAGAGGTTTGTGAAGGTCAGCAAAAAGATATGGATTTTGAATCTGAATTGGATGTAACCGAAGAGGAGTATATCCATATGATTCAATTTAAGACCTCTGTTCTTTTAGGATGCGCCCTTCAAATTGGGGCAATAATCTCTGGCGCAGCTAAATCTGACGCAGAACATTTATATCAATTTGGATTGAGTCTTGGAACTTCTTTTCAGATTAAAGATGACTATTTGGATGCATTTGGTGATCCTGAAAAATTTGGCAAGCAGGTTGGCGGAGACATCATTTCTAACAAAAAGACTATTCTATTAATCAAAGCTCTTGAATTCGCTTCCGCTGAACAAAAAAGAACACTTTTGGCTTTGCTGAACGAATCTGACTTGGACCAGAAAGTCAAGGACGTGAAGCAGTTATATAATGAAACAGGTTCTTCAGATTATGCTTTAGCCCAAATAGAAAATTATTATCAAGAAAGCATTGCGCACTTAGATCAAATAAACGCGAGTAGCAAGAGCAAAGAAAGGCTGTATGGTTTTGCAGATTGGCTAAAAAACAGAGATCTTTAGGTTGTGAAACAACTTGTATTTTCTGAAGCTGTTAGCATTGCAAATAATCACAGGTTTATTTTAAATGCCTGTGTCGCTCAAATCACAAAGGATTTAGGTTTAGAAATTGATTGGTTTATTGATGAACCGAATTCCGTTGAATCGATTGTAGAGAATCTGAATGCGGAACTAGAAAAATTGCTCTTTAATTCAGAAGGGATTATCCATCAATTGCTTTATAAGGTTGACCTGAATGAAGAGCAACTCTATTTACAAATGAATTCGGGGAATCATAAAAGCTTATCCGATTTACTTTCAAAATCTATAGTTGAAAGAGAGCTTAAAAAAGTGATCATGCGAAATGTGTATAGCGGTAAATTAAAGCTTTAACAAAAAATAAATTATTTGTGTATTTTCGAAACTCGAAACAAACGCAAACATTAAAGCTAAGACCCACCGGCCGTTTATGGAATTTGATCTTGCAAAAGAATTTATATTATCCAAACTAGACGGTTTATCAAATCGTTTATCATACCACAAAAAACAACATACTTTAGATGTTTTGCATGCTGTTGAGCAAATAGCTGAGAGCGAGCGTGTAAATGAAGAAGGGAAGCATCTATTGCGCATAGCCGCTTTAATGCATGATACTGGGTTTCTTGAGAAATACCAAGGCCATGAGGAAAAAGGGTGTGAATATGCCCAAGAATGGCTACCTCAATTTGACTATAGTTCAGGCCAAATTCAAAGAGTTGTAGGGATGATTATGGCAACAAAAATTCCTCACACTCCAAAGAATAAAGAGGAGCAAATTATTTGTGATGCGGACCTAGACTATTTAGGGACCGACTTATATGATGAAATTTCAGAGTCTCTTTTTAAAGAATGGAAATTCTACGGCTTTGTAAATAGCAGTAAGGAATGGCTTGAAAAGCAAATAGGGTTTTTAAAACTTCATAAATATTTCAGTGAATTCTCTACTCGAGAAAGAGTTTCAAAAAAGAAAAAAACACTTAGACAACTTGAATCCCGCTATTCATCAGGGGTTTAGTTTAATTGTTTACTCTCCTTTAACTCTAGAATAAAAGGCTCTAGTGAGTCTAAAGTAACATGATCCATAATCACAATTTTAAACCATTTTGGATTGCTTGAGTGACTATCTGGAACCAAGCCATATTTAATTGCTAAATCATTGGGAATGTCCTCGCTTAACATAGTTATTATGTTCGAAGAAGGGGTTCGATGAAATCGTACATTGAGAGATTTCAACTCTTTTTCTAGCCAGTCTGTTCTATAGGTTAGAAGATGTATTTTTTCATGCCAACCATTTGGCCCATAGGTTTGAAGGATCATCCAAACAGAAATAGCATTTGCACCAGAACGGCTTCCTGAAAGAGTCAAATCCATTCCTTGCACATATTGTGCTTCGTTTGTCATTACGTGGTGAATCAAGTTTTTTCGGCAAATGAATATTCCTGTGCCATAAGGTGCTTGTACCATTTTGTGAGCGTCAAGTGTTACGGAGCTTACTTCAGGATTGGCAAAAGTTAATTGTGTTTCTTTAGAGATTATAGGAAAGACAAAACCTCCATAGGCACCGTCAACATGTATTTTGTAATTGAGTTTTTCTTTTTTTAATATCTCCAAATAGTCATCGAGATCATCTACAGAGCCAAACATTGTGGTCATCATATTTGCAACAACAATAAAATGTTGATGACCTTTATTTTTTAAATCAGAGACCTTTGTTGCTAGGTCTTCTTTTATTAAGGCTCTTGATTTTTCATCAACATCAACCACACAAGTTGTGAGATTTAACAAGTTTGCAGCTTTAAACATGCTGTAATGTGCATCGCTAGAAAATACCAAGACAATGTCATGAGACTTAGCATCATACTCATGTTTATAGAAATTTCGGTACATCCAAATAGCTTGAATATTCGCCTCGGTTCCTCCAGAGGCAACATAGCCATCAAACTCTTCACCATAACCTTTGAGGATATCCTCAGCGCACAGATTAATGAGCTCTCGTTCTATATCGTGCGTTCCTTTAAAAAAAGGTTCAGATTCACCAATTGTGTGACAGCCAATGTGATTTGGATTTTTTACAAGAGAGCGCAAAAAAGGCGCTTGACTTAAATGATTTGGATCGGTGAAGAAAACATTGTCGTCAAGGTGAGATGCGGGAACACCTAGAACAGTATTTTCTTTGTAATCAACGTTTTTATTTAATGCACTAGTTATACGTTGACTAATCTCTTCGTGTGACAAGTGTTTCCAAAATCTCATTTAAGTCGTTTATATCGTTGGCAAATATATTTCTAATCTAGCTGGAATATATGATGGGAGTCATGGTTTAAAAGCTCAATAATGGCGAAAACGGCAGCATAGAAAATTTTATTTGTGCTGATTTGCCTTTTTTTATTGCTTTAAATGTGCTCATCTTAAAAATTTATAAGTGGAAAATTGTTAAATCGCTTACATTTATTGGGCTATTTTAGTCTCAACGAAAAATTCCATATGAAATACGTTTACCTACTTTTTTTATCGGTGCTTTTATCGTCTGTTTTTGCCCAAGAAGATAAAAACCCATTAAGAGAAATGAAATTCAGAAATGTTGGACCGGCTGGAATGAGTGGCCGTGTGACAAGTATTGACGTGAATTTAAAAAATGATCAAGAAATCTACGCTGGAACTGCTTCAGGAGGTTTATGGCGAAGCCGTTCTGGAGGACAAAAATGGGTATGTATATTTAATAACGAAGCTACATTGTCTATAGGGGCAGTTAAACTATCTCAAAAAAATACAGATGTTATTTGGGTCGGCACTGGAGAAGGAAATCCACGGAATTCACATAATTCGGGAAAAGGAATTTATAAAAGCATAGATGGTGGTGTGACTTGGAAATTAATGGGTCTTGAGAAAACACGAAATATTCACAAAATTCTTATTCATCCGGACAATGAAAATATTGTTTATGCCGCTGCAATTGGCGTTGCGTGGGGTGAAAGTGAGAATAGAGGAGTTTATAAAACTATAGACGGAGGAGAGACTTGGTTAAAAATTCTCTATGCAAATGAAATCACAGGTGCAGCAGATTTAGTTATGGATCCAGAAAATCCAAATAAGCTTATTGTGGCCATGTGGGAGCATCGCAGATGGCCTTGGTTTTTCAATTCTGGCGGAGAAGGTTCTGGGATTCACGTAACACATGATGGTGGAAATACCTGGGAGAAAAGATCGGATAAGAATGGATTGCCAAAAGGCAATCTTGGTAGGGTAGGATTAGCAATTAGCAGAAGCAATACAAAAGTGGTTTATGCTTTAGTGGAGAGTGCAAAGAAGAATGCATTATATAGATCAAATAATGGTGGATTGAATTTTTTAAAGGTTTCTGAAAATGAAAACATTGGCAACCGACCTTTTTATTATTCAGATATTCATGTGAGTCCGGAAAATGAAGATATCCTTTACTCTTTATGGACCTATCTGTCAAAGAGTAAAGATGGTGGTAAAACATGGACTCGAATTCCATACAACAGAATTCATCCTGATCATCATGCGTTTTGGGTGCATCCTCAAAATCCAGAATATTTGATTGAAGGAAATGATGGTGGTTTAAATATTTCCAGAGATGCCGGAAGAACCTGGCGTTTTGTTGAAAATCTTCCATTGGCTCAATTTTACCATATTAACATAGATAACGAAATGCCATATAATATCTATGGCGGAATGCAAGATAACGGCAGCTGGATTGGCCCTGCATATTCTTGGACAAGCGGAGCAATTACGAATGCGCAATGGCAAGAAGTATATTTTGGTGACGGCTTTGATGTTGTTCCAGATCCGGTTGATGTGCGATATGTGTATGCCATGTCTCAGGGAGGTAACGTCTCGAGAATTGACAAAAATACAGGCTACTCAAAAAGTATTAAACCTCGTCATGAAGAGGGTGTAGATTTGAGATACAATTGGAATGCAGCAATTGCACAAGATCCATTTGATAATTCAACAATTTACTTTGGTTCTCAATTCGTTCATAAAAGTGAAAATAAAGGAAATGATTGGGCGGTAATTTCACCTGATTTAACAACAAATGATACTTCTAAACAGCACCAACTTACAAGTGGCGGATTGACTTATGATGTTACTGGTGCAGAAAATTTCACGACCATTTTAACTATTAATCCTAGCCCTGTGGTTAAGGATGAACTATGGGTTGGGACGGATGATGGCCGACTTCAATTAACCAAAGATGGGGGTGAGAGCTGGACTGATTTGTCTGGTAAGTTGAAAGGGATGCCAGAGGGAGCTTGGATACCCTTTATTCATGTTAGTGAATATAATAAAGGAGAAGCTTTTGTAATCGCAAACGATTATCGAAGAAATAATTGGGAACCGTTTTTATTTTATACGGATAATTATGGGAAATCATTTTCTAGTTTGGCCAATCCGGATAGTATTGGTAGTTTTTGTCTTAGTGTAATTCAAGATCCGGTTGAAGAGAATTTGCTTTTTTTGGGAGCGGACGATGGATTGTATTACAGTTTAGATAAAGGGCAAATTTGGCAGAAATGGGCTAAGGATTTTCCTTCTGTGCAAGTTTCAGATTTGAAGATTCAAGAACGTGAAAAAGACTTGGTTGTTGGAACTTTTGGAAGAGCAGCTTGGGTCTTGGATGATATTGAGCCATTGAGAAAATTAGCTTCTGAAAATACAGATTGGACACAAAACACTATTACACTTTTTGACCCACCTACAGGTGTTATTGCGAATTATAAACGCGCCAATGGGACTCGTTTTGCAGCAGATGCAATCTATAAAGGAGACAATCGTGGAACCGGAGGTCGACTTCGATTTTGGATTAATACGGAAAGTGATTCAATACTAAAGAAAACAAAAGAAGTTGAATTTTTAATACTGAATGAAAACAATGATTCTACTCGTTCCTTTAGTGTAAAATATCACGAAGGCTTAAACACTGCTAGTTGGGGGCTAAATGGAAAGGGAGTCCGCTCTCCAAATAGAAAGACACGATCAAAAAAAGAATTAGAAAAAGAACCTTCTGGTATTTCTGTTATTCCAGGTAAATATAAGATTGTGGCAAGCTTTGGGGAGAATTCAGACACATCTGAAATTGAAGTTGTTTACGACCCGAGGGTGGATGTTTCAATTGAGGATTTACAAAAAAGATCAACCTTTTTAAAAGAAGTTGAGGAGCAAACAAGTAAAATGAATTCTGCTACAAGCAGATTGAATAAAATTCAGGATAATATTGAAGTGCTTTTGAAATTAGTTGATGAAATGGAAGTTGATAGTTCATTAAGTGAAATAAAAAAGAGGCTAAAAGCTCTAAATGACTCAGTTGTTGGTTTAGAGAAGTTGGTTTTTGGAATTGAAGATGTAAAAGGATATTTCGATCAACCTGAGACTTGGCAGTATAGCTTTAGAGAACTTTATTATGGCTCCTACTCTAATTATGGCGAGCCTTTACAAAATCAACAAATTATGTTGAAAGAAATAAAAGCGCTCACGTTCAATATAACTGCTAAATTCAATAGATTTATATCCGATGATTGGGTTGGGTTTGAAAAGTATCTGATTGACAATCCAATCGAGTTGACTAAGAGAATAGAAACGATTGAAAATAAATAGAATATGAAGAACGAGTTCAAGTGGGCCGTGGTAATGAGTGTTGTGCTTTTGGCATGGTTGACAGTTCTTAAGTTTCTCGGCTTGCAAGAACCTGAGAAGATTGATCTATTCGTTTTCGTTGTAAATATTTACTATTTGTTGCTTTTTGGATTGTACTTATTGGCAATCCGTGAAAGAAAAAACAGGCAGAGAGGCTATATAAGTAGGAGAGATGCTTTTTTAACAGGTCTTTTGGTGACCTTGTTTTTAGTGGTTCTCTCTCCACTGAACATGGCGATTTTCTACTACTTAATAAATCCAAGTTTTTTCGCAGTGATGATTGAGTTCAATGTTTCAAATGGAGTTGCAGCTCAAATTGCTGAGTCCGACTATAATCTTTCTAACTATATCTTCACGAGTATGCTGATGAATTTTGTTGCTGGCGGTGTGTTTTCTGCTTTAGGTGCATTACTTTTGCAAAAAATTCCAAATAAGCAGCGTTATGAACCCTTGGCATGATGTAAAGATTGGTGCAAACTCACCAAAAAATGTAAATTCAATCATCGAAATTCCTAGAGGATCTAGAAATAAGTATGAACTAGATAAAGAGACAGGACTTCTAAAATTAGATAGAGTTCTTTATTCATCAATGTATTACCCTCACAATTATGGGTTTATTCCCCAAACCTTGGGAGATGATAATGACCCTTTAGATATTATTGTTTTAAGTTCATTGGGTGTTGTGCCAATGTGTCTAGTTGAAGCCAAGGTGATTGGTGTTATGCTGATGCAAGATCATGGCGATAATGATGAGAAAATTATTGCTGTGTCTCAACATGATATGAGTATTAATCATTTAGAAGATATTAGTGAGCTTCCAGCTCATTTCAATAAAGAATTAAAGAGCTTTTTTGAAGATTATAAGAAGCTTGAAAAGAAAACTGTAGTGGTTGAAGATTTTTTAGGAAAGGAAAAAGCCTATGAAATTATTGAGCAAAGTATTGAGAACTACAATAAAGAGTTTAGATCTTAAGAGTTACAGATTGAACCAAAAAAAAGGGACTGCTTTAAGCAGTCCCTTTTTTTTTAGATCTGTTTCAGCCCTAAATTATTGAAGGATAAGTTTTTCAATTTTAGAACCTTTTGAATTCTTTATTTCAATTAAATAAACTCCTTTCGCGAGATAAATATTTGAATTTGATTCGAGTCTATATTGACCTATTGAAAGTTTTTCATCTTTCAAAATAACATCCACAAGTCTTCCATTAATATCCAGTAGATTGATGTTAAATATGTCTTGTTGAATCACGTCTAGTTCAATATTGAAATCACCGGCAGTTGGATTTGGGAATATATTTATTCTTGACAAACCGAGTTTTTCTTCTTCAACTCCTATTGCGGTAACAAGTTTTACATTGTCCAAATAGAAATTGTTTCCTGAACCTTTTGCAAAAAACTCAAACTTAAACATTACCGAAGGAGCGAAATTTATTCCAAAGATTGAATAATCTGCTGACTTCCATTGCGAAGTGCCATTGGGAGTAAATCGATTATTTGTCGCTGAAGCTGTAAATAAATTAGCTCCTGAGATGTTTCGTTTAATCGACCATGTTTTACCGCAATCTGTTGAAGTGTATATTCTTAAAACATCCACACTCGAAGGGTTACTTTTACTAGTGTAAGCGTAATCAAATTTTAAGTTGACCGATTTTGAGTTAGTAAAATCTATACTATTCGAAATTAGATTTATAGTTCTAGCACTTTCTATGTCAAAGTTATTCAGCTTTGCACTCCTGTTACTGTTGAATCCAGTGTTTTGCGCTGTATAAAAATCAATTGTATCAACATCAGCCTCAACGAACCAGTTGTTGTTTGGTACATTCCATTGCTCAAAACTCTCGCTAAATCCATTTAGCCAAACAGGAGTTCCGATTGGTCGTACGGCAATTTTGTTGTACTCCGTTATTGAGGAGTTGCCCTGAGCATTTGTTACAGTAAGACTCACATTATAACTGCCTTTGGTGTTATAAGTGACGTTTGGGTTTTTAGCTGTACTTGATGCTGGCTGTCCTCCTGGGAAAGACCAATTATAAGAGACTGGATTTCCATAAAGTGTTTTATCTGTAAACTGAATATTCTCGCCTTCGCAAATAATGCTTGAAGAAGTACTGTATTTTACCTCTGGTTTACAAGAGAGTGCTTGACCGTCTACAATTCCAGTGTTGGAAGGGTTGTTTCCTGAGATTAAGTAGCCACGTGTAGTGTTGTTATTTAGGTTTCCTCGCATGATATTAGACTGCTGCTGAGTGAACATATTTGTGCATTCGTCATCAGCGTAATCCATATAGTTTTCTATTTGATCTGGTAAATCAGGATTGTCATTGCTGCAGCTGTTTCTATTTAAATTGCAACCTGAACTGGACGAAGCAACTGGTGGTGTGTCCGTGCAGTTGTCACCTCCAAAACAGCCATTGTTGAACGGGTGTTGTAAACCAAGATAATGACCAACTTCGTGGGTTAATGTTCTTCCGATTCCCGTTGCTGTCCCAATGCGACCCATCATGTCATGTCGAATGACAACACCATCTCTTTTGTAGCTCTGCCCTGGGTTTGGGCGGTAGGCGTAACCTAAAACCGTTCCGCTTGGTTGATTCGGAAGGAGTATATTTCTTACGACCCAAATATTTAAGTATTTTTTATTATCCCAATGAGAAAGCGGTTTGACATTATCATTAGCATCTATTGCTTGATTGGTTTGCACTCTGTTTACACCATCTGTACAATTACCTGAAGGATCAAGTCTAGCAAGCTTGAATTCGATTTCCATATCTGCAGCAACACTTTGAAAAATTGATCTTGTCAGAATAGTGTCTGCATTTTGTCTTCTAAAATCAATATTGATGACATCAATGGCATCAATAATTTGATCCATTGTAATATTATCAGTTTCGTCTGCATACATAACATGAACTACAACTGGAACTGTTAGAATTGCAGCCGATGTTTTTTGGCTTTGATCTGTTGTTTGAGCAAGTTCTCTATTAAAAGCATCTAACTCCTGAAACTTTTGATCCAGCTCTGGATTGTTGTTTCGTATTTCAGATTCAAGATAATCTGTTGCGCATTTTCCAATTTCTGTGTTTTGAGCCCAAATTTGGAAGGTAAAAAGGCTAAAAAGAAAAATTAATTTCACTCTCATGTTTCACTAACTATTTATTTAAAAACTAGACTGGGAGTAGTTTGCAGAGCACTGTATTGTTAGTGCACTGAAGGTTGAGGAGGCCAAATATAAAAAAAGCTAAAAGATTTAAACTTTTATCTGTTAGTTATTTGGCATTTAAAGGGAATTAATTTTACATTTGCCGCCCCTTTAAAATAGGGTTTATTGTTTTGACTAACTCGCTAAATATTATACAGTTGTGAATACACTGAGTTACAAAACTATTTCAGCCAATTCTGCTACAGTGCAGAAAGAGTGGTTGGTAGTGGATGCAGAAGGGCAGACTTTAGGACGAATGGCGTCCGTAGTTGCCAGATTAATTAGAGGAAAGCATAAGACGAATTATACTCCACACGTGGATTGTGGTGATAATGTAATCATATTGAATGCTGAAAAGATTTCCTTATCAGGAAATAAAATGCAAGAGAAAGAGTATGTATGGCATACGGGCTTTCCTGGTGGTCAGAAATCAGCGACAGCTGAAGAGATGATGACTAAGAGTGCTAGAAAAGTAGTTGAAAAAGCTGTTAAAGGCATGTTGCCGAAAAACAGATTGGGAAGCGTTCTTTTCAAAAACCTTTATGTATACGAAGGAGCTGAGCACAAGCACGAAGCTCAACAACCTAAAGTAATTAATTTAAACGAAATTAAATAGACATGGCAGTTATTCATGCTATCGGAAGACGTAAAACTTCAGTAGCCCGTGTTTACGTGCAAGAAGGAAAAGGCAACATTGTAATCAACAATAAAGTCTTATCAGATTATTTCCCATCTGCAATTATGCAATTTAAGGTTGAACAACCTTTTGCAATTCTTGAAGAAAAAGGAAATTTTGATGTTAAGGTGAATGTTGAAGGTGGCGGTCTTACCGGACAAGCAGAAGCTATTCGTTTGGGAATCTCTAGAGCAATGGTTTTAATAAACCCTGACCACAGAGCGACATTAAAACCTGACAGTTTAATGACAAGAGACCCAAGAATGGTTGAACGTAAAAAATTCGGACAGAAGAAAGCACGTAAGAAATTCCAATTCTCTAAACGTTAATAATTATTTCAGTTTAGTATCTAAACGGTTAAGACTTTGGTTTCCAAATTACTTGATTGTTGATATTAACCGAATGTAAACTGACAAAAATGGCAAAACAAGTCGAAATTAAAGAACTTCTTGATTCAGGAGTTCATTTTGGTCACTTGACCAGAAAATGGAATCCAAACATGGCTCCCTACATATTTATGGAGCGCAATGGAATCCATATCTTAGATCTTAACAAGTCTAGAGCGAAATTAGTCGAAGCGTCTGAAGCAATGTCAAAAATTGCATCTCAGGGTCGTAAGATTTTATTTGTAGCAACAAAAAAGCAAGCAAAAGACATCGTTGCAGATTACGCAAAGGGAATGGATATGCCTTATATCACTGAGCGCTGGCCAGGTGGTATGTTAACCAACTTTGTAACAATTAGAAAAGCAATTAAGAAAATGGCTAACATCGATAAGATGAAAGCTGACGGTACTTTCTTAACGCTTTCCAAAAGAGAGCGTCTTCAGGTTGACAGACAAAGAATGAAGTTAGAGAAGAATTTAGGTTCTATTGCTGACATGAGTCGTCTTCCTGCTGCAATGTTTATCGTAGATATTAACCGCGAGCACATTGCTGTAAACGAAGCTAGAAAATTAAATATTCCAATTTTTGCAATGGTTGATACGAATACGGATCCTGCCTTAGTAGATTTCCCTATTCCTGCAAATGATGATGCATCGAAATCTATCGATAAGATTTTAAGCGTTATCGATAGCCATGTAAAAGGTGGTTTAGAAGATAGAAAAACAGAAAGAGAATCTGCTAAGCAAGAAAAACTTGCAAAGAAAGCGGCTCAGACTTCTGCTGAATAATATTTAGTCAATAAAAAGTAAAGTAAACAGGAAGGGGTTGAACATTGTGTTTACCCCTTCTTTTTTTAATAACCATAAATTTTATTAAGATGGTAAAAGTATCAGCTGCTGACGTAGGCAAACTAAGAAAAATGACCGGTGCGGGCATGATGGATTGCAAGAATGCATTGGTAGAAGCAGAAGGCAATTTTGACAAAGCTGTTGAAGTTCTTCGTAAGAAAGGACAGAAAGTAGCTGCAAAAAGAGCCGATAGAGAGTCTTCTGAAGGTTTAGCAATCGTGAAGATTAATGATTCAAAAACTGTTGGTGTTGCAATGGTTTTGGCTTGTGAAACTGATTTTGTTGGAAAGAATGATAGCTTTAAAGCATTGGCTACAGAATTTGTAAATATTGCTATAAACTGCAACTCTAAAGAGGAATTCTTAAAAGCAGACTTTGGCGGTATGACTGTTGAAGAAAAATTAATTGAGCAAACTGGTGTAATTGGAGAGAAACTTGAAATTACAGGTTTCGAAAGAATAGAAGCTGCATTTGTGGGTTCTTATGCTCACATTGGCAAAATTGGTGCGATTGTCGGCCTTTCTGCTGTTGTGGACAACGCTGCAGAGCTTGCAAAAGATTTAGCAATGCAAGTTGCGTCTATGGGTGCTACGACACTTTCTTCAAAAGATTTTGATTCTGCTTATGTAGAATCTGAAACTGAAGCAAGAATTGCTGCTATAGAAAAAGACAATATTGAATTAGGAAGATTGGGCAAGACTTTAAAAAATGTGCCTCAGTACATTTCTAAAGCGCAATTGACTGACGAAGTATTAGCTAAAGCTGAAGAGGCTGCTAAGGCTGAATTGGCCGCAGAAGGAAAGCCAGAAAAAATCTGGGATAAAATTCTTCCAGGTAAAATGGAAAGATTTGTTTCTGATAATACTACACTTGATCAAGAGCAGTGTTTGTTAGACCAAAACTTCATTAAAGACGAAAAGAAATCTGTTGCTGCTTATGTAAGTACTTACGGAGACGTTTCTGTAACAGGATTTAAAAGAGTTTCTTTAGGTTAAGAAGATCTCTTTATAGATATTAAAAACCCTTGCTTGTGCAAGGGTTTTTTTATGCTTTATTTAAAAACTTCAATAGATTTGATGACCATAGGGTCTTCTTTTGCTAAGGTCCGGAAATAGGCTGAAGCACCAAATAAGTTACGCGCGAAGAAAGCCTTCATTTTAAGCTTGAGACTTTCTTTTTCATTCTCTAATTGCAGAGTAGAACCTGGTGCTAGGTTTCGTTGTTCAACAAATGAGTCAAAAATTTCATCATTTATGTCAAAAGTTAAAATGAACTCATCTATGTTTAAATCAGAAAATTCGCTCCTGTGGTTATCAATGTATGTGAAGCAATAGTTGTCTAGCGCACCAAAGCTGAAGTATTTGTATAAAGTGTAATTTCCTGTGTCTACTGGAACAAACACATCTGGCACAATTCCGCCACCTCCATAGACTAACTTGCCTTTTGGCGTTTTAAATTCCTGAACAGTATCTACTTTTATACTATCCGCATTAAACAATTCACCATTGTGGTAACGTTCCATAGATTCACTTCTGTAAGCACTGTAATCTGAATTGTATGGGCGTTGAATACTGCGCCCAGTCGGTGTGTAATAGCGTGAAGTCGTCAAACGGATACGAGAGCCATCTTTGAGTTCTATTTCTTCCTGCACCAAGCCTTTGCCATATGAGCGCCTTCCAACGATAGTTGCTCTGTCGTTATCTTGTAATGCACCTGCGACAATTTCTGATGCTGAAGCTGAATTCTCATTAATCAGAACCACAAGGTCTCCGTTTTGAAAGCGTCCTTTTTTAGTGGCTTTAGAATCGTCTCTCAAGTTTTGACGGTTCATCGTGTAAACAATGAGTTCATTTTTTTGTAAAAACTGATCTGCCATTTTATTGGCTGCATAGAGTAAACCACCTGGATTGTCTCGTAAATCAAGAATCAATTTAGTTGCTCCTTTTGCAATCACATCCTCTAAAGCTTCATCAAACTCATCTGTTGTGGGCTCGGCAAAGCGATTTACTTTAATCATTGCCACACTGTCGTTTAACATAAAAGCAAGATCCACACTCGGTAGGGCAATCGTTCCTCGTTTAATTGTGAATTCGTTGGTAGAATGATTTGTAGCTCTATAAACATCAACGTCAACGTTACTTCCTGCGGGTCCTTTTAATAATTTTATGTATTGACTATTCATCATCGGAATACCAGCAATTGTGTCTTTATCCACTGCTAGAATTCGATCTCCAGCCTTAAGACCTGCCTTGTCACTTGGTCCATTCGCTATTACGCGTAACACAGTTAATGAATCTCTTACAGTAGTAAACTCTATTCCAATTCCTTCAAAACTACCTTGTAAACTCTCGCTGCTACTTTGTACATCGTTTACACTTATATATGAGCTGTGAGGGTCTAGCTTGTGTAATAACTCGGTTATGGTAATATCTAATAAACTATCTGTGTTTACGTCATCCACATACTCATAGTCGATGAAATCAATAATTTGTCTCAATTTTTGTTCTTTCACCTCTTCGTTTTGAAGAGCAAAAGATTGTTTTGGGAAATTGAATTGGGTGCCTAACCAAATTCCAAATACTATTGAAAGACCAATGAAAATTGGAAGGTATATTTTAAGTTTTTGCATTCTCTACTTTGTCAATTTGTGTTATTTCAACACCAGCTTTAGACAAGAAATCAATTCCAGATGTGTCCTTATAGGACTTGATAAAAACAACTCTTTTTATACCTGCTTGATGAATTAGCTTACTACATTCTTTGCAAGGAGAAAGTGTTAAGTATAAAGTTGCGTCTTTACAGCCATGACTCGAAGAAGCAACTTTTAATATTGCATTAGCTTCGGCATGTAGTACGTACCACTTTGTGTAATTCTCATCATCTTCACAGGTGTTTTCAAACCCAGTTGGCGTTCCATTGTAGCCATCAGAGATAATCATTCTGTCTTTAACAATTAACGAACCCACTTGTTTACGCTTACAATGAGAAAGTTTGGCCCATTCTACAGCCATTCTTAAATATGCTCTATCGTATTTTTCTTGTTTCGTCATTTTATACTTGTCTGACCCATCTAAATAAAACGCTAATAAAGTGAATATAATAGGAGGTTAATTCAATTCTTCAGAAAAGTAAAAAGCAAAAGAAAGCCCCGATTCATATCGAGGCTTTCATTGTTAATGGTTTATTGAAATTACTGAATTGTCACTCTGCGGTTAACTGTGCCGTTAGAAGTT